>Ga0310695_10015171_pt1 | contig 10303 bp, 3 predicted proteins | sample RumenRJG_04DNA_FD_203882 | JGI IMG/M metagenome (GOLD analysis project Ga0310695, IMG submission 203882) | Bovine rumen microbial communities from Lethbridge, Alberta, Canada - RJG_04 (v2) (version 2) | ecosystem: Host-associated > Mammals > Digestive system > Stomach > Rumen | place: Canada... | reverse complement strand
CCATACGAGTATCATAACAAGTTCTTCACAGGCTTCGCCCATGTTACGCTGAGCGGTGTGGGCTGCCCGGAGATGGGATCGCTGCTGACGATGCCCACCGCTGGCAAGCTCGATGTCGACTATCACCACTACGGATCGGAATATCAGGAAGAGCAAGCTTCGCCCGGCTATTACGCCGTCAGTCTGAAGAAGTACGGCATACGTTGCGAGGTGACCTCCACCCTGCGCTCGTCGGCCGAGCGTTATACCTTCCCCAAAGGCGAGGGACATATCCTGCTCAATGTGGGCGATGCGCTCTCCAACGAGGTTGGCGGCATGGTGCGCCGCGTCAGCAGTACCGAGATAGAGGGCTTCCGTCTGCTCGGCACTTTCTGCTACAACAGTCAGGCAGTCTTTCCTATCTATTTCGTCATGCGTGTGAACAAAGCACCGAAGACGTCGGGCTATTGGAAAAAGCAACCGCCCATGACGGGTCCGGAGGCTGCATGGGATGCCGACAATGGTAAGTACAAGCTCTACACCCGCTACGGGCGCGAGCTGGCAGGCAACGAGGTGGGCTACTTCTTCAGCTACGACTGCCAGGAGGGCGAGCAGGTGGAGGTGCAGATGGGCGTATCGTTTGTCAGCATCGGCAATGCCCGCGAGAACCTCAACACAGAGCAACCCTCTTTCGCCTTCGAACAAGTAAAAAGGAACGCGCGCGAGCAGTGGCGCGAATGTCTGAACAAGGTGACAGTGGAAGGTGGAACCGATCGCGACAAGCGTATGTTCTACACCGCGCTCTACCACACGCAGCTGCACCCCAACATCCTCAACGATGTCAACGGCGAATACCCCAGGATGGAGGAAGCAGCCCCCCTTTCAGCCCCCGAGGGGAAGGCCCCCCATTCAGCCCCCGAGGGGGCTACAAATGAAGCCCCCCTTTCAGCCCCCGAGGGGGCTACAAATGTTTTTGCCCTAAGTAGTAATGAAGCCCCCTCGGGGGCCGTAGGGGGGGCCTTTCCCTCGGGGGCCGTAGGGGGGGCTTCTTCTTCTTCTCCCCGCTACACCGTGTTCTCCCTCTGGGACACCTACCGCAACGTGTCGCAGCTGATGACGTTGCTCTATCCCGACAAACAGCTCGGCATGGTGCGCTCGATGATCGACATGTATAAAGAGTGGGGATGGATGCCCAAATGGGAACTCTACGGACGAGAGACATGGACGATGGAGGGCGACCCCAGCATACCCGTTATCGCTGACACATGGCTCAAAGGGCTACGCGACTTCGACATCGAGACGGCCTACGAGGCATTCCTGAAGTCGGCCACACTGCCGTCGAAAGACAACCTCATGCGCCCCGACAACGACCCCTATCTCGAGCGCGGTTATGTGCCGATGGGGTTCTATGCCGCCGATATGTCGGGCGACAATTCGGTCTCGCACGCTTTGGAATACTATATCGCCGATTATGCCCTGAGTCAGCTTGCCAGCAGCTTGGGAAAAAAGGCTGATGCGAAACGCTTCTACAACCAGAGCCTTGGCTACCGTCACTACTACTCGAAGGAATACGGCACACTCCGACCCCGACAGATGGATGGCTCGTTCCTCACACCCTTCGACCCCAAGGCAGGTGCCGACTTCTCTAATGCTCCCGGTTTCCACGAGGGCTCAGCGTGGAACTATACCTTCTACGTGCCCCACGACATACCGGGACTGGCACGCCTGATGGGCGGACGGAAAAAGTTCGTCGAGAAGCTGCAGATGGTGTTCGACCAAGGGCTCTACGACCCTGCCAACGAACCGGATATCGCCTACCCCTATCTCTTCAACTATTTCCCAGGCGAAGAGTGGCGCACGCAGAAAATCGTCAGCGACCTTATCGGACGCCATTTCTCCGACCAGCCCGACGGTATACCCGGCAACGACGACTGCGGAACGATGTCTGCCTGGCTCATTTTCTCGATGATAGGAATCTATCCCGACTGCCCTGGTTCGCCTCATTACAGCATCACCGTGCCCATCTTCGACCGCGTGACCCTTCATCTCGATCCGCGCTATTATCCCAATGGCGACATCGTCATCGAGAAGACAGGCTCTGGCTCCATCAAGGCCATCACCCTGCAAGGCAAGCCCTTCAACCGCTTCCGCATCACGCACGACCAGCTCGTCAATGGCAAGACCCTGCAGCTGCAGCTCAGATAATTATCGATATAGAAATCTTGCAAGAAGGGCTGTCGTCTCGACAGCCCTTCTCTACTTTTTACAAAACATTATTATTAGCGAACAAGATTAATCCTACAAGGTGTTGTCAAATGGGGCAGATGCACGCTCGTGGCATCTGCTTTCTGTTGACGGGGCAAAGGTACGAACATTTGCTGAGTGGTGCAATACTCAAAAATAATGATTTTCATTCCATCGACAGCGTCTGGAAGAACTGTGGACAGTGGAAGGCTGGCTTCTCGGGTAGGTGGATGGGGAACATCGCGAGATAATGGGGCTGCGAAAGATAGTCGCCACACTTGTAGAGGTTGCCGCGGGCCTGCATGCCGCTGAGGTCGCTGATGTCGTCCATGAAGAAGGCTTCTACGGGGATTACCTCGCAGAGCTGCCAGTGGCGGGGCTCGTCTATGAGGGGGAAGGGTTCGCAGCCTAACGACGAACAGCGTTTCACCTTTGCCATCAGCTCCGGCGATGCTATGGGGCGTTCAGTGCCGACGATGCCTCCCTGCACCAACAGCTTGCCGCCGCAGTTGCACTCGATGTTGTAGTAGTTGTCGCTTCCCTCGGGCTGGAAGAACAGTTCGCAGCACGAGTCTTGCCAGACAGCACCACCATCAGCCGTCGCCTCGGCTCTGACGCATTGCTCGTCGACATCCCATGCCAGGAGAATCTCCTTGCCGGTATGGGCAATAGCCACCTGCACCTTCGGGCGATAGGGGAAACGGTCTTCCCACGGAGCATTGTCCAAGCTGTGCCAGGCCACGCCATTGGCGGCCATGAGGCTTGGCACGTCTTCTGCCTTTACGGCTCCGTCGACGCTGATTTTCTTCACCCGCAGCATCGTCTTGTCTGCGTCATCATTGTTCGCTTTCTTGTTTCCTGCTGCCTCGGCTGCGGCAAGTGCCGCAGGTTCCTGTTGCCTTGCTGTTTGATTCATATCTTGTTGTGCTTTAATGGTTTGTGATGTTCCAAGCATGATGGCCAGAACAATCCATAAGAGTTTTTTCATTGACGGTTTCAAAAGAATATTTTAATTCGATAATTCGACGATTCGTGATAAATAAATCATCCCAGATATTACTTATAATTCTTGTTTCTCGTTCGTGAAGACCGGCGCTTGGTTGCTGGCCGAATAACATTGCTGACAAAAGAGCGCCATCTCTTCCTCGTGGCGGCACACCTCTTCGTAGAGGCGCAGCTGGTTGCGAGCGCGGTCGAGATTATGTTCCGGATAGTCGCACTTCCAGTAGTCGTTGCCCAGGATGTATGCCCAGAGGAAGCGAACACTCTGCATGAAGGGGAAAAGCTCGGCAGCCCAGGGTAGCAGCTCTATCTCCAGTGGGGTGAAGAAGGTGCGCACGCTCTCGATATACCCTCGGGTGAAAGCCTTGAAGATGTCGAGGCGGAAGTGGACATTGTCAAGCTGTGGGTCGTCCTCGCGCGTCGTGCTGGCTGCCGTACGGAGGAAGTCGCCGTAGTCGGAGAAGAAGAGCGAGGGCATCACGGTGTCCAGGTCGATGACCATGAGGAAGTCGCCCGTGCGGTCGTCGAAGAGCATGTTGTTCACCTTCGTGTCGCAATGGCAGGTGCGCAGCGGCAGCCGTCCCTCGCGATGAAGGCGTTCGCCCTGGCACATCCTCTCGGCATCGCGCTCGAAGATGTCGAGCATGTCGCTCACTCCTTGCGCACGCTGCAGCGGGTCTTCCATGACAGCCTGCCACAGTTGTTCCATGCGATACTCCATGTTGTGGAAGTTCGGAATAGTATATCCTAATGGCTCTGTCAGGTCGCTGAGCATCTGTTCGAAGTGTCCGAAGGCATGACCTGCTTCGTAGGCCGTCACGTTGTTCACCTCGTTGAGCGTCGTCGAGTGGGGAATATACTCCGAAATGCGCCATACGTTCCCCTCTGCGTCGCGATGATAGGTCCTGCCTTGCCTCGTAGGGATAAAGCGTAGCGTGGCCTCCCCGCATCCTCGGATATGCTCTGTCACCCTCTCGATGTTGCGCTGCAGCATCTCCACATCGGTGAAGATGCTGGTGTTGATGCGCTGCAGCACGTAGTCGGGAGCTGCTGGCTCTGTTGTTGTCACAAGGAAGGTGTCGTTGATGAGTCCGTTGCCTAATGGCTTCACCTCGCTTACAGTCCCTTCAATGCAGAAGGCATGCAATATTTCTTTCTGATTCATTCTTTCCGGCTGAGATTTGTCGCCACAAAAATACGAATAAATATTGAAACGTGCAAACAAATATATCTATTCCCTCCATATTTAACAACAATTTCGTAAAAGAATGTACTCTGACTACCACACTTTGGTAGCCACGCTACCGCATTGTGGTACCGCCAGTACCATTCTGTGGTACTCGCAGTACCAGCCTATGGTATCATTTCTGGTAGTGAATGTGAAGAAATGTTGAGGCTTTAACATTTTAAAACAGAGGCGACACCCACGGGGGGCGTCGCCTCTTTGCATGTTTAGTGGATAGTGACCTTTCGTCTGCGGGTGACGTTGATGCCACGCTGATGATGACCTGTCTTCTTGCCGTCGGACTGGTACCAGAGGTCTGATTCCTCACTATTGCTGAAGGCATTGACGGAGGTGGGCAGACCGAAGAGCATGTTGATGACATCGGATGTGGCAGACGTTGACATGAGGTAGGCCTTGTACTGTGGTACGACGACTCCCTCGGCAGCCCTGTAGAAGGCTGTGTTGCCATTGGCGTGGTCGAGTACGAACACATTGTTGCCGCTGACGGTGAAGGGTGCAAAGGCCGTTCCCACCAGGAGGTTGGTAGCGTCGGTGTTGACTTCATAGTCGGCTTCGGGGATGTCGATTCGCGCAGAAGGTGTACCCGAGAGGATGAGTCCTTCACCGGCTGCTGCTGTCTGCGTCTCGCGCAGCAAGACTTGCGAGCTGTTGAAGGCATCGGCATAGTAGGCCTTCACCTCTGCAGCATTGGCTGAGAAGTCGAGGCTGATAGGACTGGAGAAGGTGCAGATGCCTTGCTCTGGCATGCGCACGGTAGCTCCGCGCAATAGGTCGAAGTCGAGTGTCGCCGTATTACTGTCGAAGGAGAGGTCGCTGTCGGGACCGTCGATATAGCCATTGGCCTGGCAGAAGACGTTGAAAAGCTGTGTGCGGTCGTCCACCTGGATGGAATAGCGTCCGGAGGCATTGGTGGTCGACGAGTAGATCTTGTCTGCAGCCTTCAGCGAGACGGTAGCTCCCTTGATGGGGAACAGCGTGTTGGCTGCTCGTACCGTGCCGCTGAGCGTGGCGTAAGGCAGTTCGGTGAACACAGCGCTGAGCTTCGCAGAGCCAGTGACGGTCCACTGGATGGTGGGCGACGTGCTGTGCTGCTTGCCGTCCTTCATCCATCGCTCAAACTGATATCCATCGTCAGGCACAGCCGTGAGCGTGAGCTTCTTTCCGTAAGCATAGTAGCCTGTGGTCCCTTGTTCTACGATGCCTCCACCCTCTGCACCAACCTCCACAAGGTAGTTCTTCAGCTGGAAGTTGGCGACGATGTTGAGGTCGCTGTTGGCCAACACCTCACAGACGGTCTCAGTAGAGATAACCTCACCGTTGAGCGTCCAGTTGACCAATTCATAGCCTTCCTCAGGCGTCGCCGTCAGACGGAGCGTAGAGCCGTATTCAGCTGTTGTCTCGTTCGAGTAGCGGGGAGCGAGTGTGCGAGCCGCATTGAGTGGGACAAAGGAAACAGAACCGGCATTGACGGGATAGGCCGAAGTGAGTAGCTGCACCAGTCCTCCACGGAAGAGCACCCACGATGCCTGACGTCCGTCACGTCCCTGATAGCCTTCGAAGTCGGTGATGCCGGCTGTCTGCACGGTCAGCACGTAATAGCCGTTGGGACAACTCTCGGTGATGGCCGTCAGGTTGAGAGTAAAGGTGCGGTTGTCGGCTGTTGTGATGCCGATGAGCGAAGCGTCTTGCTTCGTGCCTTGCACGGTGAACGTGATGTCGTCAGCTGTGAAGGTGTTGGGCGCAATCGGTTTGTTGAAGACCACCTGCACACTGTTGACGGGTTCTTCGGCGATGGTGCCTTCTTGAGGAATACCGTCGAAGCGTTCCACCTCAAGCAGGATTTCAGGAAGCGGCTCGAAGGTGAGCAGGTAGGACACCGCAGCCTCTGAAGCGAAGTCGTCGACGAAGTGGAGCCGGTTCTCATAGAGCCAGTCCTTGCCGTCGCGCAGGGTGCGATCGGTCTGCCAGAAGTTCTCCGCCGACAGTTCCTTGCCGTCGCTCTCACGGACGATGCTCTTCAGCTCGGACAATCCGTAGGTTGGGTCGAGCAGCGAACCGTAGTTCCATCCCGCTTTCGACGGTGTGACGGTCAATCGGCAACTGGTCGGCGAGATACGCTCTACGCTTGCAGAAGCTGCATTAACCACACCGATGGTGTCGCCATTGGAGAAGTAGAGTTTGTCGGGCAGGTCGTTGGCATCGGCGATGTCATTGACGAGGAAGGCGCGTAGGTCATTGTTCCCAACTGTCAGATTGAAGCCGTGGATAAGCTCGTGGATGCTGACCTCGCCGAGGAGCGAGAGGTCGGGATTGCCATAGCTCGACACATGAGTGGCAGTGACATCGTAGTCGGTGAAATGACCGAGCAGCGAGCTTTGCAGCCACCACTGGGCATAGAGCTGCGAGTGGGCAGGGATTGTTCCGAAGTCGTTGGCGACAGACTTTCCGAACGACAGGGCAGCATCGCCACCGTTGACCTGCGAACTGATGATCTCGAAGTCGATGGCCAAGCCTTTCTCGTTTCCAATAATCTCAGGTTGTTGTGTCACCATTCGAACGTTGGTGGCATCGCCATTGCCCTTATTATTAATAAGGAGGGCAAACTCGGCAGACTTCATCGGTTCTACAGCATCGAGCGTCAGTGGGTCGTCGCCGTAGACATCGCGCTGCATGAAGTAGGTGAGGTCGAGCTCTGGCGATGGCTTCACGGTGAGCGTGACGGGATAGAGCTCGCGCGTTACTTCCAGACCGGTGAAGGGGTCGATGTAGCTCAACGTACCGCCGAATGCATAGTCGACCGGCTCTGTGGGAGCGGCGTGCTTCGTAGGTATGAACAGTACGGTAGCCGTTCCTGTGCCGTTGGCTGCAAGCGACCATCCAGCATCGAGTGCCAGTTGCCCGGAGAAGCCCTCCAGGCTTTCGGCATTGATCTGGAACTCGTGGCTTGTGGCAACAACGCCTGTGGCAGTGTTGGTGACCGTGAGGTTCAGCTTCATATCCTGCATGGCCGTCTCCTCGTTGCCGTTAAAGACCGTGAGCGTGCCACGGAAGGCCTGACGGGTCATCACCATCTGCTGCGAGAACTGCAGGGTGATGGTGGCGCAGACGGAGTTGTTCTGTTCCGTTACTTTTTGATAGCAGTTAGTGGCTATTTCCTGGAACATCTTGTTTGTGTCTTCGTATCCCATCTGATGTGCTTCTCCTTCCGCTTGTCCCACACGGTCCCATGCAGAGTCGATGATTTCCTGATGGATGCGGTTTTCATTCTCCTGCCCGTTCTGCACATACAACGTGGTGTTGTTAAACCGTTGGATGAGTGTGTCGAACTCTGCGTCAGTGATGCCTCTGGGTTTGAGGTGACGCAGGTCGTCAGCAACCAATATGTCGCTTTCGGCGAAGATGAGTTCTGTTAGGAGTTCATACTGTTCAGAAATAGAGGTGTTGGTTATCCACACGCTATCGCCGAAGAGTTCGAGCTGAACATCCATGTAGGCGTTCAATTCGGAAAGTGCTATTGTCGAGGCAGAGCGCATGAGCGTGATGTACTCAGGTTCGTACGACATATCTGCAGCTTTCCTTGCCGACTGCGGGGGCGCATCAGGGTTACACGGTTCAGTAAACCCAATCAAGCACTGGCCAATATTGGCAACCCATCCAACAATCTCGCATCCTGCTGCGACAGGCGCGCCTACTACTGTAGAAACAGATGCTCCAGCGCACAATTCTGCTGTACACCCGATGCCTGACAGCACACAGTTGGTGTTGTGACGCCAACCTGTTTCTCCTTCTAAGGCTTCTTTTCCACAATCATATCCACCCTTCGCACATCCGTAAACGGGAATGAATCCTAACAAGCAATCAACAAGTTTCTTTCCATAATGATCTACACACGGTATGCAGTGGTCGATATTGATTGTTGGCAGATCTGGGAAGTTGACATGTGGATAGTAGATGGTCGGACCGTCAGGGCCATTCGGTCCCACTTTGGGTCCAGTTGGGTTATCAGGTCTAGATGGAGGGTAAGGTCCTATAGGTTTCGGATTGTTGTCATTGTTGTCTGATGGTTTCGGTGATGAAGGGCAAACTCTGTACTGCACAGGAACTTGGTAGCAGTGCCACTTGAAGTCGCTGCCACATTTCCATTTCCATTCATAATAGGTACGGATGTAGCAGCCGTCCCCATTAGAGGAGGCACGACGTATGCCTTGCACATTATCCGTGCGTGTCAGTTTGATGGGGATGGTCACTGTGGTTTGCGGAGCTATTTCCAGCCCTGTGTGTTGCGACAGCGGTTCCCATAGGTATTCACCCGTCTGCTCGGGAAGACTCAACGCAACATCGAGAGCGTTGATGAGTCCCTTGTTGGTGAGCAGTGCATAGAAAATGAGCGACTCACCAGGTGCCAAGTCCTCACCAGCCACTCGGTTGGGTACGTCTACCTGGATGATTGGTGTGGGAACATTGGTTTCGTAGTTGACCGTCGTAACGATTTCATATTCGTCATCCACTTCTGTTTCTTGTACATCCCAAGTCACCGAAATGGCTTGAACACTCAGGTTGACAGTCTTTCGTGTTGTGGTGCCAGGGTCGATGAGGATGTTGCCTGTAAAGGAGTCGTGGCGGTCGGCTGTTACGTTCAGCTGATAGTAACCTTCAGGAAGACTAACGGTGTAAATACCATCGGCGTTGGACAGTCCTTGTACTACCAATGCACCTGTAACGGCATTGCGAATGACAACTTGAGCATCACTTACATGAGGTGCTTCGTCAGTGTAGTAGGTGTACTCGTCCGTAAAATCAACTTCAAGAGTTCCATTGACGTTTGACACAGGAGTGATGCTGAAGTTCACAGACGTTCCTTCACCATTCTCACAATTGATACCGAGCATACCTGTCACGGGAACATTGAGCTTCATGTCGTCAGTAGGCGTGAAGTGCAGGGAGATGGTGATGGAGTCGCCTTGGTTCAGTGAAGGAAGCGTTTGACCGGACAATGATTTAATCCAATCTGGCAGTGCCAACGTGATCTTGCCAGAATTGCCCTTACCGATGTTGGTCAGTTGCAGTTGGTAGTCGCGACCTTCGTTCTTCGACATTGTTGTTTGAATGTTTTGTGTGCTTGCCATCAGCTTGGCTGTAGCATTGCGACAATAGAAATAGAGTGTGGTGTTCTGGATGACTCCTTGACTGGTCGATACCTTCACCTCCACAGCATCCCATTGGTTCTTGAGCGTGGGTGATGTTCCTTTCAAAGAATACGACAGTTGAACCGTCTTGCCGCCAGCAATGGTTGAAGGGATGTTAACGCTTGCCACACAATTGTCGGGAGCGGAAAGAATTTCTGCTTTGACGCCTGTCAGCGCCAGATTACCAGGATTAAACAGTAGGATGTTTCCAGTAGCGGTTTCACCACATACCACATCGCAGGTGATGGTGCTGTTGTCTGTCCGTCGCAGCCCGTACACATCGAAGGCGGTCATCTCGGTGGTCAGTCCTTCGTTGGGATAGCAGGCACCGACGATGAAGTGGCCCGACTGCAGGGAGTAGGGCGTGTATTCATATCGGAACGCACCCTGCTGGTCGGTGGTGACGGGGAATACCTGTCGTGCGCCCTCGTTGATGATGTAGAGGTCGACGGCTGTACCGGCAGTGTTGTTACCTGTGAGCTGACCTGTGATGATTGCCGTTTCGCCCTGCTTGTAGACTGTCTTGTTGGTTGTGACGGTGATGCTATACGGAGCAATCGTGTTGATGGCGACAATCTGCGAGGTGTTGTTGGTGTGCGACAGTTCTTTCACTTCACCCGACTCATTGACCACCGCATAGAACTGA
>Ga0310695_10015170_pt1 | contig 10303 bp, 8 predicted proteins | sample RumenRJG_04DNA_FD_203882 | JGI IMG/M metagenome (GOLD analysis project Ga0310695, IMG submission 203882) | Bovine rumen microbial communities from Lethbridge, Alberta, Canada - RJG_04 (v2) (version 2) | ecosystem: Host-associated > Mammals > Digestive system > Stomach > Rumen | place: Canada... | reverse complement strand
CTTTTCCACTGATTTGATGATATCTCTTTTATCTTCTTCTGTTAGTTTCATAAGAAAACCCCTCTGGTTGGTTTGTCCAACTTTTGGGGTTCACCATATCATGGGACTGTCCCCACGAAAATGAGCGGCAATGATATGGGGACAGTCCCGTGAAGAGACAGTCCCAAAGGTTTCGGCAGGAGTGATATCCGGGCGGGTGAGAAAAAACGTAAAACAGGATCAAGAGGAAACTGAGATGAAGACAATTTATCTGGCGGGAGGCTGTTTTTGGGGTGTGCAGAAATATCTCGATCAGTTCAGCGGTGTGGTGAGCACTGAGGTCGGATATGCAAACGGGCCGGAAGAAAAACCGACGTATCAGGAGGTATGCGAAAGCAGCGGACATGCGGAAACGGTGAAAGTTGTTTACGACGAAAGCAAGATCAATTTGAGTGAATTGCTCCATTATTATTTTATGGTGATCGATCCTCTTTCGGTGAATAAGCAGGGGAACGACCGGGGAATTCAATACCGCACCGGAATTTACTATACCGACAGAAACCAGCTTCCTGAAATAGAAACAGTTTATCATGAACAGGAACAAAAGGCCGGCGCGAAACTGGCTGTCGAACTGGAACCGCTGCGGAATTTCTTCACTGCAGAGGAATACCATCAGAAATATCTGGAAAAGAACCCCGGCGGTTACTGCCATATACCGAAAACCATGTTTACGCTTGAAGAAGAGCGGACTGCCGGAAAATCCGCAGTGGAAATAAAGGAAGAAACACCGGAGGAGCTGCGTGCCCGCATCGGTGATTTGTCTTATGCAGTGACTCAAAATGCAGCGACTGAACGGGCGTTTACCGGGGAATATGATGATTTCTTCGAAAAGGGGCTGTATGTGGACATCGTGAGCGGTGAGCCGCTTTTCACCTCGATGGATAAATATGATTCCGGCTGCGGATGGCCCGCTTTTACAAAGCCGATCCGTTCCGATGCTGTATCTGAAAGTACGGACCGATCCTTCGGTATGATCCGGACGGAAGTCCGCAGCAGCGGTGCGGATTCTCACCTGGGTCATGTATTCAATGACGGACCGAAGAAAACAGGCGGGCTCCGCTACTGCATCAATTCAGCAGCTTTGCGTTTCATTCCATACAAGGATCTGGAAACGGAAGGGTATGGGGAATATAAATCAGAATTTGATGAAGGGAATAGGCGTTAGAGGTTATGGCGCAGCAGGGGATCAGCAAAGAAATTATGCTTCCTCTCTCCTAACCCCTAACTCCCATGTCTGGAGTAAGGATAATGAACGTTCGTGATTATTTGGATATTTTGCATGTCGCTGAGAGATTAAAGGATACACCTCGGCATTGTACAACGACGAAAAGAAGAACAGAAAGTGTTGCGGAACACAGTTGGCGGATATCGCTGATGGCGTTCCTTTTGCGGAATGAATTTCCGGAGGTTGATATTGACAGAGTAATCAGAATGTGCCTGATACATGATCTCGGCGAGTGTTTTACCGGAGATATTCCGACATTTATAAAAACAGATAGCGACAGAGATGTGGAAGACTCACTGCTGAATCAGTGGATCAAAAATCTGCCTGAAGAAATATCAACAGAGATGGAATCCCTTTATGCTGAAATGGATGCGCAAGAAACTGTTGAGGCAAAAATTTATAAATCACTTGATAAACTTGAGGCTCTGATACAACACAATGAGTCTCCGCTTGACACATGGTCTGAAAATGAGTATGAACTCAATAAGACTTATGCGTACGATACAGTTGCATTTTCAAGCTGGCTCACAGAATTAAGAAATGCTGTACTTGAAGATACGCTGGAAAAAATAAACAAAGGATGTTAGATCGATTTTGCTGATAGAAACAAAGGCATCAGTGGTGTGGGGCGTTTACGGCGATAATTCTCTGCGACATCATAAGATGTCTCCGTGAATCGTCCCCGCAGCACCGTCAGGTCACTTTGACTCAGTTGATCGTAGGTACACCGGGGACTGTCCCTTCATGGGACTGTCCCCACGAGAATGAGCAGCAATGAGATGGGGACAGTCCCGTGAAGGGACAGTCCCCAGTGTCGGTGCTTCCGTGAATCGTCCCCTGCAACACCGTGAGGTCATTTTGACTCAGGTGATCAGGTTTTCTTTGTGGGTACACCAGGGACAGTCCCCGGTGTCGGCGGGAGCGATACCCGGGAGTGTAAGAGAAAACGAAAAACAGGAGCCGGAGGAAACTGAGATGAAGATAATTTATCTGGCGGGAGGTTGTTTTTGGGGTGTGCAGAACAATCTCGATCAGTTCAGCGGTGTGGTGAGCACTGAGGACGGATACGCAAACGGACCGGATGCAAAACCGGCGTATCAGGAAGTATGAGAAAGCAGCTGAAATACGGTAACGGTGAAAGTTGTTTATGACGAAAGCAAAATCAATTTGAGCAAATTGCTCCAGTACAAGCTTTTTCAGCTTACCTGATTTTACCGAAAAAAAAGACAGATGCGGTTTGGGCATCTGTCTTTCTCATCATAAAGCGTTACGGCATCAGAAGATCTTGCGGGCACCGCCGGCGTCCAGTTTGCGCAGGCAGTTGGCGGGATCCTTGACCTTGGAGGTGAGGATCATGGCCGCGATGATATAGGGCTTGTAGGAAGCTTCAAGGTAGAGCGGGTCAATGTAGCGTTCAAAGACGCTGCGGTCCACTTCGCCTTCCTTGCATGAAAGCCCGGTGATGTCGGCCGGGAGGCAGTGCATGTAAAGTGCCTTGCCGTCTTTGGTCTTCTTCATCAGATCTTCGGTGCAGGCCCAGTCTTTATGCTCGGCGTTCTGCTTGAGCAGTTCCTTTTCAAGGGCGTTGATGCCATCGACATCGCCGGCCTGATAGAGCTTGGTGCGTTTTTCCATGGCAGCAAAAGGAGCCCAGGATTTCGGGTAAACGATATCCGCGCCTTCGAAAGCTTCAGCCATGTTGTTGGTCTTTGTGAAGGAACCGCCGCCCTTTTCCACATTCTTCTTCGCGATATCTTCCACATCGGACATGATCTCATAGCCTTCCGGATGGGCAAGGACGACATCCATGCCGAAGCGGGTGAACAGGCCGACAACGCCCTGCGGGACGGAGAGCGGTTTGCCATAGGACGGTGAATAAGCCCAGGACATGACGATCTTCTTGCCCTTCAGGTTTTCCACGCCGCCGAAGTGATGGATGATGTGATCGAAGTCAGACATGGACTGAGTCGGGTGATCAACATCGCACTGCAGGTTGACCAGGGTCGGGCGCTGTTCGAGGACGCCGGCGTGGAAACCTTCATCGACAGCATCCATGAAGGTCTTCTGATATTTGTGACCTTCGCCGATGAACATGTCGTCGCGGATACCGATGACATCTGCCATGAAGGAGACCATGTTCGCGGTTTCGCGGACGGTTTCACCGTGGGCGATCTGAGATTTCTTTTCATCCAGGTCATTGACGGTCAGGCCCAGCAGGTTGCAGGCAGAAGCGAAGGAGAAGCGGGTGCGGGTGGAATTGTCGCGGAAGACGGAAATCGCCAGGCCGGAATCCCAGACTCGGCAGCTTTTGTTGCGTTCGCGCAGGTCGCGCAGTGCGTCGGCAACGGTAAAGATGGCATCGATTTCGTCATCGGTCTTGTCCCATGTCCAATAAAAGTCATTATTGTACATGTTGTTGATGTTCAGTTTATCAAGATGATTTGCAAGATCGTAAGCTTTTGACATTGTTACTCCTTATTCTTTAGGGGATAGGATATAGGAGATAGGGGATAGTGACTTCAGGCCTGAAGTGGCTGCACAAGCCAACACCTGACACCTAACCCCTAATACCTAATACCTATTTATCCAAATTTCCTCTGTAAACGGTCACGTCTTCATCGCCTTTGCCCTTGTAGAGCATCGGGACAGCGGCGTAAACAGCTGCGCAGGTGACAAGATCCTGTTTCCAGGTGATCTCATTCGGGGCGTGAGCCTGGGATTCCGCACCCGGACCGAAACCGACACACGGGATGCCGAAGCGGCCCTGGATGGAAACGCCATTCGTGGAGAAGGTCCACTTGTCGACCAGCGGGCGGTGGCGCAGATGCATGGCACCTTCCGCGCCGATTCGTTCTTCACCGAACATGGCATGGTAGGAATCCACAAGAGCCTGTACGTGCGGTGCGGTTTCCTTGTTGATCCAGGTCGGGAAGTAGCATTCGGTCTCATAAACCAGGCCGGTCCATGCCGGGCGATCATATTTATACATGGAGACCTTCACGTCATCACCGTATTTCTGAACAGCCGGCAGCGCGCGGATCTCATCCAGACAGCTGGTGAAGGTTTCGCCGGCGGTCATGCGGCGGTCAATGGAGATGGCGCAAGAGTCTGCAACAGCGCAGCGGGACGGGGACGTGTAGAAAATCTGGGAGACGGTGCAGGTGCCGCGTCCGAGGAAGCGTGCATCTTCCCAGTGTTCCGGATTGTATTTTGGGTCCAGCATCTTGACGAGACCTTTGATCTCGGTGCCCTCTTCCGCGTCATTCTGGTTCAGGTCGCGGACGTTTTCGATGATTTCGGCCATCTTATAGATCGCGTTGTCGCCGCGTTCCGGAGCGGAACCATGGCAGGAGATGCCTTTGACGTCCACCCGGATCTCCATTCTGCCGCGGTGACCACGGTAGATGCCGCCATCGGTCGGTTCGGTGGAGATGACGAATTCCGGCGTAATGCCGTCTTCATTGTGGATGTACTGCCAGCACAGGCCGTCGCAGTCTTCTTCCTGAACGGACCCGACAATAAGGATCTGTGTGCCTTCCGGGATCAGGTTCAGGTCTTTCATGATTTTTGCACCGTAAACTGCGGAAGCAAGGCCGCCTTCCTGGTCGGAGCCGCCGCGCCCGCCGATTTCGGTTTCGTTTTCATAGCCCTTGTAAGGGTCAAATTTCCAGTTGTCGATATTGCCGATACCGACGGTATCGATGTGGCTGTCGATGGCAATGATGCGGTCACCTGTGCCCATCCAGCCAAGAACGTTGCCCTGAGGGTCGATTTCGACCTTGTCAAAGTCCAGTTTTTTCATCTCTTCCGCGATGCGGTGGATCACGCCTTTTTCCTCGCAGCTTTCTGAAGGAATGGCGATCATGTCCCGCAGAAACGCGGTCATAGCCGGACCGTAATCCTGGGCCGCCTTTTTGATTGCATCAAAATCCATGTCAAAACCTCCGTTTTTGTTTGCAGAAACTTTGCTTATTAGCAAAACGATACGGTAAAATTTGTCAGGCAATTAAGCCATTTTCTACCTTATTTATACCTGATTTTTAATTGTCTGACAATAGGGAATTTGTAAGACATTATGGGTCATATAAAAATCATGAATTTTGTAATATCCGGTGTATGGTATCTGCGCAATTTCCGGCAATTCCCGCATTATAATAATCAGGAAGGTTTTGAAACCTCATATCTCATCTATTTGTTGTTTAACAGTGCAGCACATGTTGATAAGGAGTGATGGATGAAGCTTTTATTCCGCTTCATGAAAAAATATTGGTATATGGCGCTGCTTGCGTCTGCCTTTATGATCGGGGAAGTGTTCGTCGATTTGATGCAGCCGCGCATGATGGCCCGGATCGTGAATGAAGGGATCCTCGGTATGTCAAGCGGCGGGCAGGCAGACCTGCGCCTGGTGATCACCACCGGTCTGCAGATGATGCTCGTTGTCATTGCCGGTGGTCTTTTCGGGCTGCTTTCCGCGGTTTTCACAAATATGACCGGGCAGGGTGCAGGCAATGATATCCGCAAGCTATGCTTTGAGCGGATCATGTGTTTCTCGTTTGAGCAGACCGATGATTTTTCCACGGGGTCGCTGATCACGAGGATCACCAATGATGTGACCCAGGTCCAGCAGCTCATTATGCAGCTCATCCGGGGGCTGGTGCGCTGTCTGATGTTTTTCATCGGAGGTTCAGCCGCATTGCTTTCCCTGGATATGAGCTTCGGCGTGATCGTGGCCTGTGCCTTCCCGCTGATCCTGATCGATATCACTTTTGTCGTCTGGCGTACAAATCCGCTCTTTACGATCCTTCAGCAGAGTCTGGACAGGCTCAACAGCATTATTCAGGAAAATGTCACGGGCATTCGCGTCGTCAAGGCTTTTATTCAGGAAAAAAGCGAAGAGCAGCGCTTTGATGAGGCGAATCGTCACCTGGTCGATACCCAGTTCAATGTCCAAATGCTGCTGTCTTTTCTCCGCCCGGTGATGAACATCGTCCTGAACATGGCAGTCGTCGGCATCATTTATGTCGGGTCTGTTCAGGTCCAGGAAGGGAGCATTGCACCCGGCACGGTGATGGCTGCCATCACGTATATTTCTCAGATCCTGAACGGGATGATGATGCTTGCCATGATCTTCCAGACGCTTTCCCGGGGGCTGGCTTCCACAAAGCGCCTGCAGGAGGTCATCGATACGCAGTCCGATATCAAGCAGGAACCTCTTGCCATGGAAGGGGATGGGACACGCGGGTCTGTCCGGTTCGAAAATGTGAAATTTGTTTATAAGGATAACGGTGCAGAGGTTTTGCATGATATTGATCTTTCCATTGCACCAGGGGAGACACTTGCGGTCATCGGTGCGACCGGCTGTGGGAAGAGCTCGCTGGTGAGCCTGATCCCGCGGTTTTATGACGCTGCGGAAGGCCATGTTTATGTGGATGGGATCGATGTGCGGGCTTATGATCCGGAAGAATTGCGGGAAAAGGTGACGGTCTGTCTCCAGAAAGCGGAATTTTTCTCGACGACGATCCGTGAAAATATCGCGCTGGGCGATCCGGATGCTGATGAGGAAGAGATACGGAAAGCTGCCTCAGCAGCTCAGGCCGACGGGTTTATCATGCAGCAGCCACAAGGGTATGATACACCTGTGGCAGAACGCGGTATGAGCCTTTCCGGTGGTCAGCGTCAGCGTATTGCCATCGCACGTGCTCTGCTGAAGAAAGGTGAGATCCTGATCCTTGATGACGTGACCAGCGCGCTGGACCTGAAAACGGAAGCTGCGCTATATGCCGCGCTGAACCGGGATTACACGGACCTGACGAAAATAATTATTGCCCAGCGTATTGCATCTGTGCGGAACGCGGACCGCATTGTCGTTTTGGACGGAGGTACCATCGCAGCATGCGGAACTCACGCGGAGCTGATGGAGAAAAGCAGGGTTTACCGCGATATTTATGATTCACAATTGAAAGAGGAGGAGGCATAATGAACCAGACCACAAGATCCTCCACTGTCCAGCGCGGCTTCGGTCCGGGAAACCGCGGAAACATGGGAAAGCCGGTCGAAAAGGCGAAAAACGGAAAAAAGACGCTCGGGCGGCTGGCTGCCTACTTCAAGCCGGATCTGAAATATGTCATTCTGTTGGCATTTGCGGTTATGGGCGCGGTAATTGCCAATGTGATCGCACCGAGCCTGCAGTCCACTGCGATCGATGATCTCGTAACCGGTGCTTTTGGTGAGATTCCGCGGATCCTTGGACTGATGCTGATGATTTATATCCTCAATGGCGTGGCAACGCTCCTGCAGGGATTCTTTTCGGCAAGGCTTTCGCAGCGTGTGATCTTCCGTCTGAGGGGCGAACTTTTCAGTAAGGTGATCTCGCTGCCGATCCCCTACCTGGATAACCATTCTCACGGTGATATCATGAGCCGTATGACCAATGACGCGGAAAATGTTTCGAATGTCATTTCCTCCAGCCTTTCCTCCCTGTTTTCCGGGGTGCTGACGCTGATCGGGACGGTTTCCATGATGCTGCATTACAGTATTCCGCTGACACTTTTGACCTGTGTGACTGTGGTGCTTTCTATCCTGACGACGAACATCATGTCGAAACTCATGCGGAAATATTATGTGCGCCGGCAGGAGCTTTTGGGAAAACTCAACGGCATCGTTGAGGAAAAGGTCTCCGCGGGGAAAACAGTCACGGCATACAACCTGCAGAAGGCTGCCATCAAAGAATTCAATGAAGCCAGTGATGAGATGACCAAAACGGGCATTATCGCTGATGTGATCGGCAATGCCATGGGACCGCTGATGAACATGATCAACAATTTTTCGTTCGTTATCGTTGCGGCTTTTGGCGCCTGGTTTGCCCTTCGGGGATGGATCTCCGTCGGTGTGATTTCGGCTTTTATTATCTATTCCAAGCAGTTTTCCCGCCCGATCAATGAGCTGGCGCAGCTTTACGGACAGATCCAGACGGCTTTGGCTGGTGCAGAGCGGATCTTTGTTATATTGGATGCCGCAAGTGAAGATAAAAGCGGTGAGGTCCGTCTGGAGACCACCAAAGGCGTTATTGAATTCAGTCATGTCAACTTCAGCTATGTGCCAGGAAAACAGGTGATCCATGATTTCAGCCTGAAGGTAGAATCCGGGAAAAAGATCGCACTTGTCGGGTCTACCGGTTCCGGAAAGACGACGATCGTCAATCTGCTGATGCGTTTTTATGATATTGACAGCGGTCGGATCACGGTGGATGGCGTTGACATCAAAGATATCTCTTGTGATTCTCTGCGGGATTCCATCGGCATTGTTTTGCAGGATACGGTTTTGTTCACGGATACGGTCCGCAATAATCTCAAATATGCCGACCGCTCGATTTCGGACAAACGGATGATCGAAGCTGCGGAGAGATCCAATTGTGATAAGGTTGTGGCCGTGCTTCCGGATGGCTATGATACAGTCCTGACGGGTGCCGGGGCAAATCTGTCCCAGGGACAGCGTCAGCTGCTAACCATCGGACGTGCTTTTCTGAGTTATCCGCATATCCTGATCCTGGATGAGGCGACCTCTTCAGTGGATACTCGTACCGAACTTCAGATCCAGAATGCCATGGTTGAACTGATGCGCAGCCGTACCAGCCTGATCATCGCTCACCGCCTTTCCACGATCCGTGACGCAGATCAGATCGTTGTGATGGATCACGGGCATATCATAGAAACCGGCACCCATGAGGAACTGCTGGCCAAAGGCGGAAATTATTATCAGCTTTATATGACGCAGTTCGCGGGGAAGGCAACCTGATCCTTTAGCGTAATGTGGCCTGAGAGTCTTTTATTCGTAGTTTGGGCATTGTTATTAAACTTGTTTTATAATAGTATACATGATGATATTGGCTAATAATCTGAAAAGACAATACGATCTTTATGCGCCTGAATTTGAACAAAAAGCGTTGGCGGTACTGCGCAAAGGCTGGTATGTTCTCGGTGAAGAGGTATCAGCCTTTGAAAATGAATTCGCGGAATGGGTCGGCGCGAAATACTGTGTCGGTTTGGGCAGCGGATTGGATGCCCTGTGGATCAGTTTCCGGCTGATCGGTATCCAGCCGGGCGACGAGGTGATCGTCAGTTCGAATGCTTATATCGCCTGTGTTATGGGGATCACTATGAACGGCGGTACTCCCGTATTTGTTGAGTCTGACCAATATCTGAACATGGACGCATCACAAATTGAGGCTGCTGTTACTCCGCGCACGAAAGCGATCCTTGCCGTACATCTTTTTGGCCAATGCTGTGATATGACAGAAATCATGCGTGTAGCGGAAAAATACGATCTTCAGGTCATCGAGGACTGCGCACAGGCTCATGGCAATCATTGGCAGGGGAAGACAGCAGGAACTTTCGGCAAAATCGGCTGTTTCAGCTTTTACCCAACCAAAGGATGCGGCGCATTCGGTGATGGCGGCGCCATCGTGACTGATGATGAGGAGCTGGCCCGGAAATTCCGTGTTTTTCGGAATTATGGGAGCGAAAAGAAATATTACAACAGCGTTGTCGGGACAAACAGCCGGCTGGATGAATTGCAGGCCGGGCTGCTGCGGGTTCGTTTGTCGCACATGGATGAATTGAATGCGGACCGGATGCGAATGGCTGAGTATTATTCTACATCGATCTGCAATCCGCTGATAAAAACACCGCTGGTCCGTCCGGGCGCTGATTGTGTGTGGCACCAGTACGTCATCCGTGCACAGCATCGGGATGCCCTGATCAGTTTTCTGAAGAACAGGGAGATCGGCTCGATCATTCATTATCCGATCCCGCCTTATCTTTCCGAAGCCTATGCTTATCTGAATATTCCAAAAGGTTCTTTCCCTTATACGGAAAAGGCGGCCGGTGAAGTGCTGAGCCTGCCGATGTACAATGGCATGACGGCTGCGGAACAGGATGCGGTCATCGCCGCATTGAATGATTTCCGGGGAGACCCTCAATGAGCGGCTATATCACACTGCGTCCGCTGGAAAATAAAGACATTCCCGGGATGCTGGAATGG
>Ga0310695_10015169_pt1 | contig 10303 bp, 12 predicted proteins | sample RumenRJG_04DNA_FD_203882 | JGI IMG/M metagenome (GOLD analysis project Ga0310695, IMG submission 203882) | Bovine rumen microbial communities from Lethbridge, Alberta, Canada - RJG_04 (v2) (version 2) | ecosystem: Host-associated > Mammals > Digestive system > Stomach > Rumen | place: Canada... | reverse complement strand
GAAGTGCTCGTCGTAGACGGCGCTGGCGTAATACTTGCCGTAAGCGGTGCTCTCGGCGTTGTTGTTCTTCTTTTTAATGTACTTTTGACTCATGGTTTTTAAATTTTAATGGTTAATGGTTATTGAATTGGTTGGAGATTGGAGTTTTGAGATTTGCCACTCCGCGGCGGTAGCAAATTCTTCACTCTTCACTATTCACTTTTCCCTTCCAATGGCGGTAGCAAATTTTTCACTATTCACTTTTCACTATTCCCTTTTCACTATTCCCTTCCGAACGTCTCGCAAGAGTCGTTCGAATATCTCCTATGGGGGGTAAGGAAGCATTCCGATGGCTGATGCAAAGCATCGGAGGCGGGCGTCGGAGGCATTCGGATGAGGCGTCCGAGGCATTGCGATGGATGGCTGTGTTCTGTGTGTTTTTCATGATACAAAGGTACGAAAAATAATTGATACTACCAAATATTTTACCAATTATTTTTCAATAAAATAACATAATTGTATTAAAGTAATAGTTTAATTGAGAAAGTAGGAAAAGTGACATTTCTTATATCCTTTCATCCTTTCATTCTTACATGCTTACATAAGGTACAATTTGATACTTGAGGTACTAATGCTATATCAAAATTGTTAACAACGATTTATTAATGATAAATAAATTAAAAACGATTATTGTTGTCTTTTATAATAGACCTTATGAAAGGTTGAAAGAATGTAAGACTGAAAGAACAAATTTCAATCGAACTGTTTTATTTGGTCTATTGCTGAGGATTTTGTATTCAAGTCTGGCAGAGAACTCAGTCAGCGAAATCCCCACTGCTTCACAGTATTCCATTAATTCGATGATGTCAATACCACGGTCGCCTCTCTCAATTTTACTGAGATAGGACTGCGTGATATTGAGTCTCTTGGCCAACTCTTCCTGGCTGAACCAGTGCTCATTACGAAACGATTTCAGGACCTCGCAGAAGATTCTGTATTCCTTGGTTTTCTTTGATTTCTCATTCATAGCACCTGCAAAGATACATATTTTATTTTAAAGTTGTAGAATTTTAAATAAAAAAGTCCACTCTGGACTGAGTTGTAAAAGTAAACCCTAAACATGTATTTGCGGGCATGATAGCACCGTTGAGCTACGAATTGCCCTTGACGGAGTCGCAGTGTAGATACTATATTGCAACAAAAGGTAATTCAGTTTTTACGAAAATGGGAAATATCGTTATTACCATTGCTGAAGAGAACTTGGATAACAAGTTGCGTAGGATGTTGGCCGAACGCCAAAGTGAAGGACTGCTCACCGTTGAGCAAGTTGTGGTTACCAATTACAAAGTGGTTCCTCCCACGAAAAGAGGAACGAAGCCTCAAAGGAAGCCACAACCGGAAAAGTTTGTCGAGGCCGTGAAGTTCGTTGTAAATCACGCAGCCCTGCAGAACAACCAAGTAAAGACCATCATTGTGAAAGGGGTCCCGACCAGATACTGTTTCTGGCTTGACAATGAAGGATGGTGCAAGGCGATGGACAAACTGCTTGCAGAGCATCGTGATCTGATAGTTGACGCTTTGGAGCACAAGTACCAAGCGGATAGCGTGAACCTCTTGGCACCGTTTATTGGCGAGATCATCGGTCTTGGCCTTTTCCAAAAGACTCCCATTCAGAAGACAGATTTATTGAAGTCGTTTACTGCTTATTACAACAAGCCGATGGCTTCTGTTCGGACGAAGCTCAGCACGAGCCATCCTAGCTGGTCAGCGTTCAACGATTTGGTGGGCGAAATCTATAAACTTGCAACAAAGAAGAACAAATAACGCTTGACTTACCCAGTTAAAAAAGAAAACTACCAAAGTAGGTAATCAGCAAATTGTTATGATATGTGTCGTAAAATGCAAATAATCAATAATTTAGGAAACATAAAAATCTAATAAAATATTTTTAGATTCTCTCTTGTGGGTATTGTAGGTATAATAGAATTATCGTTTCTTTGCAACGTCGAAATTCATGGATGATTAGACATTTGATTATATCGATATAATGTATTTGAGGCGACGGTCTCAGTGGTGCAACGACCTTAGCAACGGTCATTACTCTCTCAACAAAGCGAAGGTGGTCGAGGATAGTCGGCCGTGATACCGGATAATACGACGATGATTCCGAAACCACCAATAGCTTTCTCTATTTATTATAAAGAAGGTCGAAAAATAATAAAAAGATGACCCAAATAAAATTCATAGTCTCTGATGAGGGACATCAGGCAATCCGCCAGATGGGCGACCGTAAACTGCGTGGTCGCGTGTGGATGGAGAGCCGCAACGGCAAGGAGTACTTACGCTTCGAGCCATACCATCAACACAACAAGAAATGCGCACACATCGTGATTAGCATCGTTGTTCTTGACGAAAGCAAACTGAGTGTTGAACCTCTTAAATCCAAAGAAAATGTCACGCTTTGATTTAGGAACCTGTATTAAAAACCCAACGGTCGTGCCTGCCACGGCCGAGGGTTTTAACAAGATGATGGACGACCAGAAGGTAGGTCGCATCTGTGCTGAGTTGGCCGACTTGTACGAACAATACAAGCGCGGCGAGTTGAAGAAGGAAGAGTACCACCAGTTGAAGAGCGAACTGAAACTGCACCTGCCCTTCTATACCCCTCATGCCCACTTCGGTGGTGGATACAAGGCAGGAGACAAAGACCCTGTTGACTCAGAAAAAGCCCTTTTCGACATCGACGACTTTAGTGCAGGCCTGCAACTCTTTGACAACTATCTTAGAGGACACGAACGAGAGTATGGCATCAATGCTGCCAATACGACAGCCAGCAGCAACGGCTTCGCCATCCTCTTCGACATTCCTCATGGCTTGACTCGACAACAGGCGCAAGCTTGGATGGCTCATCTGCTGGGTGACGTGAAATACGATCATGGCGTTCACGACCTGACACGTGCAGCCTATATCCCTTGTCGCGAGTACTTTGTCTATATAGACGAAGAGCGCATGTTCAGCGACGAGTTGCACCCTGCAGTACTCTCTGAAGAAGAACTTCATCGCTGGCAACAGGTGGAAAATAAAGCAACCACCGAGACTGCTACGACGCAAGCGAACGTCACCTCAGCAGAACCAACCACGCGTACTTTGTATGCCTTTGATGAGACGCTGAAGATGACTGGTTTGACGCTGGAATCGCTCAATCGTGAGGGTGTTCGACACAATACGCTGAAACTGCTACTGCCTACACTCTGTCAGATGATGACTGAAGGCGAACTGCTTGGTGTCTTGGCTGAGCGCATGCCCGACTACAGCCGTGAGCATGACTGCCAGTCGCTTGTGCACGATTTCTATGCGAAGTATGTGGACTCGGCACGCCCCATGACCCAGCGGCAGCGTGAGTTGTTCCTTCGTTCGCTGAACATATTGCCGCCTAATGACGACGAGATGCCGGATGACGAAGAAGACTTCAAGCCGTTTATTAACCGCAAGTCGTTGCCAATTGCGCTTCAAGCCAGTCTCAGGCCCTACCCAGATAGTTTCATCATGCCCCACCTGACAGGCCTTATGCCTGCTTTGATGGCACTGGCTGATGGTGTTACCGTACGCTATTGCAACGGCAAGATACAACATCTTGGTGCTATGGCTATCATCACCGCTGAGCAGTCGTCTAACAAGTCGACCATCAGCGATGCCGTTGAGATTTGGCTGGAGGGTCTGCGTAGGGAAGACGACGAGGCTCGCGACAAAGAAGACCGTGCCCGTGCCCGCAACGCACTGCGGAAGTCTTCGGAACGTGGTGTAGAGGCACCTACCGACGTGGTACGTGTGGTACCCGTCACCATTTCATGTTCACGTTTGCTGAAGCGTCTGAAGCAGGCAAAAGGTCACACGCTCTATAGCATCTGCGAAGAGATTGATACCCTGCGTAAGACCAATGGCGCAGGGTCGTGGTCGGCCAAGTACGATATCTATCGTGTGGCTTTCGATCATTCACGCTGGGGACAGGACTTCAACTCCGACCAAGCAGAGAGCGGTGACGTGTTTGTCGGCTACAACTGGACTATCATGGGAACACCAGGCAGTGTGGTCAAGTGTTTCAAGGGTGACAATGTGGAGAACGGACTCTCTGGCCGTGTCATGATGTCGGAAATGCCCGACAACATGTTTGCTAAGATTACCGTATTCAAGGATCTTAGCGAGCACGACCGGCAGCGCATCCAGCAGGCAGCCCAACAATTACGCGATGCCCAAGGCTTCTACGATACGCCACGACTGCGCAAAGCCATCAACCAGTGGTTGGAAGAGAAGCGTATCAAGGCGAAGAAGTCCTTCGACACCATTACTGATGTCTATCGTCGACGTGCTGGTGTCATAGGTTTCAGATGTGGAGTTGTTGCCATGTTGTTGTCTGGTAAGGAGAATAACGCCTGTGTCGATTTCGCAGTCAAAATGGCCGAATACACCCTGCAACAGCAGGTAAAATTCTTCGGGCCACTGCTTTACAAGCAATGTCAGAGTGCTCAAGACACCACCCAGCAGACAAATGTCAACACCAACATCTACGACCAGTTGCCCTCGCCCTTCACACTTGATGATTTGCGTCGGTTAAAAGGCAGCGAGTATTCCGACAATACCCTCTATACCATGGTATGTCGTTGGAAGAAAGAGGGCTGGGTTGAAAAGATTGGCAAGAACAGTTGGACGAAGACGCTGACCAAGTAGTTTACAACCTTTCATCTTACATCCTTACATAAGGTCAAATTAAAAATTCCCTGATATTCTTTTGGAGTATCGGGGATTTTTCTTATCTTTGCACTCGGTTCGGGGAGAAATCCGGACTAACAAAGAAGCATTCGCTATTATTTCGCGTTCAGCCAAAAGCGTAGGAAACTATTGGGAATAAAAACGCAATGAGATAATACGTGACGAGATGGTCGTAGTGGGACATCTTGCGCAGTCTTATTTATAGATGAATGCATCGACACTTAGGTGTGGTGCATACTTTGTAAGACTGCGGGGGTTCCCTTCCTACGCTACCTCCAAGCTGAACGCAATAAGGTGCATCACGCCTTCTTGCGTTTTGGCGTGATTGATAGTCGATGCTTATGAAACTTAAGACTATCAATCTATGGCTAACAATAATCTGAACGCAGCAAAGGCAGCAAAGAAAGATGAGTTCTATACGCAGTTGGAGGATATTAACAATGAACTTCGTCATTATCGTGAGCAATTTCGCGGCAAGACCGTCTTGTGTAACTGCGATGACCCACGAGTATCGAACTTCTTCACTTACTTTGCCTACAATTTCGAGTTCTTGGGATTGAAGCGTCTTATAACAACTTGCTATAGAAGTCAAGACATGGACTTGTTCAGTCAGAACAAATGCGAGCAGGCTATCTACTTGATTTACGATGGCGACAAGAATGGGAATAACATTCCTGACCCAGAAGAAATAGGAATCCACCCCTTGAAAGGTGATGGCGATTTCCGTAGCCGTGAATGTATAGAGTTACTGAAGCAAGCGGACATAGTTGTTACAAATCCGCCTTTCTCGCTGTTCCGTGAATATGTTGCGCAGTTGATAGAGTATGACAAGAAGTTCCTTATCATCGGACACCAGCGTGCTTTGCAATACAAAGAGATTGTGCCATATATTATGGACAACAAGATCTGGCTTGGATATGGTTTCAAGGGAGGAGCCGCTCACTTTATTTCCCGATATGAAGATGTAGCCACAGCAGGCGACCACAGAGAAGGAATGATAAGAGTGTCTGGTGTTGTTTGGTTTACCAATCTTCAAACGAAGAAAAGGCAGGAAAAGTTAATCCTCTACAAGACATACAATCCCAATGATTATCAGACTTACGATAATTACGAAGCCATCAATATCGACAAGACGGATGAAATACCAAAGGATTACAAAGGTGTTATGGGTGTGCCTATAACCTTCATGGATAAATACAATCCTGACCAGTTTGAAATTCTTGGAGTCTCTGGCAAATATGGTTTTGGTTTGGAAAGTACGAAAGTTTATGATGATTTCCGAGAGATACGTCCTGATGGGTCGGAAACAGGCAGCAGTGGAAAGAAAACAAATGGAAACCCGATGTTGAAAGGCAGGCCAGAAAAAGGAAACTACTACAGGAGAGGGAACGAAGAAGTTCATTCTCTTTATACGCGATTATTCATTAGACATAAAAAACAGAATAAATGATATGGATATTAAGCAGCAGACAATTACGGTTCGTGACCTTGTGGCTGGTTATATGAACGACCCTGATCACGGTGTGCGTGGATATGATGGACGTCTTGACATTCGTCCTCCTTATCAAAGAGAATTCCGCTATGACAGTAAGCAGAAGCAAGCGGTTGTAAACACTATATTGAAGGGTTTTCCGCTTAATATCATGTATTGGAGTGTGGTAAATGACGAACAGTTTGAAATGATAGACGGCCAGCAGCGTACACTTTCCATTTGTGAATACTTCACCCATGAGTTTAATATCGAAGACCCAGACCGTGGCATTCTGTATTTCAGTTCGCTTACTCCCGACGAACAGCAGCAGTTCTTGGACTATAAACTGACGGTTTACTTCTGCACAGGTACAGACAAGGAGAAGCTTGATTGGTTCCGCGTCATCAACATTGCTGGTGAGCGGTTGTTTGACCAAGAACTCTTGAATGCCGTTTATGTTGGCCCATTCGTCACTGATGCTCGAAGGCATTTCTCTAAGGACGGATGCCCAGCCTATAAGATGGCTGCAGACTTATTAAATGGTGTTGCTCGTGAACAGGCCTATCTCCATACAGTTTTCCAGTGGGCAGCGCGTCGCGAAGGAATTAAGGAGGTGAGTGAATTTATGTCGAAGCACAAGGATGATGCAAATGCAAACCAACTTTGGGCATATTTCTCGGCTATTGTAACTTGGGTGCGCTCCACTTTCATCAAGTATCGCAAGGAGATGAAGGGGTTAGATTGGGGGTTGCTTTATGATAACTATCACAAAAACATCTACGACACTGCTGCCTTGGAAAAGCGCATACATGACCTCATGGAAGACGATGAGATTATGAAGAAGTCGGGAATCTATAGTTATGTGCTCAGTGACGACCTACATGACCTCAGTTTCCGTACCTTCGATAAGAAACAAAAGCGTGAAGCTTACGAGCGCCAACAAGGTATCTGTCCTATCTGTGGCAAACACTTTGAATTGGAAGAAATGGAGGGCGACCACATTACTCCATGGGCAGATGGAGGCATAACTACTGCTGAGAATTGTCAGATGTTGTGCAGGGAGTGCAACAGAAGAAAGGGTGCTAAATAAAAATTATTTAAACATTTACGACTATGGAAAAAGAGAACGAACTGACTGATGAGTTGAAAGATTATATATTAGACCCATCAAAAGACTATCGACAGAAATTAACCATGTGGCGTGTGGATAAGCACGGGAACCTAATATGGGTAAAAAACAAGTTCGGAACTAACAAATCATACTACATCATCGAAAAAAGTCAACTGAAGGATGACGATTGGCTGACCCACATGCGCGGTAAAATGGATGCCGATGAGTTTGGTGAGTTTGCTTGTGCTTATTTCAAGGCATGTGAAATGGCCGGTATTAAAGAGTTAAAGGTAACATTGCGTGGGGAGTTCAACCGATCTTTTAAATACGCTGATGAAGAATGAGCCTACTTTTTCTTTAGATGCTGTGTATGACGCATAATAGGGCAAAAGGAAACTGATAAAGGGGTAAAGTAAATGTAGTGAGAATGAAAAGAATAGAACTAATCGTCGGACTGATATTTTTCGTTGTCCTAAGTACATATTCAAAGACAACCTATATTCCGACATACTTGAGTTATCTGCACATCGTGACTGGCATTGACACGCTGGCGGTTACGAACAACCTTGACACGCTGGAATTAGCCGAACCTGAAGGAATGTTCATGATGCGGATAGATCAAGAAGACGTAACGAGCGAGAAAGTGAAGGCTATCAAACGGATGAAGGCTGCAAAGGGATGGGCCACATTCGGAGCCGTGATGGGTGGTGTGTCAACAGCATTTAGCAGAAATTCACTACAATATATGGTGCGGTCGGCATATACTTCTTCAGCAGCCAGACTGGCTACTATATTTGCTGAGGGAGCGAAGGAAGAACAGAGCCTTGACATTATAGTGTGGATAGACAATACTTCAGATGGCGAACTGATGGTTTGCGACATGGAGAGAGGGCTGACATGGTGGATTCTTCCTCGCCAGTCTATGCAACTTAAACTGAACAACCCTGATGCATCGCAGTTGCGTATCAGCGACCCACAGAGCCACCGAGTGCGTTATACAACGGTACTTGCAGGTAATAAGGTGACGAAATGGGATATAGAACTTGAGACTGACGACTACTGGTATTCACCTGTATACAGGGAAATCAATGCCCCACATGACGACAATAATTTGCTGCACTATATACGTATTAGCAAGCGTGACTATGAGGAAGTGAAGATGAACAAGGCAGAGTTCAAAGAAATAAAGAAATCACTAAAGAAAAAATAGATATTATCGCTCACTCGCAATATTGCAAAATTGCATTGTATTTCTTTTTTAAGAAAACTCTCTTCTACAGTCTCACGCCAAATGACAGGTGGGCGTAGGCATCGTAGATGTTGATTTTGCACTCATCATTCTTGTAGTTGAAGTTGTTGTACTGCGCCTGGGCACCGATGAAGAAGTTGCTCCAGAGTGCAGGCATTGATCCAGAGAAAGACTTCAAGTATGGCCTGGCAGTAGCACGCGAAGCATTCGTGAAAGAAGAATCAAAGGAAACATAATAATTTACTTAAATAGAAAATGATTATGAAAAAAGTATTATTGTTAATGGCGATGTTGATAGCAGGAATAGCTATCCAAGCACAAGAAAATCTGCTAACAAATGGAATTTATGAAAAGAAAGTTGTTGTAACAGTTGATTCTGTTAAGGCATCAACACTTTATGTAAGGGCACTTGAAGCTCTTAGTGACTGGGCAGGAAGTCAGCAACGCTCAAAAGTAAATGTTGATGTACAAGATAAAGATGAAGGATTAGTTGTTTACAAAGGTCAACTATATAACGCCAAGGGCAGCCTCTGCAAACTCAGGGCTCGTGTATCGCTCCAATATCTCAGCATATTCGCTGAGGATTTCCGTAGACACGCACATAACATTTCTTCCGTCGAGGAACGACAACCACAAGTCGTGGTATCTGCTACGACGGGAAATGCATTGTGTCAGGCTGTTTGTATCAACAACAAGTCTTGCCATCACCTCTTGATTTATTCGGCATGCAGATCCTTATGGCGAAGTTCGTCCAGTTTCTCTTGATTCAGAATGCCCTCATCCCACAGCCGGTCTGCCTCTGCATCAAGGCGAGACTGGAAATGACGTGTAAGCACCGTCTGAATTTCACGGGCGTACTCCTCGCTGTTGTTGAATGCGAACAATTTCAGCAAGTGCATTTGTGTAGGGTTCAATGACGCTGTTTCCATATCGTTATACTATTTTACGAGGGCAAAGATAGTGATTATTTCTGTAATCACAAAACGATTTTGTGTTTTTTCTATCTGATTTTGGGAGATAGTAGGAAAGTCTTGTGCTGAAATAGGTTGATTTTCAGTACGGGTAGGCAAGTGTTAAAAAAGAGAGCCTAACAGGAGTCAACCTTATTCAGGGAGAGACAAACTCTAGCCAGTTCTTGATCTGTCATTTCCCGTTCTGCCGCAGCAACTTTCGAACGCAACTCCGCTATCAACTCTTCGTCTTGTGTTTTCTGCTTCTCAGCCCTTGCCAGTTCCTTCAAAAGTGAAAGATACTCATCGTGCTTCAACCTCACCATCGACGACACATGCTCGTCCAAATACAGTTTAGACGAAACATTATTGGCTGCCTTATACAGATTGTCATTGATGTGATACAGCAAAAGCCTTTGGGCCTTCTGCTGTTCATCTGTAAGGCCTTCCGTACAGAGGTGCAGTTCTATCTTTCTTGTTATGGTAGGCATCGTTAGCAGTATTTATTTTCTGTTTGCAAAGATACGAAAAAATCCTGAGACTCCAAACGAATCTCAGGAAATATCTATGAATTTATTTCTTTTGTCTTTTCTTTCTCTCAGCCCATAGGCTTCTGCGGTTTTAAGGGTTATACATTTTATTTTATCTGCTTGATGATTTTTCGATTTATTTTTGATTTGGTGATTCCCTTTCAAACACCTTCTTGCCTTCGAAGTAGGTGGCTGCGGGCTTGGCAGCGTGAATCTCCATGACAGGGCAGGAGAGCACGTCCTTGT
>Ga0310695_10015168_pt1 | contig 10303 bp, 4 predicted proteins | sample RumenRJG_04DNA_FD_203882 | JGI IMG/M metagenome (GOLD analysis project Ga0310695, IMG submission 203882) | Bovine rumen microbial communities from Lethbridge, Alberta, Canada - RJG_04 (v2) (version 2) | ecosystem: Host-associated > Mammals > Digestive system > Stomach > Rumen | place: Canada... | reverse complement strand
TTTTCTTTTTCAAAAGAAAATAATATTAATAATTCAATTTTATTAATGTCTTATTTTTTTATTATTTAATATCATTCTCTTATAAAGAAAATTTATAAAAATAGAAATGTGATTTAGATAAATTAATAAAAGATTCAATATAGATATATATTCAATAAAATTGAAGGAACAAAATAAAAAAAATAATATTTTATATATTGATTTATTTGTAAGAATAATTGATATTTTTTTATTAATTTAGTTTTTATAATTATTTTTAATTTCCTTTAAATTAAAAAAAATTAAATATTTTTTGATTTTTTTATTTTATTGTTTATTTTAATTTATTAGTCAAATGATATATACATTTTTTGGAATATTTAAATAAATATTGATTAACTTTTTACCATTTAGTATTATAAAAACTGTATATAGTTATTTAATTTGATTTAAAATGCAATAATAATATAAATTATATTTAATAAAAAATGTCAAACATAAATTTCAAAATAATAAATTACTTAATTATATTTAATTATTTAAAAATAAAAATTATTTTAACCATATATAGTAAATTTAAACTAAAATTTTTCAATAAAAAAATTAATATTGATTTCATTTTTATTCATAAAATTAAAATAAAATAATCTTTTATTATTAATTCTTTTTATTAAAAATCCAATCAATAATTGGTTGAATTATTTTTAAAATTTTTTTTTTAATTTTTCAAATTTCTTTAATATAAATATTTTAAATAATGGAGGAAAATTCTAATCAAAAAATAGAAAATGGAAATAAAGAGACAAATCTAAAATTATTTGACGAGAAAATATTTTTAGAAATTAAAAAATACAAAGAAACAAATTATGAACTAGTTTTAAAGAAAAATAATTTTTGTGACATAAAAATAAATAATAGATGGATAGTAGGACAAATAATTAAAATAAATGATGAAACAGCAACAGTAAAAGATATTGAAAATTCAGAAAATTCAATTAAAATATTTTTATTTGAAGTAGATAAAATAAGTTATTTTAGAAAATATACAAAATTAAATGAAAGAAGAATAATAAGTCAAAGAGATGATTTAAATAATTTAGAAACAATAAAATCATTTATTGAATCATTAATTAAATTTAATTTTGGTGATTATGATGAAAAAATTTATTCTAAAAATAATTTTAAAAATATTACTCCATATGATATGATTCAAAATTTAAGAGGAAAATTATTTTTTTGGTTTGATAATGTTTTAAATGTAAATGATAATAATCAAGGAATTGATATTTGTATTGATATATTTGAATTGATTTTATTATTATTAAAAAATTATTTTGATTATATGAAAAAAAATAATGATATAGTTATAAAATATAAAGAAATAATTGGAACTGAATTAGAAGATGTTATTTTAATTGATTTAAAATATTCAATTGTATCATTTGAAAATGAAGCTTTAAGTATATATAATAAAATTATGGGACAATATCCAATTTATAATGATTTTTATATAAAATATGCAAAAGAAATAAAAAAAATAATTTTAAATAGATATCAAAATTCAAAAAATATAGAAAAAATTTGTAATAAAAAAATATATGAAGGAATAATAAATGATTTTAGAATAAATGATGATCAAATAATTGCAGCTTTACCAATTGCTTATTTTATTGATTATTTTAATTTTTTAAATGGTTATAATTCAATTTCTAATTTTATAATTTCAAATCAAAATTTTAGATTTGATATGATATATAATTATATATTTATATTTAAAAAATGTCATGCTTTTATGGAAGGACAAAATAATCAATTAGAAAATAAATTAACAAATCAAATTTCACAAATTAGAGTTTATCTTCAAAAAAGAATGATGAAAATATCAGAAGATGAAATAAAAAAAAATTGTAAAGATTCTATAATTGATGTTTGTTTAGGATTATCTAGAATAATGCCTTTTGATGAAATAATAAAAATAAATGTTTTTGAAGAATTATATTTAAATTATATTTTAGGTTGTTTTCAATGTAAAAATTTAGAAAAACAAATTTATGCAATAAAAATTTTTAATTCTATAATTGTTTCTATTGATAGAAATTGTAAAAAAGTTACTGATAAAAATTTAAAAATTGACCCTGATAGAAATATCAAGAATATGAAATATGATGTTTTTATTAATTCATTAAATAAAATTAAAATATTAGATTATATTTTAGAAGATAATGTTCATGATGAAATAATGAAAAGATCACTTCCAATTATTATATTAATGTATAAAAATAATTTTAATTTAAAAGATTTGGAAATTGAAGCAATTTATGAAAAAAGAAAAAAAATTATTGATTGTTTATTTAAAAAGTTAAATGAAGCTGAAAAAAATGATAAAATATTATATGAAACTTTAAAAAATATAATATCAAAATTATCTCAATTTCTATTTGAAAATGATAGAGAATATACTTATAATTTAATAAAAGATTTTGTTACTAAAAGAGAAATAACATTAGATAATATTTATTTAATAAAAGATTTTACAATTAATTATTTATCACAAACTGATATTGATTATATAGAAATTAATAATCAAAATAATATAGAAAATGTAATTGATGAACCTTTTAATGAAAAAAAATTGTATGGAACTCAATTACTTTGGGAATATTTCTTAGATAAATATTATATTGATGGACCTTTAAAAAATAATAGTTTAATTATTGAAATAATACAAGAATGTACAAATTCACTTAAAGAAATTTTTTATTTTCCTATAATTAATGATAATGAAAAATATAAAATATTAATGAAATTAATAAATAATATAAAAAAAAATGAAAGTGAAGTACAAAGTATTTATTTGATTAAAAATTTAATTTCAAAATCTTATAAATTTATGATATTAACAAAAAGAATTAATGATAATAAAAATAATAATATTTTTGATTTAATTGTGGAAAATTTAAATAATTATAATTCAAAGGCTTTTGAAATTGAAGAGAATAAAACAAAAAATTTTGAAGAATTATCAGAATTAATTTTTGGAGGATTTTTCCCTTATTATTTTAATATTAAAACAAGAATTGAATTAATAGTTCAATTATTAAATAAAGATATAGATATTGATATTAATTTTGAAAATTTTTTTATATTATGGAATTTTATAATTAAATATGATTATATAAAAGAAATTTTTTACAAACAACTTCTTGAAAATATAAATACTTTTTCATATAATTTTAAAACAATGTTATTTCAATTAATATTTTTAAATGATGATTTATTTAAAATTGATGATGTATTATCATTTAAATTATTTTATTCATTAATGACAGAAATAAATAAAGCAAATGGTGTTTTTATTTTAATTAATGGAATGGATTTAAGAGTTAATAAAACAAATGATAATGAAATTATTGGAATTGAAAAATTATGGGATATTTTAATAAATACTAAAAATATTGAAATTCAAGATGAAGTTTCTTCAGTTTTATCAGAAATTTGTTTAAATGTTAAAAATCCAAATTCAAAACAAGCAATTACTTTTTGGTCAAATTTTTTTTCTGAATTAATTCAATATTTAAATAATTTAATTGGAAATGAAAATGAAAATAAAGAAAAAGAAAATAAAGAAATTGAGGAAAAAAATAATATAAATGAAATATTAACTACAAATGAATCAAATGAATCATTTAAAAAAGAAAAAGAAAATAAAATGATAAATTTAAATGAATTTGGAATAAAAGGATTAATTATTTTAATAAATAAAATATATGAAAAATTTGGTAATCCTGGAAATATAATAATTGATATATCAGGACTTTCTCTTTCAGTAGAAATTATTGAACCAAATGAAAGATTTCTTGAATATAATTTTATATATGACCAAAAAAATTATAAATTAAAAATTTCATTTAATGAACCTTTATATGTTATAAGATATAAAATTTCAAATTATTTTGAAATTCCTGTTAATACTATTCAATTTCAAATTAATTCAATTGTTGATAATGGAAAAACTTTAATAAGGAAATTTGATTTATGTTGTGATTTTGAATTATTTAATTCTTTAATAATTTCTGGAAATAAAAAATTTGATTATTCTAAAATTATAAATATTTATGTTCTTACAATTAGTAATCCAATTATTAATTGTCCTAAAAATCCTAAACAAATATTAGGTTCTTTAAATCAATTATTTGAAATTTTGGTTAAATTACTAAAAAATAAAAATAAAATTTATACTTTAGATGTTTGGAAATTATTAAAAAATGATACTGATAAAAATGAAGATTTAAATAAAAAAATTAACAATTATATTCTAAATTTAAATAAATCAGATGAATTAAAAAATGAATTTAATTTAATTTTTAATTTTGATGATACTAATTATTATTATAAAAGTTATTTATTATCTCATCTTATTTATGTCTTAAATAAATTTAAAAAAAATGATGGTTTTTTAGAACAATTTATTAATAGTAAAGTTTGGTTAGAAAAAATTTTAATATTTATAAAAAATTATTCAGTTAAAATAAATGATGAAATATTAAGTAAAGAAATAAATGAAAGAAATGAAATGTTACAAATAATAAATTATATTATTGAAATTTTGAAAATATTATATTCACTTGAAAAAGAAGATATTAATAATTTAATTAATGAAAAAATTTTAGGATTTATAAATGATATTTTTTATAATTCAATAAATGGAGATATTAAAGAAAATTTATATTATTCTCAATCAAAAACAATTGAAATTATTTTTCAGTTTATTTGTCAATATAATATTATTTTCATTAAATTTATTGAAAATATTTTAAATGATTCAAAATCAAAAGAGCAATTTTTAACTATTTTATTTAATGGAGAAATAGAATCTCAAAATCATTTAATAAAAGAACAATTTAAAATGTTTATAAGAAGAATATATGATGATGATTTATTTAAACAAAATCATGATTTAAAAATTACATTCTCCAAATTTATTCTTTTATTTTTATTATCAGAAAATACATTACAAAAATTATTAGAGATATCAAAAAAAAATGAAAATTTATCATTTAACATTTACTTTGAATTATGTGATAATTTCATTGAAAAAATAAGTAATTTAAATATAGAATTTGATTACAACAATTATGTAAATAAAATTCTTTTACCTCAAATTTTATCAAATGAAACAAAAGAAGAATTACTTTCAGGATATTTTTTAATAATATATTCAATATCTAAACATTATAATATAATCTATGATGATATTAATGGAAAAAAATTTGATTTAGCAAATTATATTTTCTATGATTTATTATTTAATAAATGTAGAGAAGATCCTTTAAATTCAAAATCTTTAATAATAAAAAATCAATCAACTTTTTTTAATGCAACAAATTTATTAACTTTTCTAATAATAAATGATGAAATAAAAAGAAATGAAATATTAAACAAATTAAATGAATTTCATAATCTTCAATTTTGGAAAAGTTCATTATATTTAGATTGGAAATTATCATTTGATGATGATAAAAAAGAAAAATTCGTTGGATTAAAAAATTTAGGATGTACATGTTATATGAATAGTTTATTTCAAATTTTATTTTTAATTCCATCATTTAGAGAATCAATATTAAATACAGAAAGTAAAATTGAAGAAAAAAATGTTTTATTTCAATTAAAAATAGTTTTTAATAGTTTAAAATTTATAGATTCAAAATTTTTTTCTCCAATTGATTTTACAAAAAATTTTGATAATGAAGAATTAAATGTAAGAGAACAAAAAGATATAGATGAATTTTTTAATTTATTAATTGATAAATTAGAAAATAATTTACAAGGAACAAAAAATGAAAATTTAATAAAATATTTTTTCCAAGGAAGAATTATAGATAATTTAACTTTTCAAGAAGACTGTTCACATAATAGAAAAAATGAAATATCATTTTATTCAATTCAATTACAAATAAAAAATAAAAAAGATTTATTTGAATCATTAGATTCATTTATTGATGGTGAATTAATGAAAGATGAAAATGCAATATTTTGTCAACAATGTAATAAAAAAATTCCAGCAATAAAACATCAAAGTTTTAAAATATTACCAAGAGTGTTAATTTTTGTTTTAAAAAGATTTGAATTTAATTATAATACAATGACAAAAATTAAAATAAATGATTATTATGAATTTCCATTTGAATTTGATATGACAAATTATACTTTTGATTATTTAAATAATAAAGATAATTATGATAAAAATAAAAATAATAATTTATATAAATTAAAAGGAGTTGTTGTTCATTCTGGTAATAGTGAAGGGGGACATTATTATTCTTTTATTTATGATAATGATTCTAAAGAATGGTTTGAATTTAATGATATTACTGTTAAAAAATTTAATATTCAAAATTTTAAAAAAGAAATTTTTGGTGGATTTGAAGAAATTGTTAATTTTAAAACTAAAAAAAAAGAAAAAGTTGTTTTAAATAGAAATGCTTATTTACTTTTTTATGAAAAAGTTGATGTTAGTAATTGTGAAAATTTTAATAATGTTGAAATATATAATGAAATTTCTAATGTTATTAAAGAAGATATTATTTTAAAAAAAATTAATGAAAATATTTATCATTATAATGTTGAAAAGAATATTTTTTCTGTTGAATATCATAGATTTATTTTACAATTTTTAACAAATATGTTAAATTTATCTTTTAATAATGATGAACTTTTATTATTTCTTCAACATTTTTCAAGAACAAAAGATGAAAATATTAAAAGTAAAGATTTATTAAAATTAAGAGAAAAAGCAATTGGTTCTAATTTAAATAATTTTATCAATTTAGGTAAAATAAAATTATTAAATAAAAAAAATGATAATAATAATAATATAAAAAAAGTTAATATTATAGATGATAATATTTCAATATCTTTTCAATTTTTATTATTATATTTTTTTAATGTTTTAGTTAGAGCAAGAGATAATGATTATTTAAGTTGTACTGTTGATTTAATTAAATTTTATTTAAATCAATATAAAGAATGTTCTGAATTTTTCATTGAAGAATTTAGTGATATAAATACATTAATGGAATATATAGTAAATTGTCCAATTTTAGAAATGAAAAAATTATTTGTTGGAATTATTTATTGTGCTATGATAAAATTATATAATTCATTTAATGAAGAAAGTGATAAAAAAAATCTTATTAATAATATTAATTTAAGTAATCAAAATCAACAAAATAATATTAATGAAAATATAACAAATACAAATAATAAAAATAATACAAAATCATATGATATGAATTTAATTGATAATATTGAAATTGAAGATAAAGCATATACTGAAAGAAATCAAACTTCATCTTTTAAGAAATTTTTTAATAAATTTAATCACACTAATTCAAATAATAAAAATTTACCTCCATTAGATTTAAAAGTAATAAATCATCTTGAGTCAATTTATATTCCAAAAACTCTTTTAAAATTTATAAATAATATAATATATTTAATTCAAAAAATAAAAGATGATAAAGACAGTATGTTTTTATATTATATTCTTTATAGATTTTCAATAATTTCTCCTTATACAAAAGATCATTTAATAACAAAAATACCTTTATTAACTTATTTAATATATCATATTTATCCAAAATATTCTGAAAGAAACTTAATTAATTATACTTTAAATTTAGATTTAGATATAATTAAAAATACACATAATATTTTATCATCTATAACAAAACAAAATAAAAATGAATCAAAAGATAAATCTGCCATTTATAGAAAAGAAAGTTATATTTATATGTTATGTAATAATTTATTAACTGGTCAAAGGGCTTTTTCAAAAATTGATAATTCATATCAATTTAAGAATTCAGAATGGATTTTAGATTTATTTTTAGGAATTAAGACAAAACAAGATGCATTTGTTTTTTCAAATTTAGTTAATAAAGTTTGTTATAATAACTTAGAAAATACAAAAATTTTTATAAATGTTTTTATTAAAATAATAAATAATTATGATAGTTTTCAATTAAATAATATTATGTTAGTTTTTAAAAGATTTCTTATTGATATTAATGATCCTCAAGATATTCAAACTTCAAGAATAAAAAATACATTAAAAGAATTTTTTAAACTTTTTTTGATACATAATAAAATTTATTCTTTTTGTGATTATTGTATTCAATTTATAATAAATATCTTTTTATGTAATTATGAAAAAATGTTTAATTATGTTAATTTTTTTAAAGATTCAATTGAAAATATGAAAGAATGGATTGAATTAAATCCAATTGCTCCTTCAATGTATCATATTGAAGGATTACAAATGTTTAAAAAAGAACAAAATTCTTATCAAGATAATTCACAAATTGATATTAAAATTTTTAAAGAAAAATGTTTAAAAAATTCAAAAAGAAATATTAGTTTAATTGATTGTATTTTAAATAGTAAAATATATATTTTTAATTTATTTTTTTTAGAAATTAATGTTCCTATTGATTATCAATTTGAGAAATACATTGATTTAACAGATTTTAAATTTATTTCATGTGATTCAATTTTATATGAGTAAAATTTATTTTTTTTAATATATTTTTTAGTGAAAAACCTGCAATAGTAACAGAACAAATGGATGAATTAATAAAAATTAAATTTGAAAATGAAAATTTAGGAAAAAGAAAAATATGGATTGAAACAGATGATCCAAAAATAAAAATAAAGGAATTATATGATTTAATTGTTTAATAATAAAAAAAGTATATAAATTCAAAATTTAATATAATTTTTCTAAATAAATAATTAAAAAAAATATAATAAAATAATATAATATAAAAATAAAAAAAAAATAATTAAAATGTCTTCAAAAATAAAAGTTACAATTCAATATTATAAAAAAACAATAACATTAGATTTACCACCAAATAGACCATTAAGAACCTTAAGAGAAAAGGCAGTAAGTTACTTTTATCCAATAAATCAACCTTTTTTCATGTTTTATCAAAATCAAGATTTAACTCATATTGAAAATAAATCATTAGGAGAAGTTTTTGGTATTAAAAATATTGTAACAGTTAAATTAGTTAGTGTAAATGATAAAGATAATTTCCCAAAAGATATTTATTCAAATAAACCAAATAAATATTGTCCTGAATGTAATGAATTAAAATTTTTAAATTATTATTGTAGAGATTGTAATAGTTTTATTTGTAAAGAATGTAGAATTATTCCAAAAAATCGACATTATACACATAGAATTATTCAATTATTTAAAGAAGATGAAATTAAAAAAAATATTGAATTATATAGACAAGTATTACAAAATGATTTAAATAATTTAAAAAATCAAGTTAAAAAATTACAAAATTTAGAAAATAATGAAGTTAATTCTGCTTTATGGAAAAAAATTATAAGTGAAAAAATTGATAAAATTTGTGAGACTATTGAAAGTAAAAAAGAAGGTATTTTAAATATTGAAAATCCTATTCAAGATTCAAAAGAAGTTAATGAGAAAATTAGAAGTTTAAAAGATTCTTTAGTTAAAGAAAGAGAAGATAGTTCTATTAATGAAGAAGTTATTAATGATCCTCTTATTGAATTTAGTAAAATTAATAAATTTGATAATGAATTAAATGAATATAAAAGAACTGCAGATACTCAAATTAATAATGAAAAAATAAAAGAAGATGTTGATGAAGTATTTAATACTATTAAAAATGATTTTCAAAATTCATGCAATGATAATATAATATAAATTTTGTGATAAAATAAAAAAAATATAAATTAATAACATATTATTTACTAATATATTTTTTTTATGAGTTGAAAAAAACTTTTATAAATTAAAATTATTAAATGAAAGATCAATTAAAAAAAATATAAAAAAATATAAAAATAAATTCTTTATTCCATAACAATAATATCTTCATCTTCACAAACAGCAGAATGATTAACAAATTTAGAAAAGAAAAATTCTTTAGCAATCATAAAAATTTTAAATAAAATAAGTGCTTCAATAATTGAATTAATAATACAAACACAGAAATTAAGTCCTAAATTAGCACGATATAAATTTTTACATTTTTTAACTTTACTCATTTTAAAAATACCATCTTTATCTTTATTATAATATCTTAAATTTGAAGAAGTAACAATATAAGAAGCAACATTAAACCCAACCATACATAACCAAAAAAATAAAAGAATAATAATATATCTTGACCATTCTTGATCAGATGCATAATTTTTACAATAAAAAAATAAATAACAAAAACCTAATAAAAAATAAATAAAAATAATATACAATTCAAAAATAAAATAATAGTTCCAAAAA
>Ga0310695_10015167_pt1 | contig 10304 bp, 5 predicted proteins | sample RumenRJG_04DNA_FD_203882 | JGI IMG/M metagenome (GOLD analysis project Ga0310695, IMG submission 203882) | Bovine rumen microbial communities from Lethbridge, Alberta, Canada - RJG_04 (v2) (version 2) | ecosystem: Host-associated > Mammals > Digestive system > Stomach > Rumen | place: Canada... | reverse complement strand
GTCTCCAGATGCCATTTACCGGGATGACGGCGGACCCGCAATGCACCGGTATCTGATGATGTTCCGGTCTTCTCCCCGGGAAGGATCTCACCGGCGGATGCTGCCCAGGTCTCCCCGTCGAAATACAGATCCGCAGATCCGGGAACGGCTTCCTCCTCCATCTCAATAAGGCTGCGCAGATAAAGTGCTTCGGGAAGCACAGGGAGCCAGAGCTGATCGCTCTTCTTGTATCCGGCTCTTTTCACGAGGTCATCCAGATAAGCGATCACTGCATCCAGCTGTGTCGTCTCCTTGACAGCAGATTTCTTTGCAGGAGCCCCTGCTGCAGCAGACTGACCCTTTTCAGATTCATTCGCTGTATCGGAGCGTTTTTTCCTGGCACCCACAAGATCCGCTTTGCCCGTGCGGCCGATCATGGAAGCTGCTGCGCTGGATTTGCCCTCTCCCTCCGTATAAACGGCACCGCTGAATCCGGACTGGAAGAGCTCAAAGATTTCGTCGTTGCCGACCTGCAAAAAGCACCGTCCGGCCTGTGTCAGGAAGGCCGCATCCGGCTTATGAAGCATGTCCATACTGTCCTGCCTGTCCTGCACACGCAGGCACAGACGGAACTTGGAGTTCGACCAGATGTTGTCATCCACAGTACCGCTGGGCTTCTGTGTCGCCAGGATCAGGTGCACACCAAGGGAACGTCCGACCTGGGCGACGCTGATGAGCTCCTGCATGAACTCAGGTTCCTCACGCTTGAGTTCTGCGAACTCGTCGATGATGATAAACAGATGCGGCACCGGTACACTCGCCTCGTGGCTCTTATACAGACGGGTATAGAGATTGATATTATTGACACCGTTCTGGGCGAAGATGCGCTGCCGGCGCATATTTTCACTCTTGATACTGATCATGGCGCGGCGCACCTGGTTGCCGGACAGGTTGGAGATCTGTCCAGCCAGATGAGGCAGGCCTGAGAAGAGGTTGGCCATACCGCCGCCTTTGAAGTCGATAATGAAAAAGCTGACATCCTCGGGGCTGAAGTTGACCGCCAGTGAGAGGATATAAGTCTGAAGAGTCTCGGATTTACCGGATCCAGTGGTGCCCGCCACCAGGCCGTGAGGTCCGTGGAATTTCTCATGGATATCCAGATAGCAGTCCGTTCCGCCGGCCTTGACGCCGACAAGAGCCTTCATGCTGTTATAGTTTCTGTTTTTGCGCCAGCGCTCCAGCACGTTGAATTCCTGGAGCGTATTTACATGGTACATCTCAAAGAAGCTGATGCCGGTCGGGATCTCACTGTTGGATTCGATCTCACGCACACGGATATTCGCCAGCCGTTTTCCGAAATTCTCCATTTCCTCGCGGCTGACCACATCCGGCACGAAGGAATTGCGCTTCTCCTCCTGCATGTCCATGAGGTTGTAAATGCCCTGGAAGAACTGATCGTTCTCAATGACTGTCTCACAGGCATTGGGAAGCTGTTCGACCGTCTCTACCATCAGGAATGTTGTAAGCCCGTACAGGGGCTGTGCATCGTAGATATATTTGGTCAGGATCTCTCCTTCAAGGATGGACGGATCCGACACGAAGATCACATAATGCGGTTTGGCAATGGCGCCCTTGCGCGCCCCTCCGGGAGCTGCACTGTTCTCCACACGGGTGCGCAGGATATTGGACAATTCAAAGAAGATATCGCGCACTTCGATCTCGTTTGCGGCCATATAACGCGTGCTCTTATCCTCGGACCACACATGGGGGAGCCAGCGCATGCATTCCCAGTCCTCCAGTGAAGCATAGTCTTCTTCGTCATAGATAAAGACAAATTTCACATCTGTATAGCAGTGTGCCGCCGCGATCTCCGCAACGATGGTATGCATCATTTGAAGAGCGCCGCGTTTTCCCGCGCCGCCCACGATTCCGACCAGACCATGCTGCATCAGGTCTACGCCGACCGGCACCTGATGGAGCATATGGAATTCATCCCGGATCACCTGGGGTTTTTTCTGCAAAGTATCATTGATGAGTGAGAATTTTTCCTTGGGAACATTGATTTCCACCTGGAAGGGACTGTCGCCGAGTCCCAGACGGGTATACAGGAAATCCGCATGTGTGAAGTTTCTGTTCCACAGGCGGGGCTCCCTGCGCCCATACTGAACGCATTCCCGCGCCGACGGGTAGATCGCGTTCATGGCAGATGTGTTGTGGCGATACTGGGCCTGCACCCTGTCCGCGATCTCAACAAGATAATTGCTGTAGGCGTTGAAACGCTGTTCTTCATCCTCCGCCTGTTCCTTCTTGGTATAGTTCATGTTCAGGATGGCCCAGACCGCGCCGATGACAGCTGCGCCGACAGCCGTAATGAGTCCTGTGTACATGAACACACCGGCATTTCTGCCGGAAAACTGGGAGGCAATGACCGACATGAGGCATCCCAGCGACATGGGGATCGCCATGGTAAATGCGGGGCCGATCACCATGTAGGCCGGCCGCTGCTTCTGCTGCCGCGGTGAAGGCGGCGCCTCGATCTCGATGGGGTCGGTGTACAGGGACGGAAGGTTTCTGGGAGAACGATTGAACCAGCTTTCAGTCTCCTGTTTCCCGGAAATATCCTGTATGTCCTCTTTTACAGCGGAGGGCACACTGATCGACATGGATTCCAGACGTCCTTCATCCACATACAGTGAGCCGCAATTGCTTCCAACCAGCAAAATCGGATCCATAAAGATCAGGTGCAGGCCGAAAATATCGATCCTGTCCCCGAACTTGAGCTTTCTGCTGCCGCGCATACGCTGATTTCCGATGAAAACGCCGTTCTTGCTGTTATCGACAATGGTCCATCCGTCCCGGCTGTGCCGCAGGTATGCATGCACGCCGCTGATCAGTCCCATAAAAGAGTAGCAGATCGTGTTTTCCTGCCCGACGCCGATACTGATATCCCCGACTCTGGAGACGTCATATTTCTCCATCACATGAAAAGCGATGGGCACATCCGCAGTCATGACGATTAGGTTTTCCTGGAAGCGGGTGCGGATCTGCAGAATCTGCTCCTTCTCAAGAAGCAGCTCCTTGACAGGTCCCCGGTCTGAAAACACCTGGTAATCCCAGGCACTCCGCAGCGTCCAACCGACGGCCGTCCGCTCCAGCTGCAGCGTGATGTCATCATGCAGGCTGTAGATACTCTTATGCAGGCGGACCCGGTAATCCGTGTCATAAACGTTGGGAAGCAGTTCCTCCCTGCAGACCATTTCGTTATAAATCAGCAGAATCATGCAGTTTCTCCGTTTCTGTACTACCCCTTAAAACAAATGCCGCTCATCGTATGCAGACCAGGCCCTTGCTCGGGCCCTGTCTCATCGGCAAGACCAGGCTGCTGTTCAGCCTGCTGTCATCAGTCGTTTCCATCAGATATATGCCGAATCGATCCAGAACACATGCACTGTCATCTCTGTGGATCCGACACAGATCCTGTCCCCGTCGAAAATGCGCACTCGCCCCCGGATTCTTCTCTTATTCAGTCCGTGCATGAGAACTGTTCCGTTGGTAGAATGAAGATCCTCCAGGACAAGATCCGACGAAGCCTGATACAGCACACAGTGATGAAGAGAAACCTCGTCGTCCGGAATGATCACATTGTTGTTCTGCGGTCCGCGCCCGATGCGGATCCCCTCCATGGGATCAAACACATAAGATTCCTTTTCCCGGTCCTTCCACTCGAGTCCGACCACCATCCTGACACGTCCCCGGGGAGGAGTTTTATTTTCAGAACCCGGTGCATCTTCATTGCGCAGGCTGGTGCTGAGATTCTGCTCCTTGACAAGCTTGCGCGCGGCATTATTCAATTCGCGTATAGCGCTTTTGCGGCGGTTGTTCTGCACGACCAGTATGATCGAAACTGCCGCAGAGGTCAGCACGGCGATGATCACGATCAGCATCGACGGGTTGTTCATAATTGAATGGTTCCTTTTTCAAGACTCGCCTGCGAGTCCTGCGCGCCGGGTGCGGGTTGATTTGTCTTTGCCATGCAAAGACAATCAACATCTTCCGAACCGCACCCGCGCGCATCCTCGCGGAGCGTTTATACTTATCTCTCATAGAGGAGCGCCTTTGCCGGGCGGCATCCTGCAGCATTCTCACATAGGCGAAAGCCGTGAAGGGATCATGCTGCCGGATGGATCCCCTTCACCATATAGCGCATCCTGCCCATCTCAAGGATGTCACCCTCTTCCAGCAGGACCGGCTGCCACAGCGGATACCCGTTTTTGCGAGTGACATTTACATTGGACAGATTTTCAATCATAATGCCATCCTCAGTCGCATACAGGCAGAACTGCGCTCTGCTCACGGTCGCGTCCATACTTAAGTAGAGCCGGCCGGACTCCATGGGTGCCGGCATCTGGCGGCCGACGATCAGTTCATCCCTGAAATCACGTGACACCTGCCTGCCGGAGGACATTTCCATGAAATCCACCCGCCAGCGGGAGTGCGGATACTCATTATTGGCCGTATTCTGGAAAACCTCCGGTTTTTCAAGATTTATTTGAGAGCCTGCATGCTGTGACTTCTGTGCTTTTCGTTCCGTCCTGTTTCTGTTTTTATGTCCGGACGAGGAATCCCTTCCGGGATAATTGACAAGGACTGTCCGCTCTTCTCCAATCACAGGGGAAGATATATATCCGGCACCATATCCCGGATTCATTGTCCCCTGGGGCATGTTGTAAGCCTGGCCGGCTGCATTCATGTTATTTCCATAATATCCCTGGTTTCCATATGCCCCGAAATTTGCAGGCATATTGGAACCCGGCCGCACAGGAAGTGTTCCCGGTCCGTATACAGTGCTGTCAAAGGAATTCTGCGGATACATGGGCTGGCCGTAATATGTCATCCCATACGCCGTATTCTGTTCGGGATTTGCCGGGAAAGCACTCCTGTATCCGTTTCCGTTTACATAAGTCTGCTGTCCTGCTGCAAAGGAGCCGGGTACCCTGCCCTGGTTTCTTCCCATTGCCTGCTGATTATTTCTGCCGCCTGCGTCATTTCTTCTGCTTCGCGCAACCAGGCATACGAGCAAAACTGCCAGCACTGCCAACACGATCACTTCTGTGACCATAATCCATTCCATTGTTGTCATTTCAGTCACCATGCTCCCTTTCATAAGTCATCCGACAGAAAATATATGTGTTACTATTCACAGTCCCTTCGGAACTGTGAATAGTAACTTGCGTTTGCCCATTCCAAATGCTCTTCGAGCATGGGCAAACGCCGTTTTACTCGGGTTTTTGCATGAAAAAACCATGCAAAAACACCTCGAATGCAGAGACCGTGAATAGTAACAACAAATGTTCTTTTCACGATCGGATTTCACTCAGCCGTCATAGCTTTTCAGCACACCATGATCGATCGTGCACACATACCACCAGTCGCCATCGACGGAACCATCACTGCCTACCGAGAAATGCGCGGGAGACTGTCCGGGAAGATAGACTGTCACCGTGGCACCGCTCTCAGACAAAGAACCCGTCGAAGGAGTATAATTGTTCACGGCAAAATTATATTTGCCGTTAATATTATGGATCGTCGTAGTCTCCGGTCCGTAACTGGATGTATCATCCAGATCAAGTTCTGCAACGGTTCCATCTGCGTTGCTGCATGACATATTCATGTAATATACATGACAATCCGTACCGCTGTCCGTCGAACCGATCAGATGGGAATCCAGATCCGTAGGGGCAGCTCCCCATTCAAGAACAATGCGCACTTCTCCTTCAGCAAGTTCCCTTGTGACTACAAAGTCTTCCTCTACTTCTGTGTCATACTCGCCGACTCTCAAGTCGAAGGTAACTGTCACATACCCGTCTCCGGATGCCTCCACAGTATAGAGTCCGGGAGGAAGACTTACTTCATAATCGCCGCTTGAACCTGTCACAGTCTCTGCGACGGGTTCTCCGGAAGTTTCTCCTTCTTCAAAGAACCGAAGCTGTATACCTTCTACAGACAATCCGGTCTGTGCATCGATAATACCGCCCTTTGTCGGCACACCGCCTGCCTGTCCGCCGCTGGCGGCAAGTTCAAGCGCATTTGTGGGGACAATGATACTGTAAGCGCCCTTCTGGATCGTGCCGTTTGCATCACAGGCAGCTGTCACGGTACATCCCCTCAGCACGAACTGCAGCATATCGCCATACACCGGATCACGTCTGCTCAGCAGGCTGGAAATACCCAGCTCTTCCAGTTCCTCTCTGGTAATCGGAGTTTTGCCTACCAGGTAAGACAGGTCATCCAGCTGTACTTCTTCGGGCAGAGCCGTTTCCGCTATCTTTCCGCCGCTTACAGCCCCGGGCTGCTGGGCAGAGTTGCGGAATACCATTGTGCCCGGTATTTCCGAAAAACGGACAAATATACTTCCGTCAGGCTGATCGACAGAGGAAACCGGAGGCGCTGTACGCCCATAATCGCGGTATACACTTCCTCCGATACGCGTCAGGAGCGTATAATTGATCGCCGGCTCGATCGAAGCTGTTTTTTCTATATTTTCAGTCTGTTCCTGCCGGTCATTCTGAAGTGCCTGCAAAAGCTCCTGCAAACGAGAGTTTCCGGTCTTTCCATATCCTGTCCGGAGTATATCGATTGCACTGTTCGTATCACCCAGCGCAATATAAGAATTATACAGACCTTCATAGGCTTCCACAGACTGGTCATCTTCATCGAGTGCCCTGCGGTATTCCAGAACAGCGTTCTCATAATCGCCGATACTGTAGTACAGTTCTGCTCGCGAGATACACTGACTGTAAATCCCGGATCCTTCTGTATTACGATCTCCCAGTGAATACACGATGGCAAAAGCAATCAATGCGATTGCTGCAACAGCCGCAATCAGCAATGCTGCCTTCCGATTGTTTGTCATTTCTTTCCTCCCTTCAGAACCTGTACTTTACCGCCTGCTCAGGAATCCTTTGGCAGCAGTTTCCAAAAAACACCTCTGCCTTATTCCTGTCAAAACTACCGTTCTCACTTTACATGTGCTCAAGCTCTGCCTCGTAGCTTTTCTGCCACCGGTTCAGCAGGATCTGAGTAATAATAAAAAATGCCACCCCTGTGCCCAACATGGTATACCCCAGAATCTGCATGGTTATTGCACTCATGGAACCCTCCTTTGAATACTTTTTTCCGCGTTGCCGCTCTCCTAAGCGGAACCCGGGGAGAAATATGCGAAGGCATTTTCTACTAACTGTTTTATTGTCTGAACCGACTTACCGGCTGTTCCTGTCATTTCAGCTGCTGCAGATACTCCAGCTCTTCATTATATGCCATGGAGGTGTTTCCGGATTTCTCATACATCTCCAGAGCCTTCCGGGCACAGGAGGAGGCACTCCCCAGCTCTCCTTTTGCATCATAGGCAAAAGCCATATACATAGGAATCCGAAAATCCTCCGGCCATCTTGATTCCAGTGCCTTCAGGATATTCAGGCTCTCATCGAATCTGTTCAGATTCTGCAGGATCATCGCGCGATTGATACAATCGTCTGCACGCGCCAGCGGACGCTCAGCAAGCCTCTCATAGCAGGCAAGTGCCTGCTTCGCGTATTCTTCCTGCTCTTCAGGTGACTTCTTTTCCGAGTCCCCTGCTCTTTTCCAATATTCCTCCGCGAGCAGACGCTGATATTTCGGCTCTGAAGAATACTCCGTTGCCCGTTTCAGCCAATGCAGGCGGTCCCTTTCTTCCTCCGTGAGCTGAACAGTATCCGTTTTTCCTTCCGCTGCTCCGGAACCTTCTTCATTCAGGGCTCCGTCGTTACTCAGGGCGCCATCATTGCTGTTCCCGTAATAATAACTGCTCCCATACTTGTCCAGGCTGCCACATGCATCGGCTGCCAGGACACAGGCCCGCGCTTTTACATCAGCATCTGACCTGGTCCGAAGAATCTCCTTCACCTCTGCAATACAGTCGGGTGCTTTGTCTTCCTGCAGCAGGATATAAGCCTGCACCAGCTTGAGGTTGGGGTCGAGGGAACCTGCGTCATTGCCGTCACTTCCCTGGGCTGCTTTTGCCTCATCCAGAATGATCTGCGCCTTGCGAGGCTGCTCATCCATGGCAAGGGTAATGGCATAATCACGATAATAACGCGATGTAGGAAGCCCCGCCGATTTCGCGGTCTCCAGGGCTTTTTCGTAATACTCCAGCGCCGTTTCGTAGGACTTCTGCTCATAGGCATAATCGCCCAGGCACTGCTGGATCTGAGCCTGGTCCTGGGGCCGTTCCTTGCGGATCTGTGAATATTCCGAGTTGTTTAAGATCTCTTTCCCTGCATCCCAGACAGCCTGCTCCTCTCCGGAATTCTGTGCTGTCACAAAACGCTGATAGGCCGCCACATAATTGTCTGCCGTCTGCTGACGGAGGCCTTTTGACAAAAACCACACACCGCCCCCGATCAGGGCCGCTGTCAGGATCCAGCTCCCCGCCCGAAGCAGAATATACCTCTGGAAGCGCCGGTCCTGCCGCCTCACATGGCGGAGGGCTTTTCGAAGTCTGGTACCGTCTGCGTAGCGCAGATTTCTGTTCTGTTCCAGACACCTGGCAATGATCCTGCAGAAGGCTTCTGAATACCCGCACGAGACCATATCCTGATACAGGACACTGGCAGGAAATGCTCCGCCCGCGGAATTTCCGGCCGAATTGGCAGAAAAACCGGTATTGCCGGGTATTCTCGGCCTGCGTGTATCCGGATAGCATCCGGTGATCAGATAATAGAAGAGGGCTCCCGTACTATAGATATCAGTCCGGGCATCCAGCGGAGGCAGTTTTCTGTTTCCTGTCCTCATCTGCATGACACGCTGCCATTGTTCGGGCGATGCAAAATGCATACTGTAGCCGCTCAGACTGGAAGCCACATTGGATGATACCGAAATGTTGAAATCAATCAGACAGACAAGCCCCTCCCTGTTCAGGATCAGATTGTCCGGCTTGATGTCGCTGTGGATCACCGGCGGTTTGTTCTTGTGCAGATAGGACAGCACATCCGCCAGCTGGGTCATCATCCCCGTCAGAGACTTCTCCGAGATCCGCCGGCCGCCGGCCGGAAGCTTCTCGAAGGACGTCCCCTCGATATAATCCATGACGGTAAAGACCTCCCCGTCCCTGACCAGGAAATCATAGACATTGGGGATATTGGTATGCCGCAGTTTCTTGAGGATATCCGTCTCCGCCCGCAGCGTCTCAAGGTTGCCGAGCCCGCTCTGCACGCGCTTGATGACGACATACTTACGGAGATTCCGATGGTACGCCAAAAAGACCAGGCCGGATCCTCCCCGCCCGATCTGTTTCATTACCTGGTATGTCCCGTTTAGGATTTCGCCTTCATGGATCATGATTACTTTGCACGTGATAAAAATCCGCCTGCACGTCCGGAATATGAAGCCTCCAACCGTGCAGGCCAAAAGAAATGCTGAATAATTATTTTATCTTGCTCTTCTGGATTTGATTCAACGATTCATCTGAAACTCATCTGAATCGATCCAGTCTCCGTACTGTTTACAGGGCACAGCGTGATCCAGGACCACGCTGTGCCAATGCTTTACGATAAGTTTACGATGGTTTTAACAATTACATAGCCCCTTCGGCGTCTTTATCCTTTTTGCGTTTCCAGAGGATCAGCAGGATAAGAAGCGCTGCAACTCCTGCGCCTGCGCCTACACGCGCGGCTGTGTTGTTGATGACCTGCGTCAGGGTATTGGTGGTGACAAGGAAGCCCTTGCGGTTTTCTACGATCTGCGGTGAATCTGCTGAACCGGCGCGAATGTCAACACTGTCATTGTCTGCGAGGTCGGTTGTGATAACTTCGACCCACTGCCAGTTCTGGTTGTCTGTCAGCTCATAGTCGATATCGATCTTACCCGTTGCGTCGTCCGTATATTCTGAGAGATCTGCAAAGCTGTGCTCTGTCCCGGTCTTCTCATCCTTATAGGATGAAGGCATCGGATTCTCTTCATCGTAGTAGGCATAGGTAATATCCGCCATAGGCTCGCCATCAGGCTCGCGGAAGCCGAGAGTATCCGTCTCCCAACGTCTGATCACAACCTTGCTGACACCTGTCTGAGCATCTTCAGGATTCACTTCGATAACAAGGCTGCGATCGTTGAATGCCTGTTTCCGGTCAGACTTAACACCTGTCATCTGGTTGGTCGGAGGAGTCTTGTCGATGACAAAATCAATGGGGAAGGAAGCTACAGAGAGTTTCTTTTCTCCCGTCGTCTGATCTGTGTCACGATGGATTCGAGCTGTTGTATTCTCGTGTCCCGCTTCATCCACGGACGAGATT
>Ga0310695_10015165_pt1 | contig 10304 bp, 4 predicted proteins | sample RumenRJG_04DNA_FD_203882 | JGI IMG/M metagenome (GOLD analysis project Ga0310695, IMG submission 203882) | Bovine rumen microbial communities from Lethbridge, Alberta, Canada - RJG_04 (v2) (version 2) | ecosystem: Host-associated > Mammals > Digestive system > Stomach > Rumen | place: Canada... | reverse complement strand
AAAGGATGGAAAATTAGTAATTGAAGCTAATGATAGAGCTATATATACAGGAAATAGTCTTGGTGGTAAAAGTGAATATAGATTTAAAGTTACTAATGAAGGAAAATTAGCTATTGTTAATGGTGCTGGTCAAACTGTTTTCACTAGCAATTAAATAGATTTATGATATTAACTTAAATAAAAATATTTTTATTATTAGAAAAACTGAAAAGGAATAAAATTATTTTTTAATTTTTTTTTTATATAACTAATTATATTTATAGAAATTATGAAAAATTATAAATTTTAAAAATAGATATTTTGTTTGATTTGTAAAAAATTCATAATTTTTATATTAGATATAAATATTGAAAATAATAAAATAAATTATATTTATAAATAAAATAAATAATTTTATTTTAATTTTTCCGTTTTAATATTATTTTTATTTTAAAGAAATAAAATTTTAAAAACATATATAATGTTATTTATATTTGAAAAAATAAATGGATGAAAGAATGAATATAATATTTTCAGGTGAAGAAAATATTAGTTTGAATAATAATTTAGAAATAGAAAATTACATCCCTTTAAAAAAATTTCGAAATACAAAAATAAAAATAACAAAATGGTTAAATAATTTTATATCAAATTTATTTTTCATTTGGATAATTCCAGTACTCCAAAAATCACACTATAAAACAATTAAAATAAAAGATTTAGGTAAAGTACCATCATCAACATCATCAAAAACATTTTTTAATGAAATAATGCCATATTGGAAAGATAATATTGAAAAAAAGAAAAATTATCCTCTTTTAAGATCAATTTTATCATCAAATTGTTTTGGAATAATTTCAATATTAATATTAGCAACAATTAAAAATATATTAAGTATGATAACAGTATTTTTATTTAGACAAATATTATTAGAATTTAGAAAAAAAGAAGGAGAAAAACCAATTTTTCCACTTAAAATTTCTATTATTTTAATGTTATCTTCAAAATTTATTTCTATTTTTATTAATAGGAAAGTTTCTTATTTTATTGATACACAAGGTGCAAAAACCACTATTCAAGTTAATTCTTTAATGTATGATAAGGTTTTAAAATTAACTTATTATGATAAGGAAGATACTTTTTCCGAAGGACAAATTATTAATTTAATTGAAGTTGATGCTGAAAAATTTTCATATTTTTTATCTGCATTTCCACATTCTATTTTTCTTCCTTTTTCTATTTTTTTTTATTTATATATGCTATTTCAATATTTTGGTCTTTGTTTTTTATTTAGTATTAGTGCATTATTATTAGTTATGTATGCTTCTTCTGTTTTACAAAAAAGAAAATTAGTTTATAGAAAAGAATTAATGTTTTTAAAAGATGAAAGAATGAAAGTTACAACAGAAGTTTTTAATATGTTAAAAATATTAAAAGTTTATAGTTGGGAAGAAGAATTTGAAAAAAGAGTTTTAAAAAAGAGAGAAAAGGAATTAAAAAAATATGGAGATATAGAAAAAATTGCTTTATATATAAATACAATATATTGGTCATCCTCTACAATAATATCAGTGATTTCAATTATAGTATATAATTGTATATATGAAACAATGAATGTTTCTAATATTTTAACAGCAATGTATATTTTTAATTCAATGAGTGATCCTTTATATAATTTACCAGGATTCCTTACAGGTATTTTTGATACTTCTGTTTCAATGAAAAGAATAGAAAAATTCCTTTTAACTCGTTCAAGTGATTCAAGTCAAATATTTCATTTAAGTGAAGAATCAGGTAAAGCAATAAAAATAGACTCATGTGATTTTGGTATAAAAAACAATTCATACAATGAAAATTTACAAGAAAATGAAAATGATATAATATTACTAAAAAATATATCATTAAATATAGATAGAGGTGAATTAATAGGAGTTTTTGGTGAAGTAGGTTCAGGTAAAACATTATTATTAAATGCAATATTAAATAACATGGATATATTAAACAAATATACAAAAGGCAATATAAAAATTTATGGAAGAATATCATATATAAATCAAAATCCATGGATATTAAATGATACAATAAAAAATAATATTTTATTCTTTAATGAATATGATGAAGAAAGATATAAAGAAATATTAAAAATATGTGAATTAGAACAAGATATTAAAGTTATAAGTGGAGGTGATTATGCTGAAATAGGAGAAAAAGGTGTTAATTTATCAGGAGGACAAAAAGCAAGAATTGCTATTGCTAGAGCTTTATATGCAAATGCTGATATTTATTTATTTGATGATCCTTTATCTGCTGTTGATGCTTATGTTGGTTTGAAATTATTTAAAAATGTAATTCAAAAATTTTTAAAGGGAAAAACTAGAATTTTAGTAACTCATGCTTTACAATATATTAATAGAATGGATAGAGTTATTTTAATGAAAGATCAAAAAATTGAATTATTTGAACCTGTTAATGCTTTAAAAAATTCTATTTCTTTTAAAGAATTTTGTACTAATTCTATTTATTTAAAAGCTAAAAGAAAAAATTCTGATGATTCACCTTTAATACAAGTTACTAAAAAAGATATTCAAAATATTGATAAATTAAAATTAAATGATGATATTGATTTTGATGAATTAGCAAATATAATTCCAATTACAGGAAATGAAAAAATTGATTATTCAAATGATAAAGAAAATATTGCTTTAAAAATTAATAATAGAAATAAAATAACGAGAATAACAAAAGATGATGCAAGTCCCAAATTAAAAATAGGTAAATTTAAAATGTGGGTTAAATATTTTCTTTATATCGGAGGAGTAAGTTTTTTAATAATTATAGTTTTATGTAATGTTCTTTGGAAAATATGTGAAGTTGGAAGTGATTATATTTTAATGGGATGGACTAGTAAAGATTCATTATCAAAAAATGAAAATCATAAATTTTTATTTGTTTATACTATTGTTAGTTTATTAGGAACTTTTTTTGTTTTTTTAAGAGGATATTTATCTTATATAAGTGTTGTTAAATATAATGAAAAAATGCATAATGAATTATTACATAGATTAATTAGAGCTCCTATTAATTTATTTCATGATACTGTTCCAAGAGGACAAATTTTAAATAAATTAAGTAGAGATTTACATAAATCTACTAAAGTAAGTTGGACTACAAATGGTACTTTTAGAATTGTTTTTCAATTACTTGGTTGTATATTTGTTTGTATTAATTATAATTGGTATATTTTATTTATTTTTCCACCTTTACTTTTTGTTGATTTTGAAATAATGAAATTTTATTTAAAAGGAGCAGGAGATTTAAATAAAATTAGTTCTACATCATTACCTCCTGTAATTAGTGTTTTTAGTGAAACCATTCCTGGAATTGCTACTATTAAAGCATATAATTATGAAGATAAATTTAAAGATAAATGTAATTCTAAATTAAATAATTATTATAATAGTGAAAAATTTGAAAGTGGAGCTGAAAATTGGTTTGGTTTAATATTAGATTTAATATCTTTTATTTTATTATTTGTAATATTAATTTTTGCAGATATTTTCAGAAATAAAATAACAGCACAAGCAATTGGTTTAATGTTATCATATTCAATAAAATTAATTGATTATTTGTTTAGTTTAATGATTAGATTAATAAAATTACAAAAACATATAACTTCAGTAGAAAGATGTTTTGCATATACTAAAATAGTACAAGAAGCAGAAATGGAAAAACCAATTGATAAAGAATTAAAAAATTTTCCTAAAAATGGTAAAATTGAATTTATAAATTATTCAACTAAATATAGACCAAATACAGTTATAGTTTTAAATAATTTAAATTTTATAATAAATCCATATGAAAAAATTGGAGTTGTTGGAAGAACTGGAAGTGGTAAATCAACATTAACATTAGCATTATTTAGAATTATAGAACCATTCAAAGGAAAAATATTAATTGATGATGTTGATATTTCTCAAATAGGATTAAAATTATTAAGACAATCAATTACAGTAATTCCACAAGATCCAGTTTTAATTGAAGGTAATTTAAAAGAAAATGTTGATCCTTTGGGAAATTATACTAAAATTGAAATTGAAAATGTTTTAAATTCTATTGGGTTAGATTATTTAAAATTAGATGATGAAATTGAAGAAAATGGAAAAAATTTATCAATTGGTGAAAAACAATTAATTTGTATTGCAAGAGCAATATTAAGAAAAAGTAAGATTATTGTTATGGATGAAGCTACTTCAAGCATTGATTATAAAACTGAAACTGTTATTCAAAATGTAATTAATACTATTATGGTTAAATCTACTGTTATTACTATTGCACATAGAATTAAAACAGTTATTAATTATGATAGAATTATGGTTCTTAATAAAGGAGATATTGTTGAATTTGATTCTCCAAATAATTTATTAAAAAATAAAAATGGATTATTTTATGAATTATATCAACAAAGTATGGGGAATACTTTAGTTAAATAAATTATAAATTTTTTTAAAAATAAATTAAATATATTAAATTTAATTTATAATTTTTGATGAAATTTTAATATATACTTTTTTATAAAAATATCAATTAAAAAAAATATTAATAAAAATATATTAATAAAAATAATATTTAAATAAAAATATGAAAATTTTTATTTTAATTTCTTTCTTTTTTTATCTAAATAATGCTTACATTGTTTTACCTTTTTATACAAAAATCAATGAGACAGAATATAATAAAGATTATATGAAAGCAAAATTTTATAATGATATTTTTGTATATATAAAAGTAGGTTCAAATAAACAAGAACTTCCAGTTCAAATAAGATTACATGCATATTCCTTTTATTTAACAAATGAAGTATATCAAGATGAAAGATATAATATAAAAAAATATCAATCATCAAAATCCAAAACATACGAAATGATAAAACAAATAAAAGAGTATTATGAGGAAGAAGATTTTTCAAATGCCACAATTTCCAAAGACACATTTTACTTCGGAAAAACAGAAATTCAAAAATTACCATTTGTAAATGTACAATTTCTAATAATGTATAAACATATTACTCAATCGGGAGTAATTGGTTTAAATTTAAAAAAAAGGTATACATCATCATTAGACGAAGGAAATTTTTATTTAGAATTAAAAAAAAAAAATATATTTGAAAAAAATATATTTAGTATAACATATACAAATGAAAATGAAGGTTATTTTATTTTTGGAGATGATTTACATAATACTAAAGAATCAAGTTATACTGAAAAAGCACATAAAACATATAAACTTGAAACAATATATGATGATATTGATTGGAAAATTATTTTTGATTCATATAGTATTGGAGATGGTAAAAAAAATGAAAATAAAATAAATTGTATTTTATATACTGAACTAGGTTTAATTATTGGAAATTATAATTTTCATTCTCTTATTAAAAAAGCATTTTTTGAAAAAGAAAAAAATATTTGTAATGTTAAATATTTTAATGGCTTTGGTTTAAATGAAGAATATTTACAAACTACATATGAATATTATGAATGTGATAATAGTTTAGATGAAACAAAATTTCCTACTATTTATTTTGAAAGTAAAAAATTGAATTTAACTTATGAATTAACTTATAAAGATGTTTGGAGTAAATATAATGGGAAAAAATATTATCTTGTTGTTTTTCCTGAAGATAGTTTTGGTATAAATCATTTTATTTTTGGTAAACCTTTTTTAAAAAAATATGATTTTGCTTTTGACAGAGGGAATCAAATAATTCATGCATATGATATTAATGGTGAAAGATATAATAAAATTTGGGATACAGTTTGGTTTGTTGTTAAAATTTTATTAATAATTATTTTTATTATTGTTATTATATTAGCAATATATGTATATTATATAAAAATAAAAATGCCAAGGAAAAAAAGAATTAATGAAATTGAAGATGATTTTAGTTATAATCCTTCAGAAGGAAAAGATACTAAATTGCTTAGAAATTAAATATTTTTTAAAGAATAATTGATTTATTCATAATAAAATGTGAAAAAAAAATTTATTTAAAAAAAATATAATTATTTATATTATAAAATATTAAAATATTATTTACTTAAATATTTAATAAAAATATATTATATTCAATTATATTATTTTATTTTTTTAAATTCCAATTGTTGTCTATATCTCATAAAAAAGTCTCTAGTAGATTTTATATTATATTTATTTCTTTTTTCAATATATAAACAATGTCTATTTAATCTATTATCATACATATCAACAAAGGGAATTTTCATTTGACCTAATAAACTACTATTTGATCTAATTCTTAATTTATTAATATAAGGTGTCATATTTACTAAAAAATGTTTATTAATTTTTTCAAAATCAATACTATTGTTTATTTGTAAATCTGCATATGATTTTGTTTTTTGCATTTCTTTTGAAATATTATTTCTTGTAGAGAATTTACTTTTATTTTTAATTTCAGGTGAATTGTTATTAAGAATATGTTGTTCTGATGAATCCAATATATCATTGGATGAAACTGTTTTTTTAAATATTTTTTTTTTCAATGAATTGCTTGATAATTTGATATTTTTATAATTAGTTTTATTATTATTTAATAATCTTTTTTGACTTAATCTTTTATTAAATAATTTTTTTGAATTTATTGATTGGGAAAAAGAATTACTTTTACTTGGACTAAGATTTAGGCTATGAATAAAATGTGTATCATTTTCTTTTCCTGAAATATTTGTTATATTTTTCATTTTTTGTCTTTTTTTTGCAGATTTTTTTAATATTAAATTAGAATTGATTTTAAAAAAATTAGTTTTTGTATTTTTAGATGAAATTAATCTTAAAGAATGAATTTTATCTATTCTTTTTTGTTCTAAAAAATTATATAAATCTTTTGATTCTTTATTATCAATTACACTTTTATATTGAGGATTCATTTCTGAAAAAGTTGATAATTTAATTTTTCTTATTTCTAATAAACGACTAATAATTTTAGCAATTTCCAATCTTACAAATTTAATTTCATTTTCTTTAACACTTTCTTCAGCTTTACATATAATTGGATAAATTTCTTTATCTAAAGTTAAATATTCACCATCACTTGTACATTTTATATAAAATAAATTCAATCCATTTTCATAATCCATATCATCAAAACCAAAAATATTATTTGAATTAATAATCGTTATAACTGTATCAAATTTCATATTATATAATTGTTGTATTGAAACTAATTCTTTTGAAATATTTTCAAATTGTTTATCTTCTTTTAACATATCTAAAATTTTTTTTCTTAAAATTTCAATGGTATGAAATATATATATTGATTCATTTGAATGTTCAAATTTATTATTATTATATTTACAATTATTATCAATTGTTAAATTTTTTATTTCATTTTCATTTAATCTTATTTTTTTATAAAAAAAATGAATTATTTGTGGTATTTCTTTTAAACTTGTTTTTAATCCAATTTCATATGTTCCTTGTTTAATTAAAATTATTTTATCATTTTTTTCCATTTGTTGAAGAATATATTCTCCTTTTTTTGATGATAAAATAACAAAATTTTGAAAAAATCTATTTTGCATTAATCTAACAGAAAAATTTTTAAAAATAAAAGTAGATATAATATAAATCATATAACCTTTTTTATTTTTTTCAACAGATTCTTTCAAAATATCAATATAATTTCTTTTTTTTAATATTCCAAAATGACATTCAGATGTAGTAATTATAGAAATTTTTCTCTTTTCTAAAGGTTCATTTGAAGGAAAATCCCCAAAATATTGTCCATTACCTAAACTTTGTAAATTAACATATTCATAAATATTTACATTAATTTTCATATCAATATTTTCATTATTATTTTCTTCTAATTTATTAATTTTATATGTTTGAAGACGTTGAATATAAATTTCAGATGTTAATATATTTTCATTTGAATTTTCTTTAATTTCTTTTATATTATTCTTATTATCATTATTATTATCATTTATTGAATTTATTGTCTCAAAAGTCTTTTGAGATAAAATTGATAAATTTTGACTGTCGTTTAAAGTTTTTCGATGTAATTGTGGATTAATTATTTTCATTGAAGTATTTATTTTATTTAATATCATTTTATAATTATCATCTTTTGATTGAATATTGATTGGTGGTTTAAAAATAATTTGACCATGAGTATTATATTGAACATAACCATATGAAATAATTTTTTTTTTTTCATCCTCATCAAAATATGAAAATAATGTATCAATTTTTATCTTTTTTATTATTTTTTTTTCATCTTTAATATTAATTGATTTTGTAATTTTCCCAAATTCAACATCATCATCAATTTCAATAGGAAATATTTCTAAATTATCATTAATTACTTTATTTAATATTTCAATTTCATTATATCCAATTAATAAACCTAAATAACGATAATATTCATTAACAAATAAATTTTTATTTTTCATTTTTAATACTAAAACATCAACAGAACCTCTTAAAATAATATAAAAATATTTTCCTATATCTCCAATTCTCATTAATAATTTATTTTTTGAATAATATTGATAATCTAAATTTTTTGCTAATTTATATATTATATCATATGATTTATCTCCATTTACTTTTAAAATCATTTTATTTAATGCTGGTAAATAAGGAAAATAACTAATTAAAGATTGAATATCATTTGGACCTCTATTTACTGTATATTTTTTTAAAATTTTTATTGCATTTTCAAATAATTCATCTATTTGACTCCTTTGTTTTAATTGAGAATTAAACGCTAAATCACTAATTGTTTTTTTTAATAATTTTGATTTTTTTAATGGATTTCTCACTTTTCTTGGTGATGAATTCAATGAATCGAATTCTAAATTAAAATCATTTTCAAATTTCATTTTTAAAAAATAAAAATTTAAAATATAAATTGAAAGAAAAAATTGTGATTAATATTTTTTATATTAATTCTTATTTATATAAACTTAAAATTAATTAAAAATTATATCTATTATTCCTTAACTTGAATAAATTTTGTATTTTATTAAGTTTAAACCACATTTTGAAAAATGGTTCAATATAATTTTTATTTCACAAAAATTTCACTAATTCTATATTATAATCCTCTATCTTTCACTCAAAAATTTTTTTATTATTTTTAATAAATAAATTTTTATGAAATAAATTGAATTCCAAAACAAAATTTATATTTATGGATTAATACTATCAATTTTATTTTTAATACTAACTTGATTATGAGTATTCAAAGCTAAACTAAGTTGATTTAATTCAAATGCATTATATCCCCTATTTCTCCATCGATATTCATATCTACATCTTCTTCTCCTAAAAATTTTTATTAGACAACATCCTGTTCTATATCGCTCTTTTTGTTGAACAAAACCACATTGAGTATATGCTTTAGCAACAACAAAAACAACAACATTATCAATTCTTGTGGCATAACCAATTAATCTTTCATAAGTTGAAGTTCCATTTGAATTTATATTAGGTTTTATGAAATTAATTATTTCTATAACTTCACCTTGATTTGACATAAAAGCAGATTCAAAACCTTTCATAATTGAATTTGGGAATTGATATCTTTGGACAACTTTGTCTTTATCAGCATGAGTGACTGTATCTTTGAAAAGATCAACTGTTGTTTTTATATCTTTAGCATATTTATTAAAATGAGCTTTATTGTAGGTATTATTTGGAAATAATGATTTTATTTTATCTAACATTTTAATTTGTTCAGTTTTTATATCCATTGAAGTAACTATTCCAATTAGGAAAAGTAATTTTAAAAATATTCTATATATCATTTTTTTATAATTATAGAATATTTTTCACATATTTATATCATTTATTTATATATTTTTTTAATTATATTTTTTGATTCAAACTCTTGAAAAAGAAAGTAAAAAATAAATAACACTCTATTTAATAATAATTCAAGTTTTTCTGATGGAAATAATTCAATTTATGGAACAAATTCAATTAATAATTTAAATAATAAAATTCCATTTAATATCCCTACTAAATTTCTAATTTCACATTAATTTTCTATCTCATTAAATATTTATAAATCAAAATATTTATAATCAAATAAAATATATTACAAAAAAAAATATTTTAAATCAAAAATTTAAAAATTAAAGATAATTTGATAATAATTCAATTTTTAAACCTTTTCATAATACAAGATTTTTAAAATTTGATTTTATTACTAATAATTTTCAATTAATTTCTTTAGTTGATTAGAGAAGCAATATTATATAAAAAATAAGGATATATTTTAAATAAAATAAATATATTAT
>Ga0310695_10015164_pt1 | contig 10304 bp, 8 predicted proteins | sample RumenRJG_04DNA_FD_203882 | JGI IMG/M metagenome (GOLD analysis project Ga0310695, IMG submission 203882) | Bovine rumen microbial communities from Lethbridge, Alberta, Canada - RJG_04 (v2) (version 2) | ecosystem: Host-associated > Mammals > Digestive system > Stomach > Rumen | place: Canada... | reverse complement strand
ATACCCCGAATATGTTAATAAGTTGGGGCATAATGCATGCAATAGATGGGACAAAATAGAAGCATTATTGAAATAACAAAAGAAATTTCTCTTATATGGAAAATTTTGCAGCAATAGATTTTGAAACAGCAAACAATGAGCGCAGTAGCGTTTGTTCCGTTGGAGTAGTGATTGTGCGTGATGGCGAGATAGTGGATTCGTTCTACTCCTTGATACAGCCAGAGCCTAACTACTATAACTACTGGTGCAGCCAGGTTCATGGGCTCTGTCGCGAAGACACGGAGGAAGCCCCAGTGTTCCCTAAAGTCTGGGCGCAGATAGAACCATTGATTGAAGGCCTGCCCCTTGTGGCCCACAACAAACCCTTTGATGAAGGTTGCCTGAAAGCCGTATTCCGTGTATATCAGATGGACTATCCTGACTATGAGTTCTACGATACGCTTTGTGTCTCTCGTCGCACGTTCCCTTATTTGCCAAACCACCAGCTTCACACCGTTGCCGCCGAATGTGGCTACGAGTTAAAGAACCATCACCACGCCCTTGCCGATGCAGAGGCCTGTGCATGGATTGCAAGAGAAATTTTGTAGTTTAGGATGTAACATTTTCGATTTTTGCATACATTAATGGTAGAAAACAATTACTTTTGTAGCAGAATTTAGAAAGTATGAAAGAAGACCAGAAGATAGTAATCTATCAGACAGAGGACGGACATACGCAGATTGATGTCCGATTGGAGAACGATACGGTGTGGTTGACGCAGGCCCAGATGGTAGAATTGTTCCAAACAACGAAACAAAATGTAAGCCTTCATGTTGGCAATGTTTATAAGGAAGGTGAATTGGAGCAAGAGGCAACAGTCAAGGAATACTTGACAGTTCAAAATGAAGGAAACAGAAAGGTTACCCGAAAAGTTAAGTATTACAACCTTGATGTCATCATTTCCGTTGGTTATCGCGTTAAAAGTAAACGTGGTACAGCTTTCCGCATTTGGGCTCGCAAGATTATCAAAGACTATCTTGTTAAGGGCTATGCTGTGAACGAACGTATCCGCAAAGAGCAGATAAGCGAACTGCGACAGTTGGTGCAGGTGGCCAGTCGTGCCATCAGCAATCAGAATGTAGAGAATATGGTTGAGAGTCAGGACCTGCTGAATGTGGTGGTAGATTATACTTACGCACTTGATACTCTTGATAATTACGACTATGAGCGTCTGACCATCGATAAGACTACGAGACAGGAGAAGTTTCATGCTACCTACGAGAATGCGATGGAGGCAATCAATGGTTTGCGCGAAAAGTTTGGAGGTTCAGCGCTCTTTGGTAACGAAAAGGACGACTCATTCAAGAGCAGCATCGGTCAGATATACCAGACCTTTGGAGGCGAGGAGCTCTATCCCAGCGTGGAGGAGAAAGCCGCCATGTTGCTCTACCTCGTCACCAAGAACCATTCCTTCAGCGATGGCAACAAACGCATTGCTGCAACCCTCTTCCTTTGGTTCCTCAACAATAATCATATTCTCTATCGCGAAGATGGCTCCAAACGCTTGGCTGACAACACCCTTGTAGCCTTGACTCTGATGATAGCAGAGAGCAAAACAGAGGAAAAGGATGTGATGGTGAAAGTTGTGGTGAATCTGATAAATCAGAGAAATGAATAATCTTGCCGAAGCAGAAGCTTGTGCTTGGATAGCAAAAGAAATATTGTAAAAAAACTTTCATTTATGACAGAAAATAGAATAGACTTAGAATCGATATGTGAACTTAAAAACAAAAAATTTATCGTTCCGAACTATCAGCGTGGATATAAGTGGCGGGCAAAAGATGTCGAATACCTTATTGAAGATATTGCCGAGATTACACAAGAAGATCATAGCGATTACTGTCTCCAGCCTATTGTTGTTGCTCCTAATTGGATAAAGAAAGTCTGTCCAACTTGTGGACATATTATTGATTCAACCGAAGAAGGATACATATTGGTGGACGGGCAACAACGACTCACTACAATTTGGCTTATCATAAATTGGGCAAAACATAATGACTTTAAGGTGGATTGGAATTTCGATATTCACTATGACACTCGAGATGATAGCAACAAATATCTTAATGAGATAAAAGAGAAAGGTAATGCTGAGCACAAACGCACTTGCGACACACTTTATTTTTCTCAAGCACTTGAAATAATAGCCTCAAAAAAAGAGCGACTTCAATCCTTTTTTGACAATCTAAATAAAAACGTAAAAATCATCTGGTACGAAATCGCCCCCAATGAGGGACCAGCACACTTCGAACGGCTCAATAATGCTAAAATTGGGTTGACTAATGCGGAACTGATCAAGGCTTATCTCTTAACAAAATCAAATAAAGAAAAAAGAGCCCGGATGGCTTGTGAATGGGATGAAATGGAGTATAAGCTTCAGGACAGGAGTTTCTTCGCATTCATAACAACCAAAGACAGCATATACAACAAAGAGTATAATCGCATAGAACTTTTTTTAGACTTATATACGGGCGCCACCAAACAAAATAAAGAAAAGGACGAGTATTATACGTTCAATGAAATTGCCAAGAAAGTTGAAAAAGACGGGAAAACTGTAAATGAGATTTGGCAAGATATTCTTAATATTTATAATCGTCTGTTGTGTTGGTATAATGATAACTTTCTATACAATCTAATCGGATATCTTGTTGAAACCCGGGGAGATGGCGAACTTGCTGCCGTTTGGAAAGAATGTAATGGTAAATCCACGAATGAAATCAAAGAAAATGTTCGCGGTCGTGTTACCCATAATATACCTCAAGAAGATGACATTCGTAAAATGGTGTACAAAGATGGACGGACAAAGAATGTATTGCTCCTATTTAATGTTTTATCATTAATGTCTGTAAAACCCAATGCCAAACCTGATGAATACAAATATGTATTTAATGACAAATTCCATTTCGATTTATACAAGGACGGAGATTGGGACAAGGAACACGTTCATGCTACTGCTTCCGAATCATTGCAGAGCAAGGTTGAATGGGTTAATTGGCTGAAAGATTTGGATGAGAATCTTGTTAAAGAAAGACTCGGTGAAAACAAGGAAACATACCTTAATTGGATTAAGGAAGCAAAAAAGGTGAAAAGCGAGGATGATTATCGAGACATAAAAGAAGATAAGAATCAAGCTTTTATATCCTTGAAGAAGGATAATTTTGCTATAATGTTCAAAAACATAGTTGACGCTATAGAGGGTAGCGACGGCGAAACAGACTTTAAACAAAACAGCATTGGCAATATTGTGCTTTTATGTGCAAACATTAACCGTTCTGGAGAATACAAGGTTGCCCCATTCTCGACAAAACGTCGGATTATTATGGAAAGAGTAAAAAAAGGACAGTTTGTTCCCCTTGGAACGCAAAATGTTTTCATGAAAGTTTATACACCAACCCCAGGACATTTCTATAAATGGGAAAAAGATGATTCATACGATGGCAACGTAAAGTCAGATAGAGACAACTACATTGACGCAATGATTGATACAATAAACCGAATTAAATAATCAGATATGGATAGCAATATTAAAAGCAACACTTCTTTTTGGAGCGAAATTTCAGATTACAAAATACAGGTTCCATATTATCAGCGAGATTACGCACAAGGCAGAATTGATAATGGAAGAATAGACAATATACGCAAAGTCTTTGTAGAAGAAATGTATGGAGCCATTATGGGTTTCAATAATAAAGAATGCCATCTCGGTTTAGTTTTTGGTTCTTACGATGAAAACGAAAAAGTCTTTATTGCCGTTGACGGACAACAACGTTTGACCACTGTTTTTCTTTTGCATTGGTATGTGGCATGGCGAGAGAACAAGTTAAATGACTACAAGGAAAAACTATTAAACTTTTCATGGGACACAAGGAGCTATTCTTCACAATTCGTTGAATTGCTATTTAAAATCCGGCCTTCAGGCAATGTGATAGATTCCATTAAAACTAACAGCTACTATTTCTCTGTTTGGGAGAATGACCCTACAGTTAAAGGTATGCTAACTATGCTTGAAGAGATAGAAAAACAATATCCTAATGATATACTCTTATGCTCCCAGTTGTTCTCTAATGATTGCAAAATCAAATACGACATCCTTAAATTGGAAAAAGACTCTGATGGAAAGACCTATCTGAAAATGAATTCAAGAGGGCGTTCTCTGACAACATTTGAATTGTTCAAGTCAAAACTTTTGGATAAATATAAGCCTAATTTTGGACATAAATTTGACAACGAATGGCTTAGTTTTATGATTAAAATCTCCGCAACTAGTGATAGTCAGTTTTCCGACCCAGACATTCCATTTATGAATTTCATCAATGAATATACCTATACCTACCTGCAACTAAAACTGAAATCTGGCTCTGACATTGCAAACAATTATAAAGAGTTTACAGATGCAAAGGTGAAAGGTGAATTGACAGACGTTCCTTTTATAAGCTTTGATAAATATAATGGTGCCTTTGAAGGAGATTGCTTGGAGTATTTTGAGAAATCATTGGATTGGATTTGCCAAAATTATGAGAACATCAAACTGATTGACAACAAAATACGTTTCAGCGATTCAAGGTTCTTTATTGACGCCATTATTAAAGATAACAATCCAAATTTCACACACAGAGCTAAACTATTTGCAGTATTCAAATATGCTGAATTAACAGGTTATGATCAAATTGACACAGAATTATACGAAAAATGGACTCGTGTATTTAGAAATTTGGTTGCCAATACAGACATTGATGGTTCTAACATAGGAGGTATTTGTAAAGCTATTAACAAGATTGACAATTCTGATATTTACGGCTATTTGTCGAATGGTGGAGAAATAAGTGCTTTCACCAAAGACCAAGTTGCAGAAGAAATCGCAAAAGCCAAGCAAATCCTATACGGAGCACCTCGTTCAGATGGAAAATCATGGGAAGAAATCATCATCGAAGCTGAGAATTACGCTTTCTTCAAAGGTGCTATAAGGTTCTTGTTTACCCAAAAAGATATTGGAGATGATTTTGAATATTTCGACACAAAATGGATAAATGCACAAGAGTATTTTGACAAAGATGGAGTAAAAGACGGAAAAGAAAAATTCAAATCCAATGCCTTATTAATGAAATCTTTATTAGCAAATTGTGATGATTTCTGGAAGAATATTTGGTGGCATTTTGAATTTTCTAGTGATGCAGACCGGTGGAAACGCGTACTGACATCTGGAAACTGGAGGAATGCAGTTGATGCAATAATGGGTACGGGAGTGACAACTGAAACCACAAGAAAAAGCATAGACGCCATTTCGGAACCATATATAAAGAACATTGTTGATGATGGACTGATGAACTATGTTTGCAATGAAATGTCTGGTGCTTGGATTCGTACATATCACAATTTCCATGCTATATGGCAAAGTGGATATCCTGCTTATCGGATAGTTCTAAATCCCATTTTGGCAGAGTTAAAATGTGATGATAGAATAGATTATAGCAATGAAAACTCTATTCCAAATTGTAGATATTATAAATGCAAAAATCATAATGTAAACTTCAAATACAACAATCATTTCTTTCAATTGATGGGAAATCCAAATGAAAAGGAACTTGATATTTATCTAATGGAGAATGATTGGACAGTTAACCAAAAACGTCCCAATCCTACAAGCGACAAAGGCACTGACGAAGATATATATTATTGTTTTCGAGTAACGAAAGATATGGAAAGTGATACATCAAAATTAACAGATGCATTGGACGAATTGATTAAACAAATGCCAAAATCGTAATGCTAACCTTTATCTCTAACTCCGCCCACTACAAAGATGTGTTTTCACGTATACAATCCGTGAAGCACATGCTTTGGATTGGTACAGCCGACATAAAAGATCTTTATATTGAGATGGGTAAAGAGAAAAAGCCCTTTTTGGCTCTTATAGCCCAACTTATTCGGCGTGGTGTGGAGGTAAGGCTCATTCATGCAAAAGAACCAGGCCCGAACTTCCGGGAGGACTTTGACAAATACCCTGTTCTATATGACCGCTTGGAGCGAGTTCTATGTCCTCGTGTTCATTTCAAGATGCTTGTCTTTGACGGAAAAGAAGTATATATCGGTAGTGCAAACCTTACTGGTGCTGGTATCGGTATGAAGACGGATAATAAAAGAAACTTTGAAGCCGGCATCCTTACAGATGAACCAGAAATTGTCGAACAAGCAATGAACCAGTTTGATGAATTATGGATGGGTAAATTCTGTAAAACCTGTAAGCGTAAAGACTTCTGCTTAGACCCAATAGCATAGTTTTTTTGTAAATAATAAATTTTTCTTAGACCTCTGCCTCCAGTTGGCAGGGGTTTTTATTTCCTTTGCAAAAAAAAGAAAATTCGATATAACATGAAAGCTTATAGATTTATACATTTGAATGTTCACTCACATTATTCAATAAAAGATGGGTGCGCCAGCATCAGGGAATTGGTGGATGCTGCCATAAAAGACAGAATGACCAGTATTGCCATTACTGATACAGGCAATATGTTTGGCATTATGGAGTTTTCCGACTATGTCAGTCAGGTTAACATAAAAAGACAAGAGAAAGGCAAGAAACCTTTCAAACCTATCATTGGGTGTGAACTATATGTGGCTAGGCGTGGTTCCAAAGAACAAAAAGAAAACATCGAAGACATTAAAGGCTATCATCTGACAGTTCTTGCCAAGAACCTGAAAGGCTATAGGAGTCTCATTAAGATTGTGAGTAACGCATGGACTGAAGGTTGCTATGGTTACCCTCGAACAGACCGTGCGGATCTGGAGAAATATCATGAGGGGCTGATTGTACTATCTGGTAGTGCTGGTAGTGAGGTCTTTACAGAGATCTCCAAAGAAGACATAGTAGGACTGGATGAAACCATCAAATGGTACAAAAAGACTTTTGGCGAGGATTATTATCTAGAATTACAGCGTTGCGCTGATTATGACTTAAAGATCAACAAGCCAAGTGATCTGATGTTGGAACAGCAAAAGGTTAATGCCGTTCTGATTCAGAAAGCAAATGAATATGGCGTAAAAGTTGTAGCCACGAATGATGTTCATTATGTGGCTCCAGAAGATTTGGCTGTTTACAACATCCAACGATGTGTTGCTACCAGAGATAATATGGAAGAATTCGCCAAAACAGATACACTTCAGTTCCGCTGGTTGAGAAGCCGGAAAGAGATGTGCGAGTTGTTCTCGGATGTCCCTGAAGCTATAGCCAATACAATGGAGATATTTGATAAGGTTGAGTTCTATGAAATACGACATGCTCCCATTATCCCAACGATTGATATTCCTAATTGCTTTAGGGATGAAAAAATTAGCAAAGAAGATGCCTATTTGGAACACCTTTCTTTTGCTAAAGCAAAACAAATATACGGGGAATTGCTTCCTGAAAATGTGACTGACAGACTTCGATTTGAACTGGAAATTATCACGAAAAGAGGAGCTTCTGGCTATTTCCTCTTTCTGCAAGATGTAGTTAATACCGCTCAATCAGAGCTTGGCGCTTGGGTCGGTCCTGGACGTGGCTCTGCTGCTGGCAGCCTTGTATGTTATTGTTTGGGGATTACTAAAATAGACCCATTGAAACATGACCTGCTTTTCGAACGGTTCCTTAGTATAGATGGCACGATGTTTCCTGACATAGACATAGACTTCGATGATGAAGGTAAGGAACGTGTTCTTGAATGGCTTCAGCAGAAATATGGCAAGGAATGTTGTGCACATATTGTCTCATTTAGCAAATTCTCAGCTGCAAATGCTTTCAGTGCTGTAGCACGAGTTAACCAACTGCATACTCCTGAGACTATGGCCATCAGTGAATATCTTTCGTCGCGTTATAACTATTCCTGGCATCCGATTAAGGATGTCATAAAGAATGAACCAAAACTACAAAAAATAATTCGAAAAGCAGGATCTCCTTTGAATAACGCAATTCAAAATGCTGCTGTATTGGAGCGAAAAATCAATGGCCTGGATGTTCATGCTTGTGGATTTATTGTTGCTAATGAGCCAATATCAAACTGGGTACCCATTTCAACTTTTTATATTGAGGACTCCAACGGCAACGAAAAGAGATTGAGATGTGTCCAGTATGAGGGAATGCGAGTGGAATCATCTGGTCTTATGAAGTTTGATTTCCTCGGACTGAAGACATTATCCCAAATGAGAGCTATTTGTAATCTTATAAAGTCAAGGAGAAAAGAGAATTTCAATATTGATATGATTCCGATTGATGATGAGAAAACCTTTAAGCTGTTTCAAACTGGTCAATCCGAAGATGTATTCCAATTCGATTATCAAGGGATGCAGAAGTATTTGCGAGAACTTCATCCTACATGCTTTGAGGATTTGGTAATTTTGAATTGTATGTATCGGCCAGGCATAATGGAAGATATACCAACGCTCATCAAGCACCAAAAATCAAAGAGGGGAATAAAGTACATCATTCCTTGCATGGAAAAGTATCTTCACAATACTTATGGCATAATTGTTTATCAGGAACAAATCATGATGCTTTCCCGATTGATCGCCAACTTCGATAGAGGTGAGAGCGACTTGTTAAGAAAAGCCCTCAGTAAAAGGAAGATGGATGTGCTTTCTGTCTTGAAGCCCCGCTTCATAGAAGGTGGTATAAAGAATGGACACAAGAAAAATGCCCTTGAAAAGGTATGGAATGAAATGGAGTTGAAAGGAATGTATGCTTTTAATAAGTCTCATGCAGTTTGCTACACTTGGCTGGCTTATCAAATGGCTTATTTGAAAGCCAATTATCAAGAAGAGTTCAAACAAGTCTTCGAGAAGTATAATTCCGACTAAAATCCATTATTATTTGTAGTTCAGCATGTAGATATTTCGCAAAAATTCTATTGATAATGATTTTTCCTTGACCTCTGCCACCAGTTGGCGGAGGTCTTTGTTTTCTTTGCACCATAATTCTTTTGAATATGGGAAAAATAGAGAAATATGAGAAGTTGAACAAACCTGGATTATGGTTTGTATGTTCGGAACAACCAGCTACCGAACTTAAACAGTACGTATATGACTTTGCTGTAGAATCAGGGTTGCCTATTGTGGTCTATTCTGATATTCCCAAAAAGGAAATACAGAATGCAATCATTGATCGGATAAAGACGAAATACTTAGAAAATGCCACCGACGAAACAGAAAGAAATTGGCTGGAGCAGGAAATGATGGAATACAATAATCATGGTTTCTTTTGGTATCCTGAAGAATTGAACGATTTTATTCCAAATGGTTCCTTTTGGTACAACTATGTTTACTTTGATGAATTCGAGATTCTTTCATTCACAAACTGCTTTTCCAACCTGTACCTTATAAATAACTTGTCTAAGTTGTACTCAGGCGACGGACATGATATGTCACATACTCTGCTTTCTATAGAGCAAGAGGCCGTGGAGTATAAGAAAACCATCATAGTTTTTGTTTCACCTAATGATTCCTATTATGACAGTACAAGAGATTTTTAACACGAAGGCTGTGCAAGAAATAGAAACCGAAATTCTGAACTTGCAATACGAGACAGAAAAAAGGAGATTATTTAGGGATTCCGAAGGATTCGCTATTAAGAGTCTATTGGGAATTAGAAGAAATATTCTTCATGATTATTTCGTCATGGACGAAAATTATAAACTGTTGTTAAGCGAATTCAATGAAGCCCTAAAACTTCAACTAATTGACATGCGCAATAGAACAATTAAGCTCTACGAATCAGTAAAGGGTAATGACGTTAAGAACAACATGATTGTGAAGGGGAATTGTTTTCTTGGCTATGGGTACTCTAAAATCCATCCTGTTCAGACCGTCAGAGCCAAAAAGATGTGGGCTATGTTAAATGGAACGATGGACGACTTTATGCCTCTGTATGATGACGGAGCATGCAGCTTCGAAATACAGACTTGGGGCGATTCCATTCAGATTCAATCTGAAAATGAAATGCTGTATTTACAGGAGGAACCAGATAACTGGAATGAAGGATTGGATAGAGAATTGACCAAGGACATGCATCTGATACATGCATTTCATAACCTGTATGAACATATGGATTTTTCAATTTTTGACTTACTATGGGTGAGAGACTTTAATGTCGAGCTACATGCAGAGATAGACTATCACACATATAAAAGTGATGAGTATGGAGATGATTTGGATTGGAGTAAGTGTGACTATTTTGATTAAACCATTAAGAATATGACACTTTACGAATTATTACATCAGGTCTCGTTTGACGAGATAGT
>Ga0310695_10015162_pt1 | contig 10306 bp, 9 predicted proteins | sample RumenRJG_04DNA_FD_203882 | JGI IMG/M metagenome (GOLD analysis project Ga0310695, IMG submission 203882) | Bovine rumen microbial communities from Lethbridge, Alberta, Canada - RJG_04 (v2) (version 2) | ecosystem: Host-associated > Mammals > Digestive system > Stomach > Rumen | place: Canada... | reverse complement strand
GCGCTTACTTCCGATGCGACATGGCCACCTATCGCTTGCATCCCGGCGGCATCTACAGCCACCGCGACAACGAACGCTGGCGTGAGCTGTTCCTGGGCAACAACTACGTCCTCTATCAGACCGAGCACGACCCCAACGTACTGCACATGCTCAACCGCATGTGGGTGCGTCAGACGGCTCACTTCCTGCGCCACGGCTGTGTGGGCCAGGCCTGGCGCATCACGCGCCGCCATGTGAGCATCGTGCCGGCGGGCAGCATCTTCAGCTACGTCGGCTACAAGATCCGCAAGACCCTCACCGGCCACGACCCCCTGGTACCGCACCAGGCTCAGTGACCGCCACTGGCCTGCAGCAACCTCATTACAGACAGCTATGAAGCGCGTCATGTTTGTCATCGAGTCGCTGGCCGGCGGCGGCGCCGAAAAGGTGCTCGCCACCCTGGTGCGCCACCTTGACCGCCAGCAGCTGCACGTCACCGTCTGCCCCATCGTCGACACCGGGCAATGGGTCGATGAGGTGCGACGCTACGCCGACTATCGCCCCGTCATCCGCCGCCCCGGCCGCTCGCCGCTGAGCCGCCTTTGGTACCAGCTCAAGTATCGCTTGGTCTACAGCTGGCTACCACTGAGCTGGGTGTACCACCTGTGGCTTCCGCACGACAGCGACATCGAGGTCGCCTTCTGCGAGGGCTATGTCACCCGTCTGATGGCCCGCAGCTCCAACCGTAGCGCGCGCCGCCTGGCCTGGGTGCATTGCGACCTGCAAAATTTCCATTGGACACGAAGTGTTTATCGCGATGACAACGAAGAAAGCTGGTGCTACAACCAGTATGACCACATCGCCGCCGTGTCACAGACCGCCACTGTGGCATTCCGCCAGGAACTGCCTGACGTCACCACACCTTGCGTAACTCTTTACAACCCCATCGACAGTGACGAGATCCGGCTAAAGGCTGCACATACCACACCTGACATCCCTCACCATTCTCAAAAGGGAGGGGAAACAGTTAGGTTAGTCACCGCCGGGCGGTTCATACCTGCCAAAGGCTTCGACCGCTTGTTGCGCATCGTCAAGGCCCTGCGCGACGAGGGTCACCCGGTCGAGCTGTGGATGCTGGGCGACGGCCAACTGCGTGGGCAGTATGAGCAATATATCGCCGACAACCACCTGGAGGATACCGTCACCCTGTGGGGCTTCCAAGCAAACCCCTACCCCTTCATCGCACACAGCGACCTTTTCGTCTGCTCCTCGCTGAGCGAGGGCTACAGCCTTGTCATCGCCGAAGCCCTAGTGCTGGGCATCCCCGTGGTAAGCACCGACTGCGCAGGCCCCAACGAGCTGCTTGACAACGGCAAATACGGTCTTGTAACCTCCAACGACGAGACCTCGCTGCTTAATGGCATCCACCAGCTACTCAACCACCCCGACCAGCTAGCCCACTACCGCCAGCAAGCCCGCCATCGCGGCGACATGTTCGCTATCTCAGAGACTGCATTACTAATAAATGATTTTCTGACTATTGATTAGAATCGAGAATAAATCACAATGTTGTGGATGCTCTGCTTGCAAACAAATATGTCCAAAGCAGTGCATTGATATGAAGGTTGACAAGATGGGGTTCCTCTACCCGTCAGTTGACTTGGCTTCATGTATAGAGTGCCACCAGTGCGAAAGTGTTTGTCCTGTGATACATCAAGGAACAGCAAGAGAGCCACTCGCTGCTTTCGCTGCGATTAATCAGGACGAAGATATTCGTCTAAAGAGTTCATCTGGCGGCATATTTACACAACTAGCAACAATTGTCTTTCAGAAAGGTGGTGTAGTTTACGGTGCTATGTTCAATGAGCACTGGGAGGTCATTCATGATTCGGTTGACTCGATTGAAGATATTGCGAGACTACGTGGCAGTAAATACGTACAATCCAACATTAATGATAGCTTTCTTGCCACGAAATTCAATTTAGACAATGGACGCATTGTGCTCTTTTCTGGCACCCCTTGCCAAATTTCAGCACTAAGACTCTTCCTTAAGAAAGCCTACACCAATCTTATATTAGTTGACGTTGCTTGCCATGGTGTACCTAGTCCACTGGTATGGAATGACTATCTCAAAGAATTTGGAGTCAACTCCATTACATCTATCTCCTTCCGAGACAAGCGTAATGGCTGGAATGACTATGCATATGTTATCAAATGTGGAGAAAATGAGGCATTGTACCAATGCCATCGAAAAAACATTTACTCTCAAGGCTTTTTAAACGACTTAACGATTCGCCCATCGTGTTTCGATTGCCCTGCAAAAGCTGGAAAAAGTGGTAGCGACATTACTTTAGCCGATTTTTGGGGCATTAATTCAATCAATTGTGAACTCAATGACAACAAGGGCATCAATCTGCTGCTGGCCAATACATCACGCGGCTTAAAAATGCTTTATCAGCTAGAGAAATCTTATCTAGAGAAAGTAGATTATGCCAAAGCCATCCAGCACAATCCAGCTATTGTAAGAAGTGTATTAAAACCAAAATCTTATGATTGGTTTTGGCGTAAATATCCACATAATGGTGTAAACACAATAGCCCGAGCTATCAAACGCATGCAACCAACCTGTTTACATAGAATAGCATCTAGATTTGTCAACCTATTAACAGAAAACTGATGCGCCTAGCTATCCTATCATTGCCTTTCCGCTACAATTACGGTCATCATTTGCAAGCCTACGCATTGCAAACCACATTGCAACGCATGGGACATGATGTCACAATCATAGACCATGAGTTTCATGCATCCAATAAATGGTGGCGCTATCCTTTGAGCTTAAGCAAAAGAGCCTTCAATCGTTATGTCCGCGGTGACAAACGACAACAAATTTTTGTTGAGCATAATCTAAATGTTGAAGACAGTCTTCTCGCAACTAATTTCAAGCAATTCCGCGCCAGATATCTCCCCCAACGATTAAACATCAATTCTTTCGAACGTGAGATAAAGCCAGATATGTTCGATGGTTTCATCGTTGGCAGTGACCAGGTGTGGCGGCCTGGCTATTTCACCTGGACCTATCAGACATCGATGTCAAATGCTTATTTAGGATTTGCTCATGATTGGGATATTAAACGCATTGCTTATGCTGCATCATTTGGATTCGAGGATTGGCAGTATAATGACGAACAAACCCAAGACTGCGCCAAACTGGCTCAGCAGTTTGATGCTATCAGCGTCCGCGAGTCATCTGCAGTCGCTTTGTGTGAACGATACCTTGGCGTTCAGGCTCAGCATGTTTTAGATCCAACCATGCTTTTGGAACAGGAAGATTATGTCCATATAGCAGAAACCGATAGCTCAAAGCCGACTTCTGGCGGATTAATGACGTATATCCTTGACAACAATGCAAAGATAGATAACTTTGTTCTGAACACCTCCCTTGCATTAGGGTTAAAACCATTTGCCGCTAATTCAAGAGTAGAGAACGTACATGCACCCATTGAACAACGCATCCAGCCACCAATTACACAATGGCTCCGCGGGTTCATGGATGCTGAGTTTGTTATTACCGACTCCTTTCACGGCACTGTGTTTTGCATTATCTTCAACAAACCTTTTATTACAATCAGCAATAATGATCGAGGAAAAGCAAGATTCACATCTCTGCTGGACAGCTTCAATTTAAGCGATAGACTAATTTCAAACATAGATGCTCCTATAGCAACATATAGTTGCATTCAGTGGGACAACATTAATAAAACTAGAATCTTATTGAAAAAGGAAGCGTTAAAGTTCCTTACTGAAGCTTTAAGATGAGTGTTGAGTCAAACAACCGAATAGCGAAGAACACCATTGTTCTGTACATTCGCACTTTATTCATCATGGTCGTCACGTTATATACGGGTCGAGTCATCTTGGATGTACTGGGCGTGAGTGACTATGGTGTGTACAATGTGATTGCGGGCGTCACAGGACTTATAGGCTTTCTGCGCGGAGCCCTAGGCAGCTCTGCTCAACGTTTTATCAACTACGAGATGGGGTGCGGCAGGCTTGACAACCTGAAACGAGTTTTTTCGATGTCATTCTACTGCTTTTTGCTCGTATCGGTTATTTCATTAGTTCTTGCGGAAAGTGTAGGCCTCTGGTTTGTAGAGAACAAATTGAACATTCCAAATGGACGAATAGACGCAGCGGTGTTTATGTATCACTGCACGGTGTTCATGTTTGTGGTCAACATGCTCATAATCCCCTTTCATAGCGATATAATCGCTCACGAAGAGATGAGCATATATGCCTATTTCTCAATCATTGATGCCCTATTGAAGTTATTTATAGTTTACTTGCTCACAATCATCCCAATAGACAAGCTTAAGCTTTATGCACTCCTTCTGGTGGGTGTCAACTTGACGATGACTGCATGCTATGTGGTGTATTGCTACAAAAAATTCCCAGAAAGCCATATCGTCAAAATTTGGGACAAAGCTCTCATGCAAAAGATATTTTCCTTCTCAGGCTGGATGCTCATTGGCACCGTAACCAACGTTCTCAGTACCCAAGGCATCAACATGTTGATTAACATATTCTTTAACCCAATATATAACGCAGCTCGTGGCATTGCCGTGCAAGTTTATGGCGCTGTTAGTTCACTTGCCGGTAATTTTTTAGTCGCCGTCCAGCCGCAGATTGTGCAATCCTATGCTAGCTGTGATGTGCAACATTCCTACAAACTTGTTTTCAGCAGCTCAAAGCTATCTGCTTTTCTTACATTCACCATTGCCCTGCCCATCATGCTCAATGCTGACTACATATTAAATTTATGGTTGGTTGACGTTCCTGACATGGCACCCTTATTTGTCAATCTCGTCATTATCGACTTTATCATCACCACCGCCTACGCACCAATCTTCAATATAGCACAAGCAGCCAACAAAGTGCGCAACTACGAGCTGGTCGTTTCGGTCAGTTTTATTATTATCTTTGGGCTATCTTGGGTGGCATTCCGGTTCGGTTCACCAGTACAGACCACTTTTATTATTGCAATTATTGTTGATTTCTTAGGATTGTTCGCTCGGCTTGTCGTATTGCATCACGACACAAAGTTTCCCGTGGTCAGGTACTGCAAACAAGTTATAGCACCAATTCTAACTGTATTAATACTCTCATGGTTCATTGGTTACCTACCTACACTAATGATTCGTGTCGATAACTTCCTGTTATTGATAGTTCACGCAATCATCTGTGTGTTTGCCACAGCTGTTCTGATATGGCTCATTGGCACAGACTCTGCAGAGAAGTTACTGGTTCGGAATGCGATAACCAAGGTTACCAATAACCTCAAAAGACAATGATACATATTTCTCAACCCTATCTTTACGATGCTGACGACCGGTCTCGCGTCGCATCACAGATTACGATTGATGGCAAGACCGAGGAAGTATGGTTTGATGTTGACAAACGCTACCGCGAGTACCTGTGCTTTGAGAGGGTTGATGCCTTTGTGCTAGGGGTACTGTTTGTTGCAATGCAAAAAAATGAGGACATTATTTGCGATGGGCCTATCGGAGATTACCTTTACTACCAATTAATGGCCGAGTTCATTCCAGCAGTATGCAGCGGCAGTAGCCGGATGCACTGTATCAGCATCAAGGCTCAGATAGCCAGTGACAAGCTTCCAAACAAAGGTGCAGTCGGAACTGGAATATCATGTGGAGCTGACTCGCTCTGCACTTTAGCCCAAAAAGCACATTTTCATACAGAAAGTCATGCTATCACACATCTAACTTTCTTTAACGTTGGTGCTAACGGAGAGAACGAAAAGGCTCAAAAACTTTTTCATTCCAGGAAGCAAAGAGCTATTGACTTTTGCCGAGATTATGGTTATGAATTGGTCATTTGCGATTCTAACATAATGAATATCGTCAGGCAGAGCCACTACATTACAAGCACTTACACTATTTCATTTGCTGTGTTTTGCCTACAAAAGTTATTTTCTATCTATTATCTAGCCTCAAGTACAACATTCAAGAACTATTCCCTCAAAGATAACGATTTAACTGATTCATCGAAATATGACCTTTTGTCCTGCTATTGCTTTAGCACAGACCAGCTAAAGATGTATACAGATGGCGCAGAACTAAGTCGTTTAGAAAAGATCAGAATTATTGCGAACTACAAACCTGCTTATAAATACTTAAATGTTTGTACTGAACAGGATGAAAATTGCTGCAGATGCGAAAAGTGCCTTCGCACCATCAGCGAACTAGAATACGTCGGTGTGCTTGAACGTTTTAGTGATGTTTTTAACTTAGACTATCTGCATAAAAACAGGCGACAATTTCTTCGCAACATATACCATCTATACTTTACAAAAAGCGATTATACTAAATATTATAAAGAGGTATGGCCCTATTATCGCAGCCAGATAAACATCAATGACAAGTTGTATGTGTGGTATAAGATCTTATATTCAAAGATTCAATACTTATATTGGAAGTACTACATTGACCGCAAAAAGAATTAATGCAACAAAGAGATTCATATTATGATATTTTGAGAGGGATAGCAATTACTTTTGTTATTGCAATACATACCTATCCCCCTCTCCTCAATAGACATCTTTTCTATATCACTATTGTTCAGAATCATTTGCAATTCAGCTATTCTTATTTTTCATTTCTCATTTGACCACCTTATTAACATGGCTTTAGCATATCTATTGGCAGGAGGAGCTTTGGCATATATTTGATTCACATGCATGTATTTTGTTTCTCTTATCAGTTCATACAGAACATTTGGCCTGATAGTACAATCTTACTTCTATTCCTATCCCTCCTAGTTGTCTCAACATCAAGATTTCTTTTAAAGGAGCATTCCAAATACATAGGTTTTCGCTGATTTATGGTTTCCATCATTGTTCCTGTCTACAATACAGAGAAATATCTTCAAGAATGTATTGACAGCATTCTTGCCCAAACTTATCGGGATTTTGAGCTCATATTGGTAGACGACGGTAGTAAGGATTCGAGTGGTGCAATATGCGATGCGAATGCTTTGAGAGATAAAAGAATATCTGTTATCCACCAAGCCAATGGCGGCGTAACTTCTGCACGGGCTAACGGTGTTGCCAGATCTCATGGTGAGTGGATTTGTTTTGTTGATTCAGATGATACGCTCCCAGTTGATTCATTTGATTCTTTGGTCAGAGCATCAGAGACATTTGCTTGCGATTTAGTCGTTGGACATCACACTGAAGTGGCTGCAAGGCCAGCAACAATCATACCATTAGACAAATGGCGCGAGATTTGCATCTCAGGCGAACCGATTTTGCCCAGTCCGTGGTGCCGTCTTATTCATAAGTCGTTATTCAAAGATTGGGTTCTTGATATACCACGCGAGATTGTCAAAGGCGAGGACATGTTGATGAATATCCGCCTAGCATTCAATATGACCCAAGATGTTGTTGAAGTCCATAAAAAAGTTTACAATTACCGTGCCAACCCAGATAGTTGCGTCCACACCTTTATCCAGGACGCTGCATACGAACACCGATATCATCAACTTCGACTTCAGTCTATTCCTAGTGAGTTTCACGATTGTTATTTAAAAGCGTCTATTCGCAAACGAGTTGCAATGTTGAATGAGATATACACCCACAATCCAATGGATGTTTCTTGGACAAATAGTGTCTTTTACAACGATTTGATGGATGACATTCGAGTAACTGGCTACAAGCTCAATCCGAAACTTAAATTTAAATTGTCACAAAACAAAAGCCAGGCTTACCGATATGTTTTAGCAAAATTGGTTACACTAGACGACAACATATATTCAATCAAGTGCAAAATCAAAGTTTTCATCAAAAAATTAATCAGCTAATTCCATGATACCTCGCATCATACATTATACTTGGTTTAGTGGTGATCCTTTTCCTGAGAAGATTCAGGCTTGCTTCGACAGCTGGAAACGGTTGTTACCGGGCTATGAGTTCAGACTGTGGGATATGGATGCCATCCGTGACATCGACTCGATGTTCCTGCGCGAGGCGATTGCTGCACGCAAGTGGGCATATGCGGCCGATTTTGTGCGCTTGTATGCCATCAGCCATCATGGGGGCATCTATCTTGACACCGATGTGATGCTCTATCATGATTTTGACGCATTTTTGCAACATCGTGCATTTATTGGCAAAGAGAATTCGTTGCACTTTACAGGCAGTATGTCATCGCAATACCTGACCTCACACTGCTTCGGAGCCGAGGCGGGACATCCCTTCGTTGAGCGGTGCCTCGCCTATTTCAACGAACGCCATTTTGTGACTTCGACCAACGAGGCGTTGCCCATCCCATTGCGCTATAACTTCGTGTTGTTGCCTTACATTCAGGCTGAGATTGCCCGCCAGTATGGCTACGACTGGAAGCCACTGACCCAGACCGTCCAGCATTGCGACGATGGGCTGGTCATTTATCCCACCGAATTTTTTGACTGCGCCAAGCTAACCGCCAACAGCGTTTGTCGCCACTTGGCCTTGGGCGGATGGCGCACCGAACAGTCCAACGAGCCGACCTACAACATGCGATATAAGCTCACCTGGCGTTTCCTACAACCCTTCAAGAAGCTGTTGGGCAAGTTCAACTATGTCTGCATGAAAGTGGAGTGATTATTATAGTATTAATAACACTTTGACTATAGCAAATATAGACAAATGAATGCTAAAACAAGATTAAGTCACATTGACATTGCAAGAGGGATGCTCATCGTCATGCTCGTAATGCTGCATACTTTATGGGTAATCCGCCAGTGGTACTCTATCGACAATAATACAATTAATGTGATAACCCAATACTGCAATATGCCCATTTATTCATTTTTGATGAATGGATTCTTCGTAATAACTGGGTTCTGTACCAATTGGAATCAAGACTTTTCAAAATTTATTAAACGTAGCGCGACAACTCTTCTTGTACCTGGCATTTTGTTCACTGTCATTATGCCCATTATTTTAAGTCAATTCAATTGGCAAGAAATGCTTAAATCCATTATTTTATATGGTGGGAGCTACTGGTTTCTGACAGCATTGTTTTTGTCAAAAGTGTTATATTGGGGCATTGAACGTTGGGCCAACAAGTTCACAACAAGCACTTACAAAGCATGGATGTTTAGGACAACTGCCGTATTAGCGTTAACTGTAGTTGGTGTACAAATTTTCCAAAACTTGCATGAACACAACTATTGGTATATATGTCATACATTGACATTAACATGCTCTTTAGCAGTTGGACACGCTTTACGATATCTTGATACACGCCTGACTTATCTATTGGCATTTCCAACTTTTATAGTCACATTAGTCTTCAGCTATATTTTTTGGAATGAGCCACCAATTGTGACCGCACAATTCAATTTAACTTTAAGCCAAATACCCGTATATTGGCTTCTCTCGTCATGTGGCAGCATTACGATAATTGGTATTGCCAAGGCTCTGGTAAATTTCCACATTCTTGAGATTGCAGGGAAACATTCGCTAGTAATTTATCTGCTACATCTCTCATTTCTAGATATTTTTGCCGCTGCATTAAAGCCTAGTCTTCACCATCAATCTAGCACATTATTCTCGTTAAGTCTCTATTTGATGGCAGTATCCACAACTTGTTTATGTTGTGTTATTATAGCCTCTATACTTTCTCATAAACCATTCTGCTTGATTTTGGGAAAGTGGAATGTTTGACTTTATACATCATGACAACCTTGTATTTTTAGGCCTAAATTTCAAGGAACATAAACTACCTTTCATTAATACAACCTCTCATCTGCATAACTGATAGCATCTCGCTGGCGCTGTCATCGGTCATTTATGTGGCAGCGTTTCACCGCACGGCAGAGTATCGTGTGCTGCTAGAGCATGTGCGAGTCATCTTACCGATAAAACGGCATAACTAGAGTAAAAAAACGCGATAGAGACCACCCATTACAGATTGAAATGAAGCCGCGCATTTTTGTCAATATGCACTATATGGCGCTGGGGGGAGCCGAGAGGGCCCTGCTGGGGCTGCTCAACGCACTGGACCCGGCACGGGTGGAGGTGGACCTGCTGCTGAACCAGCACACGGGCGAGTTCATGCCGCTCATCCCCGAGCATGTGCATCTGCTGCCCGAGCAACGGGGCTACAACGCCATCGAGCGCCCGATGCGTGACATCGCGCGCGAGGGGCAGTGGCGCGTGCTGCTGGCACGGCTGCGCGCCAGGTGGCAGCACCGCCGCTATCTCAAGACGCTCACCGCTGAACAGCGGGCCTACGACGCAAGCATCTTTCAGTATGTGGCCGACTGC
>Ga0310695_10015160_pt1 | contig 10306 bp, 10 predicted proteins | sample RumenRJG_04DNA_FD_203882 | JGI IMG/M metagenome (GOLD analysis project Ga0310695, IMG submission 203882) | Bovine rumen microbial communities from Lethbridge, Alberta, Canada - RJG_04 (v2) (version 2) | ecosystem: Host-associated > Mammals > Digestive system > Stomach > Rumen | place: Canada... | reverse complement strand
CTCGATGACGTAAGGTACTAATGCCATTCCTTAGTCCTCCTTGTCTGCTGTTTCCTCGTCTTTCTTTGACTTTCTCTTTGCCCTCTCTTTTACATGATCCATGACAAAATCAATGGCCTTTTCCATCCTGATCTGCTCTTTGAATGTATCGAGCTCATCATCCTGGATATTCTTCTTTAAGTCTTCTGACTTCATGCCATACTGCTTTGCCATGTCGTCGATCTTCTTATCGACATCCTCGTCAGTAGCCTCGAGCTTCTGCTCCTCGGCGATTTTTTCAAGGCAGAGAGAAGTCTTGATCCTCTTGATAGCCTCTGGTCTTGTATTCTCACGGAATTTATCGATGGTCTGTCCTGAATACTGAAGGAACTGCTGGAATGAAAGTCCGCTCTGTGCAAGGTTTCTGCTGTAGTCCTGGATGATGTTGTTCACCTGGGTATCTACCATAGCGTCAGGAAGGTCCATATCTGACTTCTCCACGATCTTTGTCAGAGCCTCATCTTCCTTTGTACGCTTAGCCTCGTTCTCTTTTCTTACCTCGAGCTGCTTCTTTACGTCAGCCTTGTATTCATCTACTGTATCGAAGTCTGTAGTATCTGATACGTACTCGTCATCGAGTGTAGGAACTTCGTCAGTCTTTACCTCATGCAGCTTTATTGCAAAAACTGCTGCCTTTCCAGCAAGGCTCTTCTCCTGATAGTTCTCAGGGAAGGTAACGTTCACGTCGAACTCGTCTCCAGCCTTGTGGCCTACGATCTGATCCTCGAAGTTATCGATGAAGGAATGGCTTCCGAGCTCTAAGGTGTAGTACTCGGCCTTTCCGCCTTCAAAATGCTCGCCGTCTACAGATCCGTCGAAGTCGATAACGACCTTATCGCCATTCTCTGCTGCGCCGTCCTTTGTGACTGTGCGGGCGTTTCTCTTGAGCTGTGCCTCGATGTCCTTTTCTACTTCTTCGTCTGTAACCGAGGTGTCGATCTTTGTGACTGTGACTCCCTCGTATTTTCCGAGCGTTACATCAGGCTTTGTAGCTACTTCTGCTGTAAAAATAAAGTCCTTTCCCTTTTCGATCTGGGTGATATCGATCTTCGGTGAAGATACGATGTCAAGTCCGGACTCTTCATAAGCCTTTGGATATTCCTGTGACACGAGGATATTTGCTGCATCCTCATAAAATACATCATCACCGTATATCTTCTCTATAACGTTCATTGGTACATGACCCTTTCGGAATCCACGGATCGAGATTCTCGACTTCTGTCTGTCATATGCCTGCTTTAAAGCCTTGTCCAGCTCTGCTGCCGGCACCTCTACGGTGATCTTTGACATATTCTTTGTGTCTAAGTTTTCTACCTTTACGCTCATTTCTTTGTTTTCCTCCTAAAAATCCGGGCAGCTTCGCGATAAAGACAATACGCCCGTGCAATCAGTTTGACATTATAACACAGTAGAACAGAGTTTTCAAGTGGTATTACAGACTGCAGTTCAAGCATCTCTGCTTTATTAGTATGGCTGCTCTTCTGCCTATTACTCAATGTAATTTGCATTCTTTTCTATCTTTATTCTATTATGGAAACGTCCGCTTTGCAACATAAAAAGCAGGTAATCCGCAGTTGAATTAATTTTTGAAAAGTTTTGCGGTTTATAATCGCAAAACTTATTGGCTTTTGATGAGAATTGCGGTATACTATCTACAAACGGAGGTGGTCACGATGATTTACAGACCTTTGTATGTAGAGAAGATTATGGCTTATGTGGATACGCCATTTGTAAAAATCCTCACGGGAGTGCGCCGCTGCGGAAAGTCAACGATCCTGAAAATGATTATGGAGAGATTGAAAACACAGCGGAATATTCCGGATGAGCGCATTGTCAGCTGCCGCTATGACTCGATGGAATATGAGGATATGACAGCAAAACAGATGTACGCGCAGCTTAAGGAGCGTCTTTCGCCCGATGGAAAAACCTATCTATTTCTTGATGAGGTGCAAGAGATCAAGGGCTGGGAAAAGGTCGTCAATTCACTGGCGTCGGACTTTGATGTTGACCTGTATGTGACAGGCTCCAACTCCCGTATGATGTCCTCTGAGATCTCGACCTATCTGACGGGACGGTATGTGTCTTTTAGAATCTTTACCTTGTCCTTTGGCGAGTACCTGATGTTCAAAAGCCAATATACCGAGGTTGGAGAGCCGAAGGCAGAGCTTGCCAACTATGTGCGCTTGGGTGGTTTCCCGGCAACGCATTTGCAGGAGCTCTCTCAGGACGAGGTCTACACCATCGTGCGGGATATTTACAACTCCACGATCTTCTCGGATATTGTCAAGCGCAATCAGGTGAGAAAGATTGACCAGTTGGAGCGGGTGGTCAAGTACACCTTCAACAATGTGGGCAATACCTTCTCGGCAAAGTCCATTTCGGATTATCTGAAAGCGGAGCACCGTGCGCTGGACAACGAAACGGTTTACAGTTACTTGGAAAAGCTGGAAAAGGCGTATCTTCTTCACCGATGCTCCCGCTTTGATTTGCAGGGTAAGGAAATCCTGAAAACGCAAGAGAAATTCTATCTTGCCGATACCGCACTACGGTACAGCGTTCTCGGTTATAACGCTGACAGCGTGGCATCCAGCCTTGAGAATGTCGTGTACTTGGAGCTTTGCCGCAGAGGCTATACCGTCAATGTCGGCAAGTCCAGCAGCGGCGAAATCGACTTTGTTGCCGTACGACAAAATGAAAAGCTCTATGTGCAGGTCACACAGGAGCTTCGTTCTCCGAAAACGGAAAAACGGGAGTATGAGCGTTTGCTGGAGATCCACGATAACTACCCCAAATATGTTCTCACAACGGATGAGTTCTCAGGCGGAAACTACGAGGGCATCAAGACGATGCACATAGCGGACTTCCTGTTAAGCTCTGAATACTAAACGACAGAATCGAAAATGCTCGCCTGGCAACAGGCGGGCATTTTGCCTTTCGCTTTTTACTTTAAATACTCATGAAAGAAACTCTCTAACTTATCAAACGGAATATAATCCTTATCTCCACCATCATAGAGATCTGTATGTACTGCACCAGGAATGATGTAAAGCTCTTTATTATCTCCATTAAGCAGCTTGAAAGCATCCTTACTCATATAGCAGGAATGCGCCTTCTCGCCATGGATCATAAGAACCGCATTATCAATCTCTCCTGCATAATGGAACTGGCGCATATTGGAAAGTGATATCATTCCGGTAATTGCCCAGCCATCATTTGAGTTAAGACTTCTCTTATGATACCCTCTTTTAGTCTTGTAATAATCATAGTAATCCTTTACAAAGAACGGAGCGTCCGAAGGCAATGGATCGACAACTCCTCCTGCCAAAGCGTAGGTACCGTTTCTAAAGTCCTCAGTTCTCTGAGCATTTACAGCCTTTCTGGCCTTCACTCTTGCCTCTTTATTATCATCAGCATCAAAGTATCCATTCGCTGCAACTCTTGTCATATCATACATTGTTGATGTAACCGTAGCCTTAATCCTTGTATCAAGGCAGGCGGTCTGAAGGGCTACACCTCCCCAGCCACAGATACCTATGATTCCGATTCGCTCAGGGTCAACATTATCCTGAACAGACAAGAAATCTACCGCTGCCTGAAAATCCTCAACGTTTAAATCCGGTGAGGTCATATATCTTGGAAAACCACCTGACTCTCCAGTAAAAGAAGGATCAAAGGCAATCGTCAGAAAACCTCTTTCTGTCATGGTCTGTGCATAAAGACCTGATGACTGCTCCTTAACAGCACCATAAGGGCCTGACACCGCAATCGCAGGAAGTTTTCCTGTAACATTCTTTGGTATGTACATATCAGCTGCCAGGGTGATTCCAAAATGATTTGCAAATGTTACCTTCTTGTGATCTACTTTTTCACTCTTTGGAAATACCTTATCCCATTCTGTTACTAAATTAAGCTCTTCTGTTTGCATCATCGCTTGATACCTCCGTTATTCTTGTTCATTTCGCTTTCGATTTTTCTAAGCATAAAATCCATGCAATCAATTTTTCTTCCGCATTCATGATATTCATCCATCATGCGGCAACGCTCTTTTTTCAAAAGTCGAAACATGTTTTCCATGCTTCCAGCTTCATATTGCTTAAGGATATTTTCTGATGTATCTTCGTGACATCCTGTATCCATAAGGCACTGTTTCAGTTTTTCTTTATCCATGAGATTTCCTCACTCAATCGTACCGTTCACCTGACATCTTTATTATACGAGCTTGTAAACGCTCCTGCTAATGGTTATAATGAATATCATATTATTCCTTTTTGGCATATCATCGATAATGGAGATGTTCTATGGAAATTAGAACTTTAAGATATTTTTTAGCAGTGGCAAGAGAAGAAAATATGAGTAGAGCTGCCCAGCTTCTGCATGTAACTCAGCCTACCCTGTCAAAACAGCTTAAATCGCTGGAGGACGAACTTGGGAAAAAGCTTTTCACTAGACATGCTTTTAGTATCCAGCTTACTGATGAAGGAATTCTGCTACGCAATCGTGCCGAGGATCTTGTCAGCATGGCTGATAAAATCGAGCAGGAATTTGTTTCTCTGGATGATATAGCTGGTGGAGAACTCTATCTTGGTCTTGCTGAATCCTACCAGCTTCGATACCTGGCAAGATCTATAAAAGATTTTAAACAACGCTATCCGAACCTTCATTATCACATCACAAGCGGTGATACAGAGCAGCTCTCTGAAAAAGTCGATAAAGGCTTACTTGATTTTGTAGTACTGGTAGAACAACCGGATATCCGCAAATACGAATATATCGAATTCCCTCAAGCAGACACCTGGGGACTTATCATTCCGGATACCGATCCCCTGGCAAAGAAAAAAGCCATCCGTTTGGATGACCTTGTAGGCTTGCCATTATTCTGTTCTGATCAGGCATGGAATGGAGATATTAGAAACTGGGCCGGAAGCAGATTTTCAGAGCTTCAGTTAGAAGGTTCCTTCCGCCTTTCTTACAATGGATCAATTTTTGCCATGGAAGGCTTAGGATATCTTCTCACCTATGAACATCTTGTAAATACGTCAAAAGACAGCGGCCTTGTATTCAGACCACTGTCTCCGAAGCTTGAAAACAGAATATATATAGCATGGAATAGATATCAGGCGTTTACACCTATCGCTGATAGATTTCTAGCTCATCTCAAGGATTTTTTCCAATAGTAATATAATACTGAGTAATATAATACTGTCATCATGGGTTTCCTTGCTGTTCAGCTATATCCTTCCCAAAAAAGCAGGTCACAAATGACCTGCCGTTTCTCTTCTATTCAATTACTAATCTCAGTCGTCATCATCGTCCCCGTCTACTTCTACTTTGAAGGACCGCTCTGCTCCATTTACCTTTAGCGTAACCGTCGCTGTTCCAGCTGAGATGCCCTTCAATGTAATACAATCGCCGTCCATCTCTGCTGTTACAATTAGATTAAGAGCAGGTATCTCCCGACTTTAGTCTGGAGAGGAATGCGACCGATACTGCAAAACTTCATTTTGAATACTGATTCTGGATATATTCTTCAACTACATCTTTACTCATGCTGCCAAGAGTGCTCATAAAGTAACTATGGCTCCAGAGATGCCCACCCCAAAACCTGGATTTCTTTATTTCTGGGTGTGCTTTAAAGAACAGTCTTGCGCTGCCACCCTTTAAGGCCTTGACTATATCCGTGGGTGCGTATTTTGGTTTAAATGATATCAGCATGTGTATGTGATCCGGCATGACCTCCATAGTCTCGATCTCGACATCATTAAGGCTGGCTATATGCATTAAGATATCTTTCATTTCATCCACAAGCTCCGGGGTAGTAAAAGCCTTCTGCCTGTATTTCGTCACCCATATCAGGTGAAAATGAAAATTGTACACATAATTCCGTTCATAATGAGCACCTTCAACCCGTGGTTTGCGTTTCATATGTGTTATCTCCTAGTACGATAATTATAGCATATAATACTTTATTTTCAATCTCATATGTGTTATAATATCATCATATAAAGGAGGCACATCTTATGAAGGCTATGAAAGATTATAAATATCATGCCGGTATCGTACTGCGGATATATCCGTCAGACTGCCAGAAGCATCTGATAGCTGTAAATTCAGGATGCCAGAGATATGTGTATAATCACCTCGTAGCTATCAATAATGAGATATACTGCCTTTCCAAAACAGCTGACTATGTACCATGTGACAGAGAACGTATAGACTACCTCAAAAGTGTACGGCACCATTCAGATATAGCGAACCAGGCACCGTTCCTTTATGGCAGTGAAGTCGATAAATATGTCATCGACAATGCAATACTGAACTACCAGACCGCATGGAAGAACCAGAAGGAACGTCATCTTGGAGTGCCGGTATTCCATAAGAAAGGCTATGCCCAGTCGTACCAGACTAACTGCCATTATAGTAAAAATGGCACGGGCAGCGTTCGTTTTCTGGATGAAAGCCACCTGATGCTTCCAATACTGAAACGTATCCGTTTTGCGGGTTCCAGAAAACGCATCTGGCAGATACTTGACCGCAGTCATGACACTACGGATAACTTTATCCGTATAGGCACAGTCACGATATCACGGGATGCCTGTGGTGACTACTTTGTATCACTGGCACTTGCAAGTGATGAGCCTTTCAGGGAATGTCGTTCTGTAGATAAGGACAGCCTGCATGATCCCATCGGCATAGACATGAACCTGTCAAACTTCTGCACGATGTCAGACAGTATGGTCATACCAAATCCGAAGTACAGGAAGTCCCTTCAGCCGAAGATCGCCAAAGCGCAGCGGAAGGCATCCCGGCGCATGGAGCGGGCAAAAGCTGACGGGAAAGCACTAAAAGACGCACAGAATTATCAGAAAGCCCGCAGACAGCTGGCGCTTCTGCACAGACATTATACCAGACAAAGAGATGACTTTATAGGATGTACCTCTAACGATGTAGTCAAAAACCACGACTTCATCGCAGTGGAGCATCTTAACATAAAGGGCCTTCTTAAGAACCATAAACTGGCAATGGCGATATCCGATGCGGGATGGTATAAGTTTCAGATGGCAGTATCGCAGAAAGCTGCGGCTGAAGGGATACCATTCATCCGTGTCCCGGCAAAGAACACCACACAGAGATGCAATTGCTGCGGTCACATCTGTCACGGTGATGAAAAGATCGTTCTCGGTCAGGATGAATGGGACTGTCCTGAATGCGGCACCCATAACCTGCGGGACGTAAACGCAGCGATAAACATACTCAGACTCGGGCTTCAGATACTGTCGGAAACCTGAAACAGTTATATCAGCTGGTTTGGCAACTCACCAGCTTAACCGTCCTCTAACTGGCGGACCAACACTTTATATCCTGCGGGGTATTTAGCGAGTCTGCTGTATCTGGATAAGTTGTGGTATGTGATCATGTATCTTAAGTACTTGAGTCACACCCCACAAGCTCCCGACTTTAGTCGGGGCGTAGTTGACCATTAGGATCTGAACTGGTAACCTGATAAGAGCCTGAATAATACTCCGTATCAAGATATACACCTACATAGTCTGTATCATCCTCATATAATCTGAAAACATACGAAGGATTATCTTCTTTATAACCATCCCATGGAAATTTGATCTTGTTTGCTTTGGAAGTGTCAACCACTTCGATCTTGAATCTTGCAAATACCTTATCAAATTTCTCAGTCAGGTAATTATATTGAATTAGTGCAACATAACGTATGCCGGGATTCTTTCCTTTAACGATACAATTACCATCCTCATCCGTTACAAGCTCAAATACATCATCCGGCACTACCGAATCGGCACCATTATCATCTTCTAGTGCCTCTTCATCTGTAAAGTCTTTGTCATTCCAATAGAAAACGAATGGTCCACACGCGCTAATATAATCGGACACATTATCCTTCTGTCCCTGATAGATTTTCAACGTATCTTCACCGACATACTCAGGATCTTTTAAAATAAGAGAAAATGTTCCAACTTTACGAGTCTTATTCTTATAGGTCTCTTTGACAGTAATCTCTGCCACACCGCTATTTTTTACTTCTGTAGCCTTTCCATTCTTATCCATGACAAGATCTTTATTATCTGTATAATACGTGTATTTTGCCTTCGGATTCTTGAAGGAGAGCACATTATATTCAGACACATCTACCGGATTCTTTTTTGAAACCCATCCCGGCTGCGCCCCGATCCACAAATCACCTTCAACATAATTACTTTTGTCAATCTTTGCATTACGTACTTGAACCGTAAATGTCTTTAATTTCTTCGTCTTTCCCTTATATGTCTGCTTTACCGTGATCTTTGCTTTACCTACCGATACCCCTTTGACCACTCCTTTGGATGATACAGTTGCTACAGACTTTTTATTACTGCTGTACGTGATCTTTGACTTAGACGGTGCCCCGCTGACTTCAATCCGAGTCGTCGCGTTAATTCCAAGCCCCGACCAATACTCCCAGGAAAAATTTACCTCTGCCGCTGCCTGTGCTACGACTGCTGTCTGCGGTAATACCGCGGGTGTTGCCAGCACGAGTGAAAGTGCCAGTGCAATGGTTAAAAGTATTTTTTTCATTATCAAATCCTCCTTAAGTGTTTTCGTATTTTACCCAAAGAAAGTTTATCACTTCTTATATATTCATATGAGGGTATGGGTCCAGGATGAGATGAGTGATTCGAGGGTTGCGGCTGCGTTTGCGGGGCTTGTGGACGGCAGGCGGTGAATGTCTATTCCGGTGACAGGCAGGATGTATCTGCGGTACAGATCACAGGCCTTGGCGCCGTTGCCGCAGATCAGACGTATATCGGCTGTATTAAGTATCTCCGTGAGATCATTTGCGGTCACATTCCTGATGCTGCTGTCGCTCGAGCCCTTTATGTCACAGCTGTGGATCACATCCCAGATAGCAATCCCATTACTTAACAGCAGGTTCTTCTTCTCATCAATCGTTTCAGGCACCGGGCTTTTGGCTATAGCAGAGATGACACGCCAGAATCGGTTCTTCGGATTCCCGTAGTAAAAGCGATTCTCACGTGACTTAACCGATGGAAAGCTCCCCAATATCAGTATTCGGCTGTGCTCATCATAGACAGGGACGAAGGTGTGGACTACATGTGTGTAGGATTCATTCATGGCTTTTTATCTCCGGTGAGGATGAAGTCTCCTGTGCTTTTTCGGTCAGATATCTGAAAAGAGCCCTGCATCCCTCAACAATCTCATCCAGGCATTTATCGAACCTTCTGGTATACCATGGATCTTCTATTCTGTGATCCGGTCTGTCTGTGTACTCCATAAGAGTATGCACCCTATGATCCGGGTCACCATGAAGACAGCGGTTAAGATAATATAGATTCTCATCGTCCATAGCTACGATCAGATCCCAGTCCTCATACTCCTCCCATCGAACCTGGCGCGCCCTGTGCAGTCCAATCGGGATTCCACGTCGACGAAGAGCTGCTTCCATTGGAGGGTAGATGGGATTTCCGATCTCCTCCGTGGATGTCGCTGCCGAATCAATCAGGAAATCATCGCATCTTACGGCATCAGCCACGATAGTTTGCATGACATATTCAGCGCTTACGCTTCGACAGATATTGCCGTGGCAGATGAAAAGTACCCGTGTCATAAAAATCTCCTATCATAAAATGCCAAGTAATGCCGAGTTTTGCGTTGGTTTATCGGCTTTTTATGGCATCGTATTTTTTTGTTTCTGACTACTCTTTTTTACAATTCAATTATCAGGTTCACGGTCTTCCCCTCTCACAGGCCGTGCTTTCTCCGCTCTTTTCCTGTCGCGATATAGTATTGCTTCTTGTTTTCATACATTTCCGCATCTGCGGCTTTCAGAAGCGACTCAAAGTCCGTGTCCTTTGTGCCGCTTATCGTCGTACCGAGGGACGCGGTATCACCCAGTTGACTTTTTGCCGTTTCCAGTAGTTTCTGAAACGCCGGATGTGTGATGTTTGGCAGAACCGCAATGAACTCATCTCCGCCAAGCCGATACACATGACGCTTTCCGAACACAGATTTCAGCGTCTGTGCGGCCTGCACAATGAATTTATCACCGGCGTCATGTCCCTTTTGGTCATTTATTTCCTTTAGGCCATTTAGGTCGCACATGACAACCGCCATGGGAAAGTACTTCTCCAGCTTTTCTGTGTACGCCCAATCCAGTGCTTTTCTGTTTTTACAATCTGTGAGCTGGTCATATAATGCACTGTGCTCCAGTGCATCTGCATTATCGCGCAGTCTTATCATA
>Ga0310695_10015159_pt1 | contig 10307 bp, 6 predicted proteins | sample RumenRJG_04DNA_FD_203882 | JGI IMG/M metagenome (GOLD analysis project Ga0310695, IMG submission 203882) | Bovine rumen microbial communities from Lethbridge, Alberta, Canada - RJG_04 (v2) (version 2) | ecosystem: Host-associated > Mammals > Digestive system > Stomach > Rumen | place: Canada... | reverse complement strand
CTTTGTAATCATAAAGAGTTATCAAGCGCAGATTGGATCCTGAATGGAGTTGAGCGAGGTATCTTGACTGAAGGTTTGTGATCCATCCATCTTCTGAATTGCCAAAAGAGATCTCCGACGGCATGGTGAAAACAACAGCTAGTTTGTGCCCTGGGTTCTTATCCATGAAACCAAAAACATGATGTAAGACGGCCTCATCGCTCTTGAGTTGGAAGAACTGGTCAGTTTCAGATTTGTATACCAAAATTGCATTGGGCCGGTGTGACACCAATTCTTTTGCAGAATTATTTGTGTTAACAGCAACTACAGATTCTTCTTGTGGATTGTTGTGAATAGTTGGTTTTTCTTGGCTTAACCTTATACCCCTTCTCCTGTTTCGCCCATTAGGACTTGCTATAGGAGCAATGAATCTCCGAGGGGTGGTATGACTTGAAGATGTGCTTTGGGGTATATTGGAGATTTCCTCAGGTTTCTTGAAAAACAATGTCTCTAACTGCGATTCCTCATAAGAGAAAAAATTGAACTCTGCATTATAGAACACAGTAGTGTATCCCTCACTTCGTAGATACCGATACAGTTCCTGCCAGAAATTGTATTTACAGAGGTTCTCTTCAACATAGTATTCCTGACCGAAACTGTTCCCATACACTCCGGTGAAAATAGGTCTGTTACTAATGTCCAAGTTTCTGATACGCTCAACTGTCATAGAAAGGATTATTTAGTGCTGAATTTGTTGACGGATTTGTTCTGTAGCATGTGCTTGGCCCAAACGGTCTGCGGATCCCATTTGTGGAATAGAGGCTACACCCGACCGGCTTTCGCCTATCTCATATCCAAGATCACGCATCTGCTCTTGAATTACCTGCATTTGTTCTTGTACCTTCTTCTCGATCATTCCGGATTTACTGGTCTCTTGATGAACGATAAGCCGGTTCTGGCTTTCAGACTCCGGGTCAACAATAATCGTAATCTCTTCACCAATATTGTTTTCTAATACAGCACATACGCCCTGTCTCCAATCATTGTCAATCTCACCACCCATATAGTTAAATTGAGGATTCTCCTCACCGCCCTTAATGGTCCATCCTTTTGATTCCAAGGCGGTTACGATATCTTCAGCTGTTTCAACTCTCGCTTCGGAAAGGATAGCTTTTGTTATAGATTCAGCACCGATCTGGAGAATACGTCCTTCAATTTCTGCACTTCTACGTGTAATCGTTTCTACCCGTTCCTTGGTAAGTTTTCTGTTATAACGATCATCTAATTCTGCCTTTAAACTATTAAGTTCCTGCTCAAGACGGCCATATTCTCCTTCTGACCAGAATTCATTCTCAATTTCCATCGGTTCACCGCCCTCTACTTCTTGTTCCATTACGCGGTTCTCGTTAACTATTGTGAGAATCCTATCTATTTGTGTAAGTGCGATTTCAACAATCGCATCATGCTTAGCCTTTTCTTGGATGGCATGACTCTCCACCTGCCATATCTGTGTAATAGCCTCTTCTGCCTGAGCTGCTAAGGTAGCACCATGATTCTGGCTCTGACCAAGTCCTTCAATGCGGTGACGAAGGTCTTGTGCTTCATAACCGGGGGCAAATCTATCGAGCATTGTTCGTTGCTCAACTGTTTCCATTAATGCCTGGGCAACTTCTACGGCTGTACGGGCATTCTCATCTTCACTGGCATAACGTTGGTGAATACTTTCAATATCATCTTTTAGTGAAGATATTTCACGCTCGTTGCGCTCAAAATGCTGATCAATATCACTAACGATCTCGCCTATGCCCTGTGTAAGAACATCCATCTGTTCGTTGATGGAATTGATATCACGTTGTTGCCTTTGTAAGCGTGTGTCTAAACCTTGGAGCTTGTCTGACACGTCTGAAGCAAGATGGTCTAGTTGACGATTTATCTTATTGGCGAGATTCCGTTGAGCTGTATTAATGTCATCATATACTCGATTTGTAAGCTGAGACAATTGCTCACGATGATGTCTGTCCATTTCCTCTAGATTGCGGCGAGTTGTTTCATTGAGTGAATTAATTCTCTCATTAGTACGTTGAATACTATCATTTACACGACGTGTTTGCTCTCGTTGCAAATTGTTAATACGCTCTATCGATGCAGTGGCAGCATCAGACTGTGCTTCTTGGAGTTGTTGCTCAAGTTGCTGTTGCAGTCTTCTCACCTGATCGGCCACATTCTCTTGAGTAGCATGACGGGGGGCTGTTCTTGCTTGTTCGTAATGGCTCATGACAAGTATATTTTATTATAATTATTGATTAAATGGCTAATAGTGTTTTTGACGGAATGCCGTAAACAACATTCTTGTTATGGCTTATATGTATTTCAACTTTCCTTTTACCATAAATTAGTTCATCTTTCCAAGGAAGAAGACGAGGAGTAAAGAAATGGAAACATTGATTAGATGATCCTCGCAACCCTATATTGTCGTTAAGGTCTTGCTGGTAAGGACCGTCAATGAGTAAATCCAAGTGACTGAGTAGTCTTTTAGCTTCAGGCCAGATAAGCTCTTTAAGGGTATAGCCTGTAAAAGCCAATACGGTTAGTTCGGGGCGCTTGCTAGAAGTGATATTAAGAAGATCTGCTAATACGCCTGCCTGAAGGAACGGCTCACCACCACTAATGGTTATACCTTCAATTGCGGGACGAGATAGAATGTCATCTGCTAAATCCGATATACATATCTTCTTATCTGTGTCTAATGAACGACTGGCAGGTGTTGCACATCCTTTGCATCGGAATGGACATCCTTGTGTCCATATCACATATCTTATGCCTGGTCCTAATACTTTAGAACCTTCAGAACAGATATCATATATGTTTAACAGTTGTAATTCGCCCTCGACGTCTCTCATGGTTTATCTCTTTCTTTTTCAAGTTGTTTTTCTATAGGTAGATTATCACGCAGTTCTACCAAAGCCTTTATAAGATTATCGTATTCTGTAAGCAGGGAGTCAATCTGATTTTGTATGTCAGCAATGCGGTTCGATTTTGGATCAGATAACAATTCCATAATTTCATTGTTTTGGAACAGTTGCATATGATAAACATCAGCAAGCGAATTTGATTGCTGGTCTAATTCATTAATCCTTTTTCTAACCTCTGAGATGAACTCATTGCTGTCTGTTGTCTGAAGAAGTTGTGCTCCTTCATGAAGCAGGTTCAGTAGCACGAAGGTTAATTTCAACTTATTGTCGTAACCATCTGCAGCATGAATAAACTGATTGACAACTTGGTTGATTTGCGCTATTGGTTGTGACTGCATCAATGCTTTTAAGTCATCCATATATTTTGAAATGTTAATTGATATGTTTCACTTTACGGTTCCCATCCAAGTCATCGCATATAAGAAAAATGTTCTGGAAGACATCACATTCTACTTGTACGTTGACTTTCTTAAAATCAAAATTACCAACAGAGTAGTCTGCTCGTTGGTTATCCAACATACTGTCCCAATTTGTTTCTGACATCATCATGTCTCTCACGGAAAGAAGAGGAAGAGTTATGGAAACTGGCGATATGGCGAGCATCGAAAACTTTATACCACCATTAGCATAAAGAACTAAATTCTCTAATTGTTCTTCCGGATAAATCACCATATCTTTCTCGCACACCGACTCTTCACAAGTAGGAGATGGTAATACATTAACTATCGATGAGGGCAAATTTTGTTGAAAAGCGTATCGAATAAGAGGGCATGTTGACAAATCACCTGTTAAAAAAACATAGGATCCGTCCGTTGGAATATTTATAGTGGAAACAACATCAACAATATTTTTGATGATATCTTTAAAGGTGATATCACTATCTTCAGAAATTGTTAGCCCATCATAATACGTATCATAAGTACATAGCCCTTCACGTTCAAAGAAAATATTGTCCCACCATTTCTTAATGGCTGTATCATGTATAGTTTCAAGAGAAATGAAATTAGAGATTTGATGAGGAAGGGCCTCTTTATAATCAGTTACAAAAAACTTACGATTATCAACATGATACCTATAGAAAGAGACATTATCTAAACTCAATACAATAACTAGGAAATCATCAGAAGTAAAACGGCTAGCCTGAAATCCATATAAGGCAGCTTTAGAAATCACATTTTCTCCTGATGTTTTCCTGGTTAAGTAGTCTTGATAGTTGCAAATACAGTTCATTATATCATCTGTATTAACAAAAACAATCTAAAGATTATTCCCAACTCCACCAATCGGGGTTACAAATGCCATTGGGATTAACTCCCTGATTCTCTAACGCTCTTTGAAGTTCAGTGAATGTTGGTTTTGTCCTATTCATTGTGACAACATTATAAACAACAAAACCTTTCTTAATTCTACCAGATCCAAGATCATACTTTGCTCTGCCTGTCATAATTCTACTCATATTGTAATTATCTTTTTTAGTTATGCCTACTCTTTCTGGGATTTTCGGCCTCTTCCTATATAGGTTAATAATTTGTCAACAACACACCACAGAGTGTGAGCCTCCTGACATTCCTCGTCAGTAGGTTCTGGATTACCTGTAAGTTAAAGAATGAAATTCAGCTCACACCTATACGACACAGTGTGTTGCCGCAATGACTGCGGAAACACAAGGACAAACACGGGTATGAAGCTTTCTTGTCTACTAACTTAGCTTGTAAATTTTCCAGATTTACTGACGGGTAGAAAGATAGAGCTTCCTTCTGCCTGCCGCGGATTTCTCCCAGCGACAGCTGGTTGCAACAGCAGCGAGGGCCAAGGTCAGAATGGCTCTGCCAGGACTTCACATACTATCACTTTGCAAATATACAACTTTTTTTCAAAAGACAAAGCAACAAAGTAAAAAAAGTTTTAGTCCAAATTAGTCCTTTTGTTTTGCAAAGCGTTAAAAAAAAAGGCTACTTTATAACTCTGTTCACAGTTACAAAGTAGCCTTTTTATTATAAAGTTACAAATTGTCGTATTTATAAGGAATTAATTCATTACATAAAACTCCACTTCAAAGTGAGTAATGTCCTATTTTACCAGAATCCTTTTTCCATTATGGATATAGATTCCGGGCCTTGTCGGATTCTTAACCTTCATTCCCTTCAAATTGTAGTAAACATCAATCTTTCTCATATCACTCTTGACCTCATCGATACCTGTAGCCTTAACAAACCTCACAACGATTTGTTTGGAAATTTTATACTCTTCAGAAGTATTCGGTACTAAAGAATTTGACTGGAAAGTGACAGTCATGCCATAATCCACCTGCAAGTTGATGACATGTGAGAAGGATTGCTTTGCTTTTAGCGTACCAGTCCATACCTGTCCTCGCGTTTGATACCCCGCAGTATAAAGCATCTGCAACTTTCCTGTATAATCCTCATCTGTCACATTGGTGAATGTGTAGGTGATGTTGATCTGGTTATTATAACAGACATACTCTCCATTCTCTTCCTTCAAACCATCTATTTTGATATCAGCAATCAGTCCATTGACAACCTCACCTGCAATTCTGGCTGTCACTGTCTTTTGAGCGATTACATTATTTCCGTTAGAATCTGTGCAGACCGTTATAGTATGCTCACCTTCGGAGGAGAATGCCGCACTGAAGTCAAGCTTTTCCTTTCCTCCTGCAGCTATCGCCACTCCTATAGTACTTCTTTTCTCACCATCCACAAACACATACAATGCTCCGTTATATTCATCACCCGTATTTATCACTTGTACGGTATAGTTATTATTGCTGCCAACTGCCACTTCCTCTTCACCAGCAATCGTGGCTTCCATCGATACTGTGCCTCCTATATTATCTCCAGATGCATAGGTATCCGTTTCATTGTTCTCGGGCATAATGCCTATGATGGCTTCTTGGCTCATCGAATACCCTTCTCCAGATGGGTTTGCGTTTGCATCTTTGTAATTAAGCACAGACAGTCTGAAGAAACCGTCGTACCGTCCGCCCCATCCCCAGTTGATATGGAAGAATCCGTTTCCATCGTAGCCATCACAAATAAAGCCATGACCGTCGCTTGCTGACTGACCTGTATAAATGACCGGGCGTTTATTCACAAGCTCGTTATAAATCAGGTCCGCCCATCCCTGAATAGTGTAAGACGAGCGACTCACCAATGTCAGATCAGCATCATAGCCAAAATAATCTTTCAAAGCACCTGGAATAAAATAGGTACTCGCACTCGAGCTAATATTACTATAACTCATCTTCACCGACTGTCCGCAATATCTCATGAGCTTAGACACAGCTATTGCTGAGACATCCGTGGTGCTTTCCGAACCTGTATAAGTGTTTTTCATGTTATCCCAGTCAAAGGAATATATCGGCTGTGCCTCCCATTCCTTGCTACCATAACCAGAATAGTTTATCGTGTAGGCGGGAATCTCTTCGGATGTTGTCTTTGGCCACTGATAATAATTCATCACCTGGGCCATGGTAGTAGCCACACAGCCTGTCAGAGCATAAGAATCTATAATCCCCAAATGGCATTCATAATTATAGGGAGTACCCTGATCCCAACGGGTTGCTATCAGTGGCGCTATAGCTTCTTTATTATCTAAGCTTTCTGTTTGAGCCTCCTTTACATCCCCCAACCTGTTTATCTCCTCCTGATAGAACTGTAGCCATGCTTTCATGTTCTCTGGAATAGAGTCCTCATCGAAAGATCCATCATCCACATACCCGAGAATGCTCTCTGTCTGGTCATTAGCCGATACAAAGACAAATCCATCATCTTGCCCGACGTTAAACACATAGAAACTACGCTCAAAGCTATTCTCAACTGTGCTGAGGCTCAAGTCCTTCGAAGGTGCTTTGCGCATCTTCCTGCTGTTTTCCTTACTCAAAAAAGAAAGAGCCTTTTGTTTTGCAGTTTCTTTGTCTATTGGTTTTGCTGAAAGCGTACAAGCTACTAATGCAAAGAATAAAAAGAAGATTTGTTTTTTCATATCTTTTTATCTGATTTCGTTATAAATAATCGTTTCCACGATGTTTTTTGACTTAAATATTCACACAGTTTGCCACAGCAGCGATGGCCGAGGACAGAATGGCTCTGCCAGGACTTCACATACTATCACTTTGCAAATATACAACTTTTTTTCAAAAGACATAGCGAGAAAAGAATAAAGTTTTAGTCCAAATTAGTCCTTTTCGACAGAGTGAGCATTAAGGAGGAAAGACATAGAGAGTTTTCTGACACAGAGACATAGAGATTTATATAACAATAAGATACGTGTTAAGCCTTACTAGTCCACATAAGATGTGTGAAGAAACGAAAGACAAAGGAATGATAAGAGTAGGCGGATTGGTATGAGTCTTTTATCAAATAAAAGCAAAATAGTATAAGCAATAAACAAAATAATATTATCTTTAATAATTTTTTTTACTTACCTTTGCGGCGGAAATTTTATCATATTCCACACTATAAAGCCTAAAATTGACGACAAAACCAAATTTACTAACATAAAACAACAACATAATGAGCAAAAACAACCCACCTTAAGTTGCCGATTTTGAGAGAGTTTTGACCTTCTTGGAAAGAGCGCAACAGATTACAAAAAGAAAACAAAATTAAGCATTGGGTCACCAATGTTATTAACCTAAACGAAAAATGTATGAATTCTAAATGCTGTAAACTAACATTGCTTGCAGGTATATGCTCGCTCGCCATGCTGAGTTATTCGCCTGACACTTACGCTGCCAGAGGCAACAACATGCCCATGGCTGTGCAACAAGCTAAGAAAATCACAGGTACCGTATCGGACGCCATGGGACCGATCATTGGTGCCACAGTCAAAGTGAAGGGCACTCAGAATGCCACCGTCACCGACCTGGACGGACACTTCACGCTGGACGCCCCACAGGGAGCTACCCTCCAGATCTCTTACATCGGTTTTGTGACACGTGAAATCAAAGTGGGCGCAGAGTCGAATTATCCTATCACATTACAAGAAGATAACAACAGTCTGGAAGAGGTCGTCGTCGTCGGTTATGGTACGATGAAGAAGAGCGACTTGTCGGGTGCTTCTTCGTCTATCGGCGAACAAGCGCTGAAAGGTTCGGTCATCACCTCACTCGACCAGTCGCTTCAAGGTCGCGCCACGGGTGTGACAGCTGTCACCACATCTGGTGCTCCTGGCTCGTCATCATCTATTCGTGTGCGTGGTATCGGTTCTATCAATGCCAATCAGGAACCTCTCTACGTCATCGACGGTGTGATTGTTCAGTCGGGCGGTCAGTCGGGTGCCGACTATGGTCTTGGCGACCGTCTGGGTAACGGTAAGGTTTCGACCATCTCGCCGCTGTCAACACTCAACCCCAGCGATATCGTGTCTATGGAGATTCTGAAAGATGCCTCGGCTACCGCCATTTATGGTGCCCAGGGCGCCAACGGTGTGGTGCTCATCACCACCAAGCGCGGTAAGGCTGGCGAAGCTAAGTTCAGCTACGACGGCACGCTTTCGGTTAACCGTCAGATGAAGCGCCTCGACATGATGAACCTGCGCGAGTATGCCGAATATTATAAAGACTTTGTAGACAACGGATGGATAGTTGCCAGTCAGGCCAACACCAACTACTCTGACCCGTCTATCCTCGGTAAGGGTACAAACTGGCAGGACGCTGTGTTCCAGACTGCACTCCAGCACTCGCATCAGTTGAGCGCCCAGGGCGGTAACGACAAGGTCCTGTACTTCGTTTCTGGTAACTACATGAACCAGGAGGGAACCATCATCGGTTCTGAGTTCACCCGCTACTCTGTACGTGCCAATTTGGACGCCCAGCTGAAGTCGTGGCTGAAGCTCGGTATGTCGACCACCTTCTCCACCACTAACGATGACTTGAAGAAGGCCGACGGTACTGAGGGTATCATCACTTATTCTTTGACAACACTTCCCGATATCCCCATCTACGACGTCTTCGGCAACTACTACGCCGAGGCTCGTCAGGGCTACACCAACCCCAACCCCGTGGCATTGGCCAACATGAACCAGTACACGCTGGAACGCCGCAAGCTGACGGGTAACATCTTCGCCGAGGTGACACCCATCAAGAACCTTGTATGGCACGCTGAGCTGGGCTACGACATCAGCGACAGCAACGCCGAGACATGGGAGCCTTCTGTCGACCTTGGCGGCTGGCAGAAACCAGGCAACCAAGACCACTGGCAGAGCAACAACAACAAGTTCTGGCAGTTGAAGAACTACCTGACCTACACCGGCAACATCGGCAAGCACAGCTTTACCGCCATGCTCGGTCAGGAGTGCTGGGAGTCGACATGGAAATACCAGGGAATTACTGGTCAGAACCTGCCTCGCAACGACGTGCAGAACCCGAACCTCGTGGAGAAGGCCGACAAGGACTTCAGCTCTGGTTTCGGAAGTGCTGCGATGGCTTCGTTCTTCACGCGCGAAACCTATAATTATGACAACCGCTACTATGCCACCTACACCTACCGTTACGACGGTTCATCCAACTTCGGTCCGAAGAAACGCTGGGCAGGTTTCCATTCTCTGGCTGCCAGCTGGCGCTTCTCGAATGAAGAGTTCGTCAAGAAGTTCGCAGAGGGCTGGCTCAGCAATGGTAAGCTTCGTGTAGGTTGGGGACAAACGGGTAATGCCAACATCGGAGGTTATAAATGGGGCGTCGCCCTTGGCGTAATGCCTTCAGCCCTCGGACAGTCTTACCGCCCTAGCGGTCTGCCTAACGAGGCCATCCAGTGGGAGACACAAGAGCAGATTGACTTAGGTCTCGACCTCGGTTTCTTCAACAACCGCGTGAACCTGACCATCGACTGGTATAAGAAGGAGTCGAAGGACATGCTCATGCGGATGCAGCTGCCTTCATACTTGGGTACTCAGGGTAATGGCTCGTCAGCCCTCTCTGCCCCCTATGGCAACTACGGCACCATGCGTAACACCGGTTTGGAGATTGAGTTGAAGGCAACGCCTGTCCTGACCAATGATTTCTCATGGGAAACCGACCTTCAGTTCTCGTTCAACAAGAACAAGCTGGTGGCTCTGCAGGGCACTACATCGGCCGCTATCATCGGCTACGGGCAATGGAGCGACGTGGTGGCTGTCTCGTCAGTAGGCCGCCCGATGTACGACTTCTACGGATATGAGGTGGAAGGCGTTTACACCAGCTTCGACGATATCCTGAGCTCGCCCGTGAACACCCTCTATGCACAGTCGGCCGTACAGGCAGAAGACGGCACATGGCAACACGTGACCGACCCCACGAAGTACAGTAAGAACAATACCGTATGGCCCGGTGACTTGAAATTCAAGGATGTGAACAAGGAC
>Ga0310695_10015157_pt1 | contig 10309 bp, 5 predicted proteins | sample RumenRJG_04DNA_FD_203882 | JGI IMG/M metagenome (GOLD analysis project Ga0310695, IMG submission 203882) | Bovine rumen microbial communities from Lethbridge, Alberta, Canada - RJG_04 (v2) (version 2) | ecosystem: Host-associated > Mammals > Digestive system > Stomach > Rumen | place: Canada... | reverse complement strand
CAGAGCCCTCACCATTCATTGTCACTCCACACTTCCTTTACGCTAATGTAGAAGGTCACGCCATATGGTAACCATCATCACCCAACACCCATCACCCAACACCCATCATTCAACACCCATCACCCATCACCCATCATTCATCACCCATCACCCATCACCCAATTGGTGAGATGTTTGGTGAGATGTCTGGTGAGGTGTTTCGCCAACACCTCACCATCCGAAACGCCCGTGTACAAAGGCTTTCCGCCCATTTTGGTGAGGTGTTGCGGGCAAATGAACAACAAAAGGAGCAAAGTTCCGCTCGGTCCTACTCTTCGTTGGCTCCCACATAGACCTTGGCCAGGCCGCCCTCGCTGGTTTCCTTGTAGAGCGAGGGGAGGTCGTGGCCCGTCTGCTTCATGACGTTCACCACATGGTCGAACGACACACGGTGCCTACCGTCGCTGAAGGCGGCATAGAGGTTGGAGTCGAGCGCACGGGCTGCTGCAAAGGCGTTGCGCTCGATGCAGGGTATCTGCACCATACCGCACACAGGGTCGCAGGTCATGCCGAGGTGATGCTCCAGACCCATCTCGGCTGCGTATTCTATCTGTGCCGGACTGCCTCCGAAGAGCTGGCAGGCAGCAGCCGAAGCCATTGCACAGGCTACGCCTACTTCGCCCTGACAGCCTACGTCGGCACCGCTGATAGAGGCGTTCTGCTTGACGACATTGCCAAAGAGTCCGGCAGTGGCCAAAGCATGGAGGATGCGCGTGTCGCTGAAATCGTGACCCCGCGACATGTGGTAGAGCACACCAGGCAATACACCACACGAACCGCAGGTGGGTGCCGTGACGATGGTGCCACCCGAGGCGTTCTGCTCGCTGACGGCCAGTGCATAGGCATAGACCAGTCCGCGCGACTGTAAGGCGGCACGGTAGCCCTTCGCCTTGACATAATAGATGTTGGCCTTGCGCGGCAGGTTGAGCGGACCGGGCAATCTGCCCTCACTGTCGAGTCCGCTCTCTACGGAGGCTTGCATCGTGCGCCACACCTCCATCAGGTAGTCCCAGATGTCGCTGTCCTCACAGCGTTCCACATACTCCCAATAGCCACGGCCATTCTTCTCACACCAATGCATGATGTCGCTCAGCGTCGTCAGCTCGTAGATGTCGGCCGGTTCGTATTTGCGGTCGGCATCAGTTCCTTCCGACAGAGCGCCGCCACCGATGCTGTAGACCGTCCATTCGTCCATCTGCCGTCCCTCGCCGTCGAAGGCTTTAAACAGCATACCGTTGGGGTGGAAGGGCAGGAACACCTTGGGCTCCCATCGAATGTCTAACGGAGCCTTTGAAAGCAGCACCTCCTCGATGGCCACATCGGTCATGTGTCCCTTACCCGTAGCGGCCAGGCTGCCATACAGCGTCACTTCATAGCGGGCGGCCTCCTTCGTACGCTCGGCAAACATACGGGCAGCACGCATCGGCCCCATCGTGTGACTGCTCGACGGGCCTTTGCCTATTCTGTATAACTCTTTGAGAGATTTCATGCCGCAAAAGTACAAAAAAATAAGAAACTCAGCAACCAAACACACAAAAATTGTCAATTATCAATTGTCAATTATCAATTATTTCGTACCTTTGCCCGACATTTTACCCCTATCAACAAGAAAATGGAAAAAGTAATATACCCCCAAATGATTATGGACGCGCTGGCAACGGTCATGTATGCCGGCACGAAGAAGAGCGTTGTTGAAAGCAATATGGTGGCCGACACACCCAGTGTGGCCGCTCCAAATCCTGCCGAAGGGCGCAACAACTGGAGCGTCGGTGTGGTGCTGGAGTTCCCCCGCGACACCGATCCTTTCCTGAAGTCTACCGTCAAGGCCGCCGAGGCAGCCATCCACTACCATTGTGGTAAGGACATAGAAGTGAACATCACCACGGAGTTCAAGTCGAAGCCTCGTCCGGAGGTGGGCCATCTGCTGCCCGGCGTGAAGAATATCATTGCCGTCAGTTCGGGCAAGGGCGGCGTGGGCAAGAGCACCGTGGCTGCCAATCTGGCCATCGCCTTGGCGCGCTTAGGATATAAGGTCGGGCTGTTAGATACAGACATCTTCGGTCCTTCGATGCCCAAGATGTTCCATGCTGAGGATGCGCGACCCTACGCTGTCAACATCGACGGTCGCGACCTGATAGAACCTATCGAGCAGTATGGTGTGAAGCTGCTCAGCATCGGCTTCTTCGTCAACCCCGATACGGCCACCCTTTGGCGCGGCGGCATGGCGACCAACGCCCTGAAGCAGCTCATCGCCGATGCCAACTGGGGAGAGCTCGACTACTTCATCCTCGATACGCCACCGGGAACGAGCGATATCCACCTGACGCTCCTCCAGACGCTGGCCATTACCGGAGCCGTCATTGTCAGTACGCCGCAACAGGTGGCGCTGGCCGATGCGCGCAAGGGCGTCGACATGTACCGCAACGAGAAGGTCAACGTGCCTATCCTCGGACTTATCGAGAATATGGCTTGGTTTACACCTGCCGAACTGCCCGAGAACCGATACTATATCTTCGGGCGCGAGGGATGCAAGCGTCTGGCCGAAGAGCTCGGTGTACCGCTCCTGGCACAGATACCCATCGTGCAGAGCATCTGCGAGAATGGCGACAACGGAACGCCGGCAGCCCTCAACAGCGACAGTGCCACGGGGCTGGCATTCATCAATCTGGCGCAGGCTGTCGTCACCGTCACCAACCGTCGCAACCACGAACAGCCAGCAACAAAGATTGTCGGGGTGGAAAAGTAACGGCTGATATCCAAGGAATAAAAGAAGGAGGGCATGTCAAAAACAGGCATGCCCTCCTTCTTCTTTAAGGCTTACTCTCACTTCTTCACAACCTTGTGTCCGTCAATGATGTAGACACCCTTGCCAGGACAAGAGCCGAGACGGCGTCCCTGCAGGTCGTAGATGAGTGATGGGTGTTGGGTGTTGGGTGTTGAGAGATGGGTGATGGCCGTCGGCTGCGGGTCGGCCACACGGATGTTGTCGATGATGACGGGCGAGAAGTTGTCCGAAAGGCTCGTCATCTCGAAGCGCAGCACGATGTAGGGATACTCCATGAAGTCGGTCAGCGGCACCTGCACCTCGCGCCATCCTTCCTCTGTCTCTTTGTTGAAATCGATGGCTGCCACCTGCTGCCATTCGCCCTGCGGCATGCGGTCGATGCTGACGATGAGCGTCATGTTCTCTTCCGGCAGGGCGTAGTAGCTGAACGAGAAGACGGGAGCTATGGCACCTTCGAGCGACACTTTGCCGGTGTTGAAGATACCCGTCGACGAGTAGTTGGGATAGAAGGCCAGGGCGGCGTCATCATCGTCGGCGGCATTGTCAGAGAGCTTGAAGTTGCGCGAGATGTCTTCCATGTTGCCTGCAAACCAGATGAACTGCGAGCTGTGGAAACCAGCATCGAACGATTCCTGGAAGGGCAGGGGATAGGCTTCGCCGACAACGAGGCTGTTGGTGGCCACGATGGGACCCTCGCCGGCTGCCGACTGCGCATTCATGGCGTAGTAGAGCAGATGTTGGTCGCCCTCGTTGGTGGCATCGCCCGTAGGATAGGGCTTCGAGATGTTCTCTTTGAAGAGGTCGGCATAGCCGTCTTCGGCGATGGTGAAGAGGTTGTAGGTCAGAGCCTCCGGGTTGATATAGTGACCGTAGTAGCCTTCGGTGGGAGCCTCCCATGTCAGGTAGGCCTGTTCGCCGTCGTCACAAAGGCGCACATCGGTAGGAGCAGCAGGGCGGTCGACGCCGATAAAGGCCTCTGCCGATACCTTCTCGCCGCGGTTTTCGCCGACGTAGGCATAGGCTGTCAGCGTGTTGTAGCCGTTCTTCAGGTTGCTGCACTCGATGGTGCAAGGCTCACCAGGCGTGACGTTCTCTGTCGTTCCCACCACCTGTCCGTCGGCATTCTGCACTTCCACCTTCGTGATCTCTGACAGGTCGTCGCCTGAAACGCTCTTCATCGGAGCCGTCAGCGCTACTGTTGCCGTCAGCAGGCCTTTCTCATTGGGTGTGATGGTCATATCTGTCGGAGCCTGCGGAGCATTGCCGGCCACGAGCATGTCGAACTTCACATTGGTCAGCAGCAGACGGTCGCTGTTGGCATTGCTGATGGCGTGGAAGGCGATGCGATAAAGCCCATCGGCCGATGGTGTCCATTCGTTGCTGAACTTCTTCATGTTCACGTCGTCGATGTCGCAGGTCGCGAGCAGCTCGTAGGTCGTCACGTCGTCGCCCACACCCATGTACACCTCCATCTTCTGGTCGTAGTTGCTGGCGGCATACGACTTGTTGGCTTCGAACGACAGTTCGTAGCGGTTGTCCTTTTCAACGCGGATGGCAGGCGAGATGAGCCAGTCGTCGTCGGCCTGACTGCCAGCCGTGATGGAAGCGCCATAGACCGTTGAGCCGGAATACTGGGAATACTTGTAGAAGTGGGTCCACTGACCTTTCCATCCTGTGTACTGGTTGTAGACGCCATCCTCGTTGGCATCGACGACGGTGAAGCGGTTGAAGCCCTCTTCTTTGTAGAAGTCTTCCGTGAAAGGCACCTCCAGGGCATCGCCCAAGACGATGGTGTTCGATGTGGCAGTCTCGCCTTCCAGGTCGCCGTTCAGGGGCGTCACCTCGTAGCGGTAGGCCGTCAGTTCGCCCTCGTTGCTAAGTTCTTCGCGGAAGCTGGTCTCTTTCGTAGCTGTTGCCACAACGACATCGCCCGGCTGTCTCACCACGTTATACGTCAGGTTGGCCTCTGTCAGCGTCTTGCCGTGCTGTCCTTCGGTGGGAGCGGTCCACGAGAGCTCGGCCTTGCCTGTTGTCGTGTTGTACGACAGATGCAGGTTGCCGACAGCTTTGGGAATGTCGCGGCCGATATACTGTGTGGTCTTGACGGCTGAGCTTTCGCCCTTGTCGTTCTTGATGACGACGCTGATCTCAGTGTCGCCACTCTGCGGAACCGTCACCTCGGCGTTCACTTCCTCTCCTGCATCAGCCTGTCCTTCGGCTATTTCTGTGCCATTGGCAGAAATGGTGTAGGTCAGTTCGCCTTCCAACGGCTCAGCGTCCTGCGTCGTTGTCGGCATCGTGAACGATACCATTCCCGTTGTGCGCTCACCTTCAAACGTCAGCTGGAGGTTGGTGGCAGCCATCGGTGCACCCTCAATGGTCGGTGCGATGTGCATGTTGACGAGGAAGGCGTTGTCGGGTACGTCCATCACCTTCGTGGCCTTGACGCTGCCGATGGCATAGCTGATCTCGTAGAGCTGGCTCTTCATGCCGGTTGTAACGTAGCTGAAATAGAGCTTCTCCGTGCGCGGGTCGAAGGTCATGGAGGCAGGATAGGTCGAGATGTCCTCCAGTCCGAGATCGCCCAGCGGGTAGAGCGATGCGTCGGTCGTATCTATTATATATAGGTATCCGTCTTGCCCCACACCATAGAGAAAACCGTTAGCGGCAAAGGCGATGGCGGCAAATGGTGTGTCTACCACATCGACATTGGTCTTCGTGGGCTTGTCGGTCGAGAAGTCGATGGCGGCCAGTTTGCGGTTGATCACCTGCATGTCCATGTTGAAGTTGTAGAAGATGCCGTAGCTGAGTCCCGACACGGGGTCGTGAGCGATGCCGCAGCTCGAGATGAGGTTGGCATAGAGATTGTCCATCGCCACGGTCTTCGTGCGTGTCCAGTCCTGCATGTCGTACGTCACGTGGTAGATGGTGTACGATGTGCCGCCCGTATAGGGGTCGGGCTCCGTCAGGAAATGGATGCCGTGCATCTCGCCGTCGGCATAGACGGCACCGCCCAAAGGGGCAGCCATCACGTCGTTGCCCTGGCTCAGTTGGGTGAGCGTTGGCTCTTCCTTCACTTCCAGCTGGTAGACACCGGCTGCTGCGTTCTCCATGGTCCATGAGTCGGCCTTCACCACACCGGCCACGATCTTTGGCACATAGTCGGTGGCCCACACACCCGTGGGCAGGGCAGACAGCATGATAGCAATACTCAGTAATTTTCTTGTTCTCATTTTTCTTTTTAAATTGATGTAGTTGATAAAATTCGCTGCAAAGTTAAGCATTATTACGCGAAAACAAGAATAAATGCCGAAAAGAAATCTACTTTTCTTATGTCCTTTACGCTTTTTCCTCCGAAATCCTTTGCCGTTTCATTCTTTTTTGCTATATTTGCACCGTTCTTGTGCTATGGGGTGCACAGAACATAATAATTAAGAAGTAGAATGGAAACAACTGTATTTAATACTGCCCAGTTAGAATTGCTGAAGATGATGTCCTTCTTCAATACACCAGAGTCGTTGCAAGAACTCAAACATGTCATTTCTAATTACTTCGCTCAGAAAGCGGATGAAGAGATTACCCGTCTGTGGGCAGACGGCACGTTGACGGATGAGAAAGTAGAGAGCTTTCGTCATCTCCATGAGCGCACTCCCTATAATTCCAGATAAAGATGGATAGTGTCGTCTTAGATACAAATTGCCTAATTATGGCAGTCTCTTCAAGGAATGTTTACTATCGTGTGTGGCAATCTTTCCTTGAAGGTGAGTACTATCTTTGTGTTTCCAACGAGATACTTGAAGAGTATGCAGAGGTTTTGTCACGTAACATCAGCGTCAATGTTGCACGTTATATTGTGTATGCCATTTTGGAAAGGAAGAATGTCAGACAGATAAATCCTTCGTACAAGTGGAATCTGATAACAGCTGACCCTGACGATAATAAGTTCGTTGATTGCGCTATTTCTGCCAATGCAAGGTTTATTGTTACGGAAGATCATCATTTCAACGTCTTAAGAACTATTCCCTTCCCCAAAGTTGGCATCATTAGCATTGATGAATTCTTGGAAAAACTCCAAAGTCGATAAGCGAAACATAGCGACGAAGGAGATGTGGAATGCGCATTTCGCAAGGCTTGCGGAACCGATTTCGGAGGCGATGTAAGAGAAATTCATTATCTTTGCAGCCATAAAGAATGAAGAGTATGAAGAATTATCTGATTAGCGAAGCCATCGGCGACATCGCCGGCAGTGCGTATGAAGGCAGAGCGCACCGCATCAAGGATTACGACAAGGTGAAGATGTTCAGCAGCCGTGCCCATTTCACTGACGACACCGTACTGACCTTCGCCTGCGCGGAAGCGTTCATCGACCATCTCGACATGACGATGAACCTTTGGAAATGTGCCAACGAACATCGCCATGCCGGCTTTGGCAGCCGGTTCAAGCTCTGGATGCAAAGTCACGATCCGCAGCCCTACCGCAGTCTGGGTAACGGTTCGGCTATGCGCTGTTCCTCTGCCGGATGGCTGGCACAGACGGAAGAGGAGTGCATCCGTATGGCCCACGAAACGGCAGCTCCTACACATAATCATCCTGAAGGTTTCAAGGGTGCGGAGGCGACGGCCCTCACTATCTTCCATCTAAAAAACGGTAAGGATAAGGACTTTGTCAGGGAGCATATCCTCGACAAGTACTATCCCGACTGGTCGGACAAGCGGTATGCCGACTTCCACGACTCCTACTCTTTCAACTCCACCTGCGCCGGAACGGTCGGCCCCGCCATCATCTGTTTCCTCGAATCGGAAGACTATGTCGACTGCATCAAGCTGGCCATCGCCCTTGGCGGTGATGCCGACACGCTCGCCGCCATAGCTGGCCCCATGGCCTATGCCTATTACAAGAAGATGCCCGATGCCCTCGTCTACCAGGCCCTGAAGAAGCTGCCCGACTGGATGGTTCGGGTCAGCGAACGCTTTGACGAAATAGTTAACGAGAAGAGCCGAGAAACAAAATAAAAGTAGATTTCCGCAGATTTTTCTCCCTTTTCTTTGGAGAATCAGTGGAATGTTACTATATTTACGCCGAATTTGTTCGATTTATACAAATAAAATGGCCTTCACAAGGCTTGTGGAAGTAACTTTTTTAGTAATTGTGCATCTCATTAGAAAAATATTCGTATCTTTGTGGTCAGAAATTGGCAATACAGGATATGTTTAAAAACTCACTCGTGCAACTAAAGCTATTAGAGTATGAAAGGACTGGTAATTTGGCTTCTGAAGATAATCTATGGAATAGATGTAGATAAACTTCGAGAAGACAACAAAAGACTAAAGGAAGAGAATGGCAGACATGTCTCTGGGAATAATTCTCTGAAAAAGGACAAGGAATCCTTGTCTGAGAAGGCTATGCGTTTAGAAAAAGAAAAGAGTGAACTAGAGAACACAAATCATAAGTTGAAAAGCAACAATGATGAGACGAACAAAGAGAATGCAGGCCTAAGAACGTCCTTAGATGATGCTAATAGGGAGAATAATCGATTGAAAAGCTCACTAGATGAAGCTAATAAAAAGATTAAATCATTAGAGGAAAAGGGGACAACAGAACCTATCCCTGAAGTGCCTAATGGTGATGATGAGAATCAAGACGAGATAGAGAATCTAAAGCGGCAATTTGACAATCTCCAAAAACAGTTGGAGCAAATAAATGAAGAAAACCGAAAACTGAGAGCGAAAATAAGCAACCAAGATTCTACTATAGATAATCTGAAAAAAGAAATAAAAGATCAAAAGGTAACTGTAGATTTGCAAAAACAAACTATAGAAACCTTGCAAAATGATAAAAGAAAGTTCGAGGAGGAGAATAGATACCTTGAAGAAGAATTACGAAAACTAAAAGGTGAAACCCTTCCCCCCATAAATGTGTCAGGTGATGGTCCCGTCATAACACCAGAGCCTCCTGAAGGTCCAGTACCTCACGAACCACCAGTTGACGAGACTAAACGTACCATTGATACTGTAATAGACATAGAAACCGATAAAGAGATATATGCCAAATCTTTCTTTGCTCAGCCAGAAGGTGTTATCTTTAAGATGAGGACTGAGTTGGAGAAAGCTATCTACCTGCATAGACCAAAGTATGTCTGCAAATACTGTGGGCAGATGGTTAAGATTTCAGGAAGGAAGACTGAACGAGGTGTGGCACGCTTCTTCTCACATTTAAGAGATAGCGATGACTGTGACTATAAGACAACAACAGGCAGAACAAGACGAGAAATTAATCGAGAAAAATTTGCTAGATGTAATGAAGGCGAACGCCATAAGTTCCTGAAGGCAGAAATCGCAAAATACCTCGAAAAGACTGAAGGGGTAACTGATGTAAGAACAGAGAACACCGTAAAAGGCAATCATCCTATTCTCAGATGGAGACGCCCTGATGTTATTGCAAATTATCGTGGGCAAGAAGTTGTATTCGAACTGCAGTTAAGTACCACTTTTGTAAGTGTCATTGCGGAACGTGATTTGTTCTACAGGTTAAACAAAAAACACATCATTTGGATTTCTAACTTTGATGAACAAGGAGAACATGTTGACTTGACTAATATGATGGTTAAGGACATTTACTATAATAATCGAATGAACCTTTTCATCTTCGACCTTGATGCTCAAAGGAAAAGTGAAGAATTGGGAGAATTGGTGTTGAAATGTAATTGGTTAACTCCTGATGGAAATTGGCAATACCCAAACGGGAACACATCTGATAAATTGGGCGGTAAATACATCCGACTTTCTGATTTTGTATTTGATAATACTTATAAACCATATTATGTAGATGCAGAACAGGCATATTATGTAGCACATCCTGAATTTAAAATTAGGGTAGCTAGTATCGAAGAAGAAAACAAAGAGATTCTGGCAGAGTTGGATAGACAATGGGAAGAAGAACTTAAACGTGGAGAGGCAGAACAGCAAAAGGCAGAAGAAAGGATTCAGGAAATAATCGAAGATAATGAAATAGATGGAGAAATAAAGTCCACCAAGAAATGCATTATTGCGCAACGTTCAGGTCTATATGGGCTGATCACCTACGATGGCCTAATACGTATGCCTTTCATTTATGATGAGATTAAGGCACATCGAGGCTGGTATGAAGGAAAAAGGGATGGTGCGATAGAGATTTTTGACTCCAACTACAAACTAATAGATACCGATATTAGACGCATTGAGAAGTTAGGAGATACAAATAAGAAGTATGTTAAAGTGAATGGAGATGACTGGCTATGGGGTATTATGGACAATAATGCACAACCCATAACACGGTCTATATATTCTAAGGTTGACGTATGGTCTTTAGATAAGTCTATTGCCATTCGCGATGGTCAATATTGTATTTTGAACAAAGAAGGGCGCATCATAATAGCCGGGTATGACTGTATCAGCGAACTTGATTCAGATGGAGTAGCCACAATATCAAAAGATGGTCGAGAAGGA
>Ga0310695_10015155_pt1 | contig 10310 bp, 7 predicted proteins | sample RumenRJG_04DNA_FD_203882 | JGI IMG/M metagenome (GOLD analysis project Ga0310695, IMG submission 203882) | Bovine rumen microbial communities from Lethbridge, Alberta, Canada - RJG_04 (v2) (version 2) | ecosystem: Host-associated > Mammals > Digestive system > Stomach > Rumen | place: Canada... | reverse complement strand
CCAACACCAGTGAGTTGACTCTCAATCCTTTCAAGGCGTTCACGATCAAGGCCAACTTCACCTACGGTTACACCCAGAACCGTACTTGGAACCGCCAGACCAACGCCACTTACTCAAGGGATCCCGGCGTCACAATCACCGAGAGCACCGGAATGTTCCTCGACAGGCTCAACTCGGGCTACACCACGACTCAGTACTATGCCACCAACGTCTATGGCACCTACGACAACATGTTCGGGCAGCATCACTTCACCGCCACCGCCGGTTTCAACTTCGAGACCAGCAGGGTTGAGGGCGCTTCCCTTTCCGGCCAGAACCTGATGAGCGAGAGCCTGAACAACTACGCTCTGCTCGGAACATCGGCTGACGGGACCGTTGTCACCACTCTCGGCGGCTCCGATGACTCGTACGCCATTGAAGGCGTGTTCGGCCGTCTTAATTACGACTACGCTGGCAAGTACCTCTTCGAGGTCAGCGGCCGCTACGATGGAACCTCACGTTTCGCGAGAGGTCACCGCTGGGGCTTCTTCCCTTCAGCCTCAATAGGTTGGAGGGTCTCCGAGGAACCTTTCTTCGAGAGCCTTAAGCCTGGCTTTGACAACCTCAAAATCAGGCTGTCTTATGGAACCCTCGGCAACCAGCAGGTCGGTTACTACGACTACATCAGGACGATCTCGGTCTCCAATCTGAACTATCTGTTCGGTAATCAGAGCACCGTCTCCAAGCAGGCGACAATCTCCAACCCTACCGCCGGTGACCTGACATGGGAGACCACGGAGCAGAAGAACCTCGGTATCGACGCCGCATGGCTCGGCAACAGGCTGACCTTCACGGGCGAGTTCTATATCAGGGACACTAAGGGCATGCTCACCAAAGGTTACGCTCTTCCTGATGCCTATGGAGCTTCTTCCCCGAGGATGAACACCGCCAACATGAGGACTAAGGGTTATGAGCTCTCACTCGGTTGGAGGGATGGTTTCGAGCTTGCCGGAAAGCCTTTCAACTACAATGTGACAGCCATCTTCAGCGACTACTACTCCACGATCACCAAGTACAACAACCCGACCAAGTCCTTCTCCGAGAGCTATTACGAGGGGATGAGGATCGGTGAGATCTGGGGTTACCACATCGACGGTTTCTTCATGAGCGATGAAGAGGCGGCTTCCTATACCGTAAACCAGACAAGCGTCAACAACCTTATGCCTGGTGGCCTCAAGGCCGGTGACCTTAAGTACGCTGACCTCGACGGTGACGGAAAGATCGGAATCGGCGCCAACACGGTTGACGATGCCGGCGACCGCAGGATCATCGGTAACAGCCAGCCAAGGTACAATTACGGTCTGACCGTGGGCTTCAACTGGATGAATTTCGATGTGAGCGTGTTCTTCCAGGGAGTCGGTAAGATCCAGTGGTATCCGCCCACTAACGCCGTGGCCTTCTGGGGACCTTTCTCCAGGCCTTACGTCACCTGCCTCCCCAAGGACTTCATGGCGAAGTGCTGGGATGAGGAGACCAACACCCCCTCATACTTCCCGAGGGCCAGGGGTTATGTCGCTCTCGGTACCAACCGTGAGTTGGGAGCCGTCAATGACAAGTACCTCCAGAATATCGCCTATACCCGTTTCAAGAACCTCACAGTCGGTTACACTCTTCCTAAGAACCTCACCAGGAAGGCCGGAATTGACGGTGTGAGGGTTTACTTCTCCGGTGAGAACCTGGCCTACTGGTCACCGTTCAAGAAGATCTGCGACTACATCGATCCCGAGGAAGCCAGGGTGAACGTGAACACTGTTTACCAGTATCCTTGGCAGAAGACCATGATGTTTGGAGTTGATATCACTTTCTAGTCAATGGTTGGAACCTTAAATGAATAAGATCATGAAAAAATACTTTATAATGATTGTCGCCGCGGTAATGACCCTTACCGCTTGTGAGGACTGGCTGGACAAGACTCCGCAGGCAAAGCTCACTCCCGACACTTTCTTCAAGACTGAGGGCGAGCTTCAGCTCTTCGCCAACCAGTTCTATAACTCCGCGTACGGGACAACGGTGTTCAACGCCATGCAGACGGACACCCATATCCAGGACCAGCCTTCAAGCGAGTTGCGCGGAGGAAACAACCGTTCAGTGACAGCCACTTCAAGTTACTGGAACTTCTCCCTTATCAGGAACTGCTATATCCTTATCGGCTATGCGGACAACTGTCCTGACGAGGCGGTGAGGGCGAAGTACAAAGCAATCGCCAAGTTCTTCATCGTCCAGGATTACTATGACAAGGTCCGCAGGTTCGGCGACGTGCCGTGGATTGACCATGAGTTGGGATCCGACGAGGAGGAGGCCCTCTACGGTGGCCGCGTCTCCAGGGACGAGATCATGGAGCATATGATCACCATGATTGATGAGGCTATCGCTGTCCTGCCTTCCGCCAAGAGCCCTTATACCGTCAACAAGTGGACAGCCCTTGCCCTCAAGTCCAGGTTCTGCCTCTTCGAGGGTACATGGCGTAAATACCACAATGTGACCGGCTTGCCTCACGATGCCAACTATTATCTCAACCTTGCCGTCGATGCCTCGCAGACTTTCATCACCTCAAGCCCTTACAAGATTTACTCTACCGGTAAGCCAACGGAGGACTATGTCAATATGTTCGCCGCGGCTGATGCCAACTCGGACGAGTTCATCCTTTCCCATAAGTATGACAAGGGCCTCAACCTAAAGCATAACGCCACATGGTACGGTATCGGTCAGTCAGTCGGACGCGCCGGCATGACAAAGAAGATGGTTGACAGCTACCTTATGGCTGACGGCACACGCTTCACTGATAAGGAAGGCTGGGATAAGATGCAGTTCGCTGAGGAGACTTCAGGCAGGGATCCTCGTCTCGGACAGTCCATCAGGGTGCCTGGTTATAAGAGAATCAATGGTACCGCGACCTTGACTCCGGAGTATTCATGTTCCATCACTGGTTTCCAGATCGCCAAGTTCGTCCAGGCCGCTGACGCTGGAACCGATGCCTATGGCGAGTCATTCAATGACCTGTGTTTCTACCGCGCCGCTGAGGTTTATCTCAATTACGCCGAGGCAAAGGCTGAGCTGGGTTCTCTTTCTCAGGCAGATATCGACATGTCGATCAAGCCTCTGAGAGACAGGGTCGGTATGCCTAACCTTGATATGGCGGCGGCTAACGCCAATCCTGACTGGTATCTTTCATCCAAGGAATACGGCTACCAAAATGTCACCGGTGCCAATAAGGGCGTGATTCTCGAGATTCGCCGTGAAAGGGCGGTTGAGCTTGCCCAGGAAGGCGACACCAGATGGTTCGACCTAATGAGGTGGAAGGAAGGCAATTGCATCAACCAGAATTTCTACGGTCCTTACTTCCCGGGACCAGGCGAGTATGACCTTGATGGCGACGGGGACACCGACCTCATTCTCTATCCCGTGGGCGAGGCCGCTCCCGCCGGTGGGGAAGGTATCGAAGTCCGTTCCATAGGAGATTCCAGTAAAGCGGATGTGATGCTGACAAACGGTGTGAATGGTGGGTATGTTGATCCTTACAAACTCCTTTCACACGAGTTCAACGAGAGCAGGGACTATCTCTATCCTATCCCGATCAACGACAGGTCAGTTTACCATTCCCATGGTTATAACCTGCCGCAGAATCCTGGCTGGAATGATGGCCTTGATTTCTGATCTTCTTTGATTTATACGAGGTGGTGGCAGAAATGTCACCACCTTTTTTTATATTTGTTCCACTATGATGAGGCATTTTGTTATCGGCATAATCACGGCTTCCGTTTTCCTGTCCTTGACTTCCTCTTGCTCTGGGGAAAAGGACAACACGGAGGAATTCCCGGAACTGTCCGACGCTTATAAAAAGACTGATCCTCAGCGGTATCCCAAAGGCGAAGGTGTCACTAGAATTGTTTCATATAACGTCGGGACTTTCAATAAATATACAGCCAATAGCGTCCCGGAGGTGGCGGAGATAATAAAGGAGCTGAAGGCCGACGCTGTGATAATGAATGAGGTGGACAGCTGCACTGTCAGGAACCCGTTGTACCAGGTTAAAGTCCTCGCCGAGACTCTCGGGAACTGGAATTATGTTTTTGGTCCAGCGTTGCGCCGGTCGGGTGGTGCCTATGGCAACGCTATAGTCACTTCTCCAGCGCACAAGGTGCTGAAAGACACCACTTTGCTTCTCGGTCGTCACAACGGGGCGGAGGAGAGGGGACTGGTGGTCGCCGAATGTGAGCGGTTCGTCATAATGGGAACCCATCTCGATCACACTCAGGAATATGCAAGGATCCAGCAGGCGAAGGCCATAAACACCTTTGTCGAGAAAAACTACAAAGGGGACAGTCGCCCTGTGTTCCTGCTCGGTGACATGAATTGTGAGCCGAATGACGCCCCACTGAAGGAATTAAAGAGCATTTGGACCATGGTCTCAAAAAACACCCCGACTTATCCTACTACAAACCTTAAGAAGTGTATTGATTTCGTCATGCTCTATACCGGGGCCGGGAAGGCGACAGTAACAATGTCGGAAGCCACCCGTTATCTCTTCAATGGAGATCCCGGAATAGCTTCCGACCATATTCCTGTTTTCGTGGATTACAAGTAGCTTATTCGGCGTCTTTGTGGCAGTCGCCGTGGTGGCAGCAGTCGCCGTCGCCATGGTGCTTGCAGGGGTGTCCCTTCTGGAGTTCCTTCTCGGTCGCGTCGCGGACATCGATAACCTTACCGGTGAAGTTGAGGGTCTTTCCAGCCATGGGGTGGTTGAAATTCATGGTGACTTTGCTGTCGGTGACCTCGTGGACTATGCCATTGACCACCTGGCCCGCGTCATTCATCATAGGAATCATCTTTCCGACAACCAGGAGGTCGTCCCTGACTTTGCCGTCAATCATGAAGGCCTCCTTCGGGAGAGCGACAAGCATCCTCTCATCGAAGGTGCCGTAACCCTCCTCGGGAGTAAGGGTGAAGGCGAATTCCTCGCCGGGCTCTTTGCCCTCGACCTCGCTCTCGAACTTGGGGAGAAGCATTCCGGTGCCATGGATGTAATCAAGGGGACGTGTCTCGTCGGCCTTGTCAGCCAGGGCTCCGTCCACGATTAGCTCGTAGGTCAGGCTGACAACTTTGTTCTTTTCTGCTTTCATAATATATTTATCTCAGTATTATAGATTCTTCGCTTCGCTCAGAATGACATTCCTCAGGCGCTGAAATCGACATCCTTGAACGCGATCGTCGGGATGATCTTCGACTTGCAGAGACGGGCGTCGTCTCCCGCTGCCAGCAGGTTGTTCCACAGGGTCTTGAGGTTGCCGGTGACGAGGGTTTCCCTGACCGGATGGACAATCTTTCCGTCCTTGAACAAAAATCCTTCCACACCGAAAGAAAAGTCGCCTGTGGCGGAGTTGCTGTTGCCTCCGTTGAACCCTGTGACAAGGATTCCTTCGCCCACGAGGGCCATGATCCCGTCCCTGTCCAGCTTCGATGGCTTCTCAAGTCCAGGCGCCACGCACGGTTCAAGAGCGGGCCTTATGACATCCTCGATGGTCGGGGCGATTCCCATCTTCCTGGACATGTAGGTGTTGACGAAATATTCCTTGACGACACCGTTCAAGATGACGGGCGTCTCTTTCGCCGCGACTCCTTCAGAGTCGAAAAGCCTCGAGCCTGTCTGCCCCTTGGCCAATGGCTTGTCTATAAGAGTCATCCATTCAGGGAAAACCTTTTCCCCGAGAGTGTCCAGGAGGAAAGAGTTTTTCTGCTGCAGGGCGAACGCTCCCAGGGCTGACGTGAGGGGAGTGATGAGCCTTGAGGAGTTCTCGCTGTCCACGACCATGTTATATTTCCCTGAGGGAATCCTCTTCGGGCCAATCTGCGCCATGGCTCGCTTGTACGCTGTCTCGGCGCAAGTGGCGATCTGGAGGTCGGAGAGTCTCGGTTTGGAATCCCACCAATAACCGCTGAAGCGGTTGCCTTCAGAGTCCTTTATGGTGGACTCGACCCCATATTCGAAGGAAGTCTCGGTGTGACGGCAGCGTAGGCCGTTTGAGTCAAGGGTCAGAGTGTCGAAGATCGAGTCTGAATATTCCCCCTCCTCGGAGATCAGTCCTTCGGCCTTATGTCTCTCGAAGACAGATGCTTCCATCGCCATCTTCAGTCTCTGGGTAGAGGTGAGGGAAGGGTAGGCGGGGTCGTATAGCCCGAGTTCCTTTCCAGTCTTGGCGTCCTTGGCGGTCCTTTCCGGGTCTGGGAGATCCCTGCAGGGATCCTCGGCGAGCATTCTGACGGTGGCTATGGATTTGGCCAGGAAATCGTCCAACTCACTTTCAACCAATCGGTTCGTGGAGAAAGAACCGTACTTCCCGTCAGCGAAAAGGCAGACGCTCATCGAGCGGTCCAGGCAGTGGCTCACCTTGTCCAGAACCCCGTCGAGGGTCCCGAACAGTTCCATAAGGCTCTTGTTCAGAGTCACCCTGACTTTGGACGCTCCAAGGGCAAGCGCTTTCTCGACACATTTGTCAGCTATCCTTATCTCCTCTGCCGACAACAATCCGGTGATATTCTCTTCCATACCTATTCTCCTCCTACAGTCAGATTGTTCACAAGCACGGTCGGAATCCCGCATGAGACCGGGCAACTCTGCCCTTTCCCGCAAGTCCAAGCCCCGTCGTCAACCTTGGGATCGTTCCCGACCGCCGTTATGTCGGCCAGGGCCTGGGGACCGTTGCCTATTATATTAATATCCTTGACAGGCATCGTCAGGCGCCCGTCCTCGATCAGGAAGCCGCTCTTGACGAAGAAGGTGAAGTCGCCCTCGCCGATCTGGACCTGCCCGTTGCTAAACTGGTCAACGTATATGCCTTTCTTCACGGAAGCGATGATGTCTTCTTTAGTGGACTTGCCTCCGAGCATGTAAGTGGCTCTCATCCTGGGAATTGGGGCGTATCGGAAGCTCTCCCTGCGGCCGTTTCCGGTGGGTGCTACACCGAAATGGGCGGCGCTTATCCGGTCGTGGAGATATGACTCCAACACTCCATTCCTGACCATGAATGTGTTCTGCCCGGGAACACCCTCGTCATCGAAATTGACGGCGCCCCTGTTGCCGGGGATGGTTCCGTCATCGACTATCGAGATCTCCTCGCGGCAGACTTTCTCCCCGATCCTTTCGCTGAATATGGACTGGCCCTTCCGGTTGAAATCAGCCTCGAAAGCATGTCCCATGGCTTCGTGGAGGAGGATTCCTGAGGCTCCCGCACCCATGACAACAGGCATTTTCCCGCCTTTGGGCCTTTTCGCCGCGAAGCGCTCGTCGATGCCTTTGACAGCCTCGCCGGCGATGTCGTCGAGAAGCCCTTCTGTCAGCATCTCCGCTCCTGTACGGAAACTCCTGGAGACGGTCTTGTTCTCGACTTTCCCGTCCTGGCCGAATACTACTGAGACGGCTATAGTGCCCATCGGGCGGGTGTCGAAGGTGAGCTCGCCGAGGGAGTTGTACATCATGATGTCGCTGACTTGGTCTGACAGGGAGACGATGACTTTCAGTACCCTTTGGTCGGAGGCGCTGATCTTCCTCTGCAGCTTCTCCATGTAAGGGACGAACCCACTTGACTCCGCTGCCCTCCAATCCCGCTCGAACGGATAGTAGTCCGTTGCCGGAGTGCTCTGCCGGCTCGCCACCTGGTCCCGGAGCCGACCTTGGCCACCGGCCGTACTCAGCCGCAGCGGTCCCTGAGCGGAGTCGAAGGGCGCGAGGATGGACGCGGCCGGGGTCAGAGGTCGGTCCGGCCCTGAGGCCGCGATTAGCGACGCGGCCTTTACGGCATCCCGCATGGAGCGGGCATCCGTGCTCTCGGAGTAGGCGTAGCCGGTGCGGTCGCCTTTAAGGACCCGTATTCCGACTCCATAATCGATATGGAAGCCGCCTGAGGAGACGATCCCGTCCCTCAGCAACAGCTCATGGTAAGTGGTATTCTCAAAAAACAGGTCGCAGTAACTGCCTCCCTCCTTGATTCCCAAACCCGTCAGCTCCTCAAGCGTCCCGGGCGTGACCTGGAACAAGTCCAGGTAGTAACTCTCTGGATTAAACATTCCTCTTCTTTCCTTCTTCTCTCAATTCTTTCTCGTACTCGTAATTCACCGACTTTATCTTTCCGAAAGTCTCCGGATTCCTCACGGTGATGCCAGCCTCTGAACTCTCAGCCACTACCTCGAGCCTGTCCTCGGAGTTGTCGCACAGGATCCACCTGTCGCACAGGGGCATGAAGTCCCTGAACAGGTAATGGAGCCCCACGCTGTAACGTCTGCGGATGGTCTCCTCCTTGATGTTGTGCCCTCCGGCCGCCACCCTTGCCTTGACTCTCGCGACGGCGAGGTCAGGGGAGTTGAGCCAAAGGTATAGGATAGTCACGAAATAACCGGCCTCCTGGGCATCCTTTATCATCTTCAACATTGATCTCGTCGCGAGAGTGGTCTCGATGGCGAAATCGGCCCGCCGCTCCAGAAGGCGCCTCATTTTAAGGAGCATGTACCGGCTGGCACCGACTGATGCCTTCTCCGGACTGAACGGTGAGAGGCTTTTCGCAAACTCGTCGGAATTGACGAACTCGCTGCAGCCGAGCAGCTCTGGCAGCACCGCATAAGAAGCTGTCGTCTTGCCGGAGCCGTTGCAGCCGGATATGATGAAAAGCCGTGGCATTGTCCTGCAAAAATACTAAATTCGCGTCAATAGGCAGCTATTCAATGAATAATTCCCGGACAGTAACCCTCGCCGATGCCGTGAAAGAGTCGCGGCCGGTCGCCTTCTCCACCATGGTGAAGCCGGCCGGATCGGCATGCAACCTCGATTGCTCCTATTGCTACTACCTCGACAAAGCCATTCAGTATGGCGGGAAGGAGGCTGTGATGAGCGATGAATTGCTCCGGGAATATATCCGGCAATATATCACCGCCAACGCCGCTCCGGAAGTCACTTTCTGCTGGCATGGAGGTGAGCCCCTTATGCTCGGGCTCGATTTCTACAAGAAAGCCATGGCCTGGCAGAGGGAATATTCATACGGCAAAAAGATTGTCAACACGATCCAGACAAACGCCACCCTTATTGATGACAGGTGGGCTGAGTTCTTCAGGATGAATAACTTCCTTGTCGGAGTGTCTCTCGACGGACCGGAGGATATCCACGACGGATTCCGCCGGGACAAGATGGGGAGGCCGACCTGGGAGAGGGTGATGATCTCCGTAGATATGCTCCGCCGTCTCGGAGTCGAGTTCAACACCTTGAGTGTCGTCAGTTCCCTTTGCGAGGGTAGGGGAAAGGAGATATATTCCTTCTTCAAGTCTATAGGAAGCCATTACATGCAGTTCCTTCCGGCGGTTGAGCATGTCGTTGACAGGCCTGATTTCAGGCGTCCGGTGATAGTCTCTCCGGAGACTGAAGGGGCCCGTCTGGCTCCATGGTGCGTCAGCGCCGAGGGGTACGGGAAGTTCCTGAATGACATCTTCGACGAGTGGGTCGTGAGCGATGTGGGAGAGTACTATGTCCAGATGTTCGACGCTACCCTGGCGCAGTACTGCCATGTCCAGCCGGGAGTCTGCTCGATGTGCGAGACTTGCGGGGACTGCCTGGTGGTGGAACATAATGGCGACGTCTATAACTGCGACCATTTCGTTTATCCTGATTATCTTCTCGGGAATATCCTTGAGCGTCCTTTGGCTGAGATTTACCAGGATCCCAAACGTTTCCGCTTCGGCGTCGCCAAAAGGGAAAGCCTGCCTTTGGAGTGCAAGAAATGCCGCTTTTATTTCGCTTGCCGTGGAGAGTGTCCCAAGCACCGTTTCGACAGGACGCCTACCGGCGAGGCCAGGAACTCCCTTTGCCTGGGGCTGAAAGCGTATTTCAGGCACACCCAGCCATATTTCGAGAAAATGAGGGATCTGCTCCTCCTTAAAAAAGCCCCGGCGAAGGTAATGCCCTGGGCACGTAAACAAATGTCTGACAATGGATAAGAATACAAGAGACCTGCTCGTCCTCTGGGCTGAGACATATAATGATCCAAAATATTTCGAAGAAGATCCGATCTCGTTCCCAAGGAGATTCGCCGAGTTGGAACGCTCCGGAAAGGCATCCGTCAAGGATGTTGAGGTGGCCGCCGTTTTCGCCGCCCATTTCGCATGGGGCAGAAGGGCGATGATTGTCAGGGACTGCGGGAGGCTTTTTGACGAGATGGACTGGAAGCCCTACGACTATGTGATGAGAGGGGAGTGGAGGTGCGACGACTGCAGTGCCCACCGTACTGTCAAGT
>Ga0310695_10015153_pt1 | contig 10313 bp, 9 predicted proteins | sample RumenRJG_04DNA_FD_203882 | JGI IMG/M metagenome (GOLD analysis project Ga0310695, IMG submission 203882) | Bovine rumen microbial communities from Lethbridge, Alberta, Canada - RJG_04 (v2) (version 2) | ecosystem: Host-associated > Mammals > Digestive system > Stomach > Rumen | place: Canada... | reverse complement strand
AACCCCATCCGTCTGGTACTTATCACAGGTCCCTCGTCGTCGGGTAAGACCACGTTCTGCAAGCGTCTGAGCGTACAGCTGCTGGCTTGCGGTCTGCGTCCCCTGTCTTTCTCTACCGACGACTATTTCGTGAATCGTGTGGACACCCCGTTGCTGCCAAATGGCGACTACGACTTCGACAATATCGAGACTGTTGACTACCGCCTGATGGAAGACCACCTGACACGCCTGATGAATGGCGAGCGTGTGGAGATTCCCGAATACAACTTCTCCACGGGAAAGCGCGAGTGGAACGGCAAGAAACTCAAGCTGGCAGGCGACACGGTGCTCATCATCGAAGGCATTCATGCGCTGAACCCCCTGTTGACACAGAAGATAGACGACAGTCTGAAATACAAAATCTACATCTCTGCACTGACCAGCGTCTCGCTCGATGACCACAACTGGATACCTACTCGCGACAACCGACTATTACGCCGTATCATCCGCGACTACAACAAGGGAGCCTTTACGGCCCAGCAGACGATAGCCCAGTGGAAGAATGTCTGCGAGGCTGAGGACAAATGGATATTCCCCTATCAGGAACGGGCCGATGCCATGTTCAACTCGGCGCTGAACATCGAGTTTGCCGTGCTTCGCACCCATGCCGAGATCATCCTTTCCTCCGTACCTCGTAACTGTCCGGAGTACTCCGAGGCCCATCGTCTCTTGAAGTTCATCCACTACTTCCTGCCCGTCAGCGACAAGGAGATACCCCCTACCAGCATCATGCGCGAATTTGTGGGTGGCAGCAGCTTTAAGTATTAAATGAAACAGTTATATCATGCAGTAGCCTTTCTGGTCGTAGCCATCTGGGGCAGCACCTTCGTCTTTACGAAAATGTTGTTGCTCAGCGGCCTCTCCCCCGCTCAGATTTTCACCCTACGTTTCATTATTGCCTATATCCTGCTGTTAGCTTACGAGTTGATTGTCAAGCACGCCAAATTCAGGCTTTTCTGTGTATCACTGAAAGACGAGCTGATGATGGCGCTGTTGGGTCTGACGGGAGGCTCGATGTATTTCCTGACGGAAAATGCCGCGATGCTCTATACCACAGCCACCAACACGTCGCTCATCGTCTGTACTTGTCCGCTCTTCGCCATGTTACTCATAGGATTGGTCTTTCGGCAAAGCGAGCATTTCACGAAGATGCAGGTGGTAGGCTCACTGATGGCTTGTGCAGGAATGGCAGCCGTCGTGATGAATGGTCATTTCGTGCTCCACCTTTCACCTTTGGGCGACCTGCTGGCCTTTTCCGCCTGCCTATGCTGGGCCGTTTATTCCCTACTGATGAAGCCCGCCTCCATGTATTACGGCACCCTGCTGATTACTCGTAAGGTCTTCTTTTACGGACTCCTGACCATCATCCCCTACTATTGGTTTGTGCCTGGCTTCCCCTCTTTCGATGTCATCTTCAGCCATCAGATCATTTGGAGCATCCTCTTCCTAGGTGTCGTTGCCTCCATGCTTTGTTTCATCCTCTGGAACTGGGTCATCCGCAAACTCGGAGCTGTCGTTGCCACCAACTGGGTCTATTTCAACCCTGTCACCACCATTATCTTTGCCTGGTGGCTACTCAACGAGCAGATCACCCCCTGGTTCCTCCTCGGCACCGTCCTCATCCTTTCAGGCATGTATCTATGCAGCCGCACATCCACAACAAATCACTGATTTTTGAAAATATTTCAGTTCTTTTCTTCATCCTTCCCATTATTTTTATTATCTTTGCACAAAGATTTTAAACAAACAGGCAAAAACACTAAACCTATAAGATTATGAAACAATTATTATCGTCACGCATGATGCGTATTTCTATGGTTATCGTATTGGCACTCGGTTTCTCTATAGAATTGTCAATATTGTAGAAAGATGCGATAAACTGCTCGAAAAGTACTCCAAAAATATTCATTAACGAAATCGATGAAATTCATTAATGATTTTGATGAAATTCATTAATGAATATGATTTAATAGGTTAATGAGGCGACTTTTATACTCGTTTGATTTGTCTAGAATTATGATGTTTCAACTAAATTGAAGAAAGTCAACAAAAATCAAGGATTGCCATTTTACCCTAACATACTAACATTTTTGTTTCAAACCACGATATACAGGGCGATTGGGCACGTTAGGGAGAATCGCTTTAGGGTAACGTCACCCTAACGTTTTTGCCTCTGGAGACTCACAAAATTGGAATTTCAATACTCAAATTGTAATATGTGACCCAAAATGTGAGGGAGACGTTAGGGAGAACGGGATAGGGTAACGTGGTACAAACGCCCTGTACATCGGCATTTGAGAGGGGTGAGGTTAGGATGTTAGGGTAAAATCGAAAAAACTATTTTTTTCTGGTGCGAATAAGGAACGCTTATTGAGAAATAAGGTATCCTTATTGGGAAATAACCTAAGGTTATGATGAAACAAACTTGGATCTTAATGGTAGCAGTTAGTCCGAAGGCTTCGGACTCTCAGTCCGAGCCATTCGGACTGGCAGTCCGTCGGGACGGACTATTTGTAGCATCATGACAATGAATGGTAATAAGTCTGTAAGGCAGTCTGGTCGTCAGAAGGGTCAGTGAAGACTTCGAGCAACATGGGGGTGTCGCACTCTTGATGGATAAGGGTGGCTATGCCCTTTTGCATTTCCTCCATGTTCGTAGCTTTGAGATAGGTCACATGATTCTGCTGGCAGATTCCCTCGGCAGAGGTATGGTGCGCTGCAGCAACGAGCTTATCGCGGGCAGGGCTTTGCTCCAATCCTGGCAGCATATTGAAGATGCCGCCCCTGCCGTTATTCAACAACAGGATGCGCAGGTTGCCGCGAAGGTTCTGGTTCCACAGGGCATTCTGGTCGTAGAAGAAACTGAGGTCGCCAATGACGCAGAACACCTTGTCGTCCGTTACGCAAGAGAAGCCTGCTGCCGTGCTGAGCGAGCCCTCGATGCCATTGACACCCCGATTGCAGAACACGGGATGCTCGGCATAGATATTTGCCAAACGGATGGCGCTGCTGTTGGCATAATGGGAGGAACATTGAACATTGACCATTGAACATTGACCATTGACCATTGAACATTGAACATTGACCATTGAACATTGGGATTCGAAGTACTTCACGGCAGCCATCTGGGAATAGACAGGTTGGTAGGCTACGGCTTGTGAATGGATACGACGGACCAGCTCGTCCCACATCTGGACAAAGGGATGCGGCTGGTCTTCCAACAGGAAACGGATATGGTCAGCGACCACCTCGCCATCGCCTACAATGACATGCGTCAGATTCATGAACGTATCGTTCACCTCGCCCGTCTCATTGACCATCCATGTCTCCTTGGCTTTGCGCAGGAAGCGTTTCAGGCGTTTGCTGACAATAGAGCCACCAATATAAAGCACGAAATCAGGAACATAGCGCTCATCGTCCTGCACCAAGAGCACAGCCTCGTCAAGATGCGGATTCAAAGGCTGACCCGTAATCAGCATCGGACGCTTGGACTGCATGAACATACGACCCAGATGAGCCAGCGTAGTGGGCTGGATGTCTGCTGGCAGACACTCTATCTTACGCTCCTTGGGCAATGCTGCCACAGAGAAGTCGAAGAGGGGTTCGGTAATGGGGACATTGATGTGTACTGGGGCGTGGCGCACCATCAGGGCCTCGTTCACGAGCCGGTTGCAATACCAACGCGTGTCATCATCATGAGGCTCAGGCAGGGAGACTGCCTTGCGGACAAAACGTCCGAGAGCATCAGGCTGAGGCAGGGTCTGTCCGTCCAACTGGTCTATCCACTGCTGGGGACGGTCTGCAGAGATGACGACAAGGGGGATATGCTGATAATAAGCCTCAGCCACAGCAGGAGCCAGATTGAGCAAGGCCGTACCACTGGTCACACAGACGGCAATGGGTTCACGAAGGCACTGGCTCATGCCCAAGGCATAGAAGCCTGCACTCCGCTCGTCGGTAACGGGATAGCACTGGATGTCAGGACACTCGTTGAGGTTATGCACAATGGGTGCATTGCGACTGCCTGGACAAACCACCGCATGACGGATGCCATGAGCCACGAGCAGAGCCGTCAGTATGTTGACGTTTTCTTTATTGCTATACATTATTATATATGATATGACGCATGGTGTCAAGTTTCGTTTCCGTCTCCTGCCACTCCTGTTCCTCCACACTGTCCTTCAGCAGCCCACCACCGGCATAGAGCCGATATGCATCGCTGAACAGTTGCATACAACGCAGGGTGACAAAGAGGTTGGTCTGCCCATTCAAGAACAGCGAGCCCATGAAACCACTGTAATAGGAGCGGTCGTGATGCTCGTGTTGCAAGATGAAGCGGAAAGAGGCCTGCTTGGGAAGTCCGCAGACAGCGGGTGTGGGATGAAGTGCATGCAACAGGGCACCCACAGAAGTATGGTCAGGCAACGAGAAACGGAAATCGCTGCGAAGATGAGCCAGATGACCTGCACGAGCCGTACGAGGACCTTCCTCCGTAAAATCGTGGGTGAACTGTTCCAGCTGATGAGTGATGTAGGTGGCAACAAAACGCTGTTCCTGGATATTCTTGTCGCTCCAACGCAGGTCATCCTCGTATTCCATGGTACCAGCCAGCGCTATGGTCTGCCACTGGTGCCCATCGCCAGCCAAGAGAATCTCCGGAGTCGAAACCAGCCAGAGCCCGCTCTGAGGTGTATAGACCAGGGTTATCATCATTCTGGGATAATGGTCACAGGCACGCTGAAACAACTGCATCGGCGTTTCTTCACCCGTCCGCGGAATGACAATGCTGCGCGAGAGAACCAACTTCTGGAAGTCGCCATTACACAGGTGGGCATGGAAATTGGCAAAGTCCAGATGATAGTCTGCATGGACATTGGTTTCCAACCTGTCCAAGACATCAAATTCCTTCAGTTCCTCCAGGTTGTCCAGCGTTTCCAGGTTCTCCACCACCCTATCCGCCCTGATCAACAAGATAGGATGCTCTGCCGACGGGGCAAACGGAGCCATGACGAAGCCCTGCTGACCAGTCAGTTCATGACAGGACGAGAACTCCTTCGGCTCTCCCTCGGTCTGCACCACCAACGTACATTTTTTCTCGTACGGCAGACGGAACAAAGCAAAACTGTTCATCATTTCCCCTGACGGATAATAAAGTTAGTCACTCTGACTGTGGAAATCAAGTTGTCTGCACTATCCTTGATGTCCACCTGCCAGACATGTAACATCCTGCCTTTGTGCTGCAACCGCCCATAGGCCGTCACGGTGTCGCCTTCACCCACAGCCTTCACATGGCTGCCACTCACCTCAATGCCCACACAGGCACAACCAGGACATAGCGACGACGAACCCACACCTGCCAGATTCTCTGCCAATGCCAACGAGGCACCGCCACTGAGGAAACCAAAGGGCTGTCTGTTACGCTCGTCAACTTTCATCTTAGCCATACAAGTATCGTCCTCGGGTGTGGAAATAAACTCCATCCCGAGGGCTGTACTTAAATTGGGCTTAGCATCTATGATTGCCTTTATCTTTTCTACATTCATATAAATAGTGAGTATTCCTTCACCTCCCAGGCCAATACACTTGCACCCAGCAGGTTACGCTCATGGTCGTTCAACGTGGAAAGGATGAACTTCACCTTACCTCTTATATTATGGAACACATGTTCCTCAAAAACCTGATTGGCAGGTTCCAGTATCCATTTGCCAGCATGTGAGACAATGCCCGTGAATATGACAGCTTCAGGATTCAATATGGAGCAATAGTTTGCCAGTCCTATGCCCAGCCAATGACCTGTGCGACGATACACCTCTATCGCCAGTTCGTCACCCTGATTGCAGAACTCCGTTATCATGCGGGGTGTCAGATGCTCTTCCTCCCTCATCTTCGAGGGCTTATCGCTTTCAGCCATCACCTCTGAAGCCGTGCGCAAAATACCCTTGCTGGCTGTATATGCCTCCAAACAGCCCAGATTGCCACAACCACACAGGCGTCCGCTATGCTCCACACAGGTATGGCCAATCTCGCCGGCAAAACCATCGTTTCCCAAATGGGCCATGCCATTACCGAAAAAACAGCTGCCCATGCCACTACCCAGCGAGATAACCACAAAGTCACGCATACCATGAGCAGCACCGAAAACATGCTCGCCCATAGCCATCACATAAGCGTTATTGCCCAAAGCCACAGCCAGTCCCAGTCGGTCGCGCAACATAGCAGCCAAAGGTATGACGCCCTTCCAAGGCATATTCGGAGAGTTTTCTATACATCCCGTACGAATATTAGCACTTGGTGAAGCAATGCCCACAGAGCGCACTGACTCATAACCACCGTTTCTCTCCATGAGATTCATGAGATGGTCACAGAGCACGGCTACATAATTGCCTATGTCCGGATAGTCGGAGGTGGCAAAATCGCAGGTGGCTATTAAGTTTCCTCGAATATCAATAATGGCACAGGTAGTCTTGTCAACAGTAATATCCACCCCCAGCACACGTGTTTTAATATTGTCTATAATCATAAGTAGCTTTAAACTATAGTTTGCGACAAAATTATACATTATTCTTCAATCTGCCAAATATTTTGATTGTTTTCATGGAGGAAAGGTATAAAAAACATAAAAAATCCTTTGTTTTGTTCTCGCTTATTCGTACCTTTGCACAGAAATTATATAGTTGAAGAAAAAATGAATGTTTTAGAACTCAGTGAACAAGAGATTGGCAGACGCGAAAGTCTGCAACAGTTGCGCCAGATGGGCATCAACCCATATCCCGCAGCAGAATTTCCCGTAAATGCTTGGAGCACAGATATCTTTAATGATTTTGAAGACCTGCCCGTCATCGGAAAAGACGAGGAAGGCAACGATATTCGCGAGACCGCTACACCAGAGAATAGCCGCATGGTAAGCATTGCAGGCCGCATCATGAGCAAGAGCATCATGGGTAAGGCCGCATTTGCCAAGTTGCAAGACTCAAAGGGTCGCATACAGGTATATGTACAACGCGACGCCATTTGTCCTGGCGAAAATAAGGACCTCTACAACATTGTATTCAAGAAGTTGCTGGACTTGGGTGACTTCATCGGTGTGAAAGGTTACGTATTCCGCACCAAGACGGGCGAAATCAGCGTTCACGTCATGGAGATGACCGTGCTGAGCAAGAGTCTGAAGCCACTGCCCGTGGTAAAGACCGATGCCGACGGCAAGGTATATGACGCCTTCGACGACCCCGAGTTGCGCTATCGTCAGCGCTACGTGGACCTCATCGTCAATACTGGCGTGAAGGAAACGTTCCTGAAGCGTGCCACCATCATCCGCACCCTGCGCAACATCCTGGACAATGCAGGCTATACCGAGGTTGACACCCCTATCCTACAGAATATCGCAGGCGGTGCTTCGGCACGCCCATTCATCACCCACTTCAATGCCCTCAATCAGGATATGTACATGCGTATCGCCACTGAGCTCTATCTGAAGCGCCTCATCGTAGGTGGTTTCGAGGGCGTTTACGAGATGGGTAAGAACTTCCGCAACGAGGGTATGGACAAGACTCACAACCCAGAGTTCACCTGCATGGAGCTCTACGTGAGCTACAAGGACCTGCTTTGGGGTATGACCTTCACCGAGAATATGCTTGAGCAGATTTGTACGGCTGTCAATGGCAAGCCCGAGGTTGAGATTGATGGCAACATCATCTCGTTCAAGGCTCCATTCCGCCGTCTGCCTATCCTCGATGCCATCAAGGAGAAGACTGGTTTCGATTGCGATGGCAAGACTGAGGAGGAGATTCGTGCCTTCTGTCTCTCAAAGGGCATGGATGTCGATGAGACTATGGGTAAGGGTAAGCTCATTGACGAGCTCTTTGGCGAGTTCTGCGAGGGCACCTTCATCCAGCCGACGTTTATCACCGACTATCCCGTGGAGATGTCGCCCCTCACCAAGATGCACCGTTCTAAGCCAGGACTCACCGAGCGTTTCGAGCTGATGGTGAATGGTAAGGAGTTGGCTAACGCCTATTCTGAGCTGAACGACCCCATCGACCAGGAGGAGCGTTTCGTGGAGCAGATGAAGCTTGCCGACAAGGGCGACGACGAGGCCATGATTATCGACCAAGACTTCCTGCGTGCCCTGCAGTATGGTATGCCTCCAACGTTCGGTATCGGTATTGGTATCGATCGTCTGGTCATGCTGCTCACCGGAAAGTTTGCCATTGGCGAGGTGATGCTGTTCCCACAGATGAAGCCCGAGAAGAAGATTCCTCAGAGCACGGTAGCCGAATGGGCCGAAGTGGGTGTTACCGAGGAGTGGGTTCCCGTATTGCGCAAGGCTGGCTTTAACCTTGTCCAGAACATCAAGGACGAGAAAGCCCAGGGCTTGCAGCAGAAAATTGGCGACATCGTGAAAAAATATAAGCTGGAAATGACCAAGCCGTCAGTGGACGATATACAAAAGTGGATAGACAAGGCTAATGTATGATTGTGGACGCATAGCAATCATTGGCGGAGGTTCGTGGGCTACAGCCATTGCCAAAATCGTGGTGGGACACACTCACCACATTGGCTGGTATATGCGCAGGGACGACCGCATTGAGGATTTCAGAAGACTGGGACATAACCCTGCCTACCTGATGAGTGTCCATTTCAACATTGATGAGATCTATTTCTCGTCAGACCTAAACAAAATCGTACAACAGTATGATACCTTGGTGTTCGTCACACCTTCACCTTACCTGAAAAGCCACCTAAAGAAACTGAAGACGCGTCTGCGCGACAAGTATATCGTGACAGCCATCAAGGGTATTGTGCCCGATGAGAACCTGATATGTTCGGAATATTTCCATCAGGTTTACGATGTACCTTATGAGAACCTGGCATGTATCGGCGGACCTTCCCATGCTGAGGAGGTGGCCTTGGAACGACTGAGCTACCTGACTGTGGGATGTGCCGACCGGGAAAAGGCAGAAGCATTTGCCGAGGTCTTGACCAGTGAATACATTAAGACCAAGACATCGACCGATGTGATTGGCATTGAATATTCCAGTGTGCTGAAGAATGTCTATGCCATTGCTGCCGGTATCTGCAACGGACTGAAATTCGGCGACAACTTCCAGGCTGTGCTGATAGCCAACGCCGTCCAGGAGATGGCCCGGTTCCTGAAAGTGATACACCCTATCGAGCGTAACATTGCTGACAGTGTTTACCTTGGCGACCTGCTGGTAACAGGCTACAGTAACTTCTCAAGAAACCGCACCTTCGGTACGATGATTGGCAAGGGATATAGTGTCAAGTCGGCACAGATAGAGATGGAAATGATAGCAGAGGGGTATTTCGGTACGAAGTGTATGAAGGAGATAAACCGTCACTGCCACGTGAACATGCCTATTCTGGATGCTGTCTATAACATCTTGTACGAGCGCATATCGCCACAAATTGAAATCAAGCTTTTAACAGATTCTTTCCGATAAGACAAACTATAAATTATTATGAACAACATTAAACTTAACATCACAAAGGCTGCTTGCTTCCTCGAAGCAGGCGCAGTGAAGGCTTTTGAGCCTAAGGTAAAAGCCGCTCAACAGGCTTTAGAAAACGGGACATGCCCTGGTAATGACTTCTTAGGATGGTTGCATCTGCCCAGCAGCATCACCCCACAGTTCCTGGACGAGATACAGACAGTAGCTAACACCCTGCGCGAAAAGTGCGAAGTAGTGGTAGTTGCCGGTATCGGCGGTTCGTATCTGGGTGCCCGTGCCGTCATTGAGGCATTAGGCAATTCATTTGCATGGCTCATTCAGGACAAGAAGAATCCCGTCATTCTCTTTGCAGGCAACAACATCGGTGAAGATTATCTCTCAGAGATGACAGAATACCTGAAGGATAAGAAGTTTGGCGTTATCAACATTTCAAAGAGTGGTACGACAACGGAGACTGCCCTGACCTTCCGTCTGCTCAAGAAGCAGTGTGAGGCTCAGATGGGTAAGGAAGCTGCCAAGGATGTGATTGTCGCCGTAACGGATGCCAAGCGTGGTGCTGCCCGTACTTGCGCTGACAAAGAGGGTTACAAGAGTTTCATTATCCCCGACAACGTAGGTGGACGTTTCTCTGTACTCACACCGGTAGGTCTGCTTCCCATTGCTTGTGCTGGTTTCGACATCAAGGCACTCGTTCAGGGTGCTGCCGACATGGAGAAAGCCTGTGGCAAGGATGTGCCCTTTGAGGAGAACCCTGCAGCCCAGTATGCTGCTGTACGCAACGGACTCTATGGTGCTGGCAAGAAG
>Ga0310695_10015151_pt1 | contig 10313 bp, 5 predicted proteins | sample RumenRJG_04DNA_FD_203882 | JGI IMG/M metagenome (GOLD analysis project Ga0310695, IMG submission 203882) | Bovine rumen microbial communities from Lethbridge, Alberta, Canada - RJG_04 (v2) (version 2) | ecosystem: Host-associated > Mammals > Digestive system > Stomach > Rumen | place: Canada... | reverse complement strand
TATTATTGTCTTTTTTAATTTTCTCTTCTTTTGGTTCAATATTATTATTATTTTGAACTTGTACTTGTATTTCTTTTTGTTTGTGGGATTTACTCTTTTTTTTTGAATTATTATTATTATTATTATCATTATCATTATTTTTATTATTATTATTATCATTATTTTTATTATTATTATTATCTTTATTTTTATTATTATTATTATCTTTATTTTTATTATTATTATTATTTTTATCTTTATTTTTATTATTATTATTATTTTTTTTTTTATTATTATCCTCTAAATTATTATTTTTAATATTTTTTTCATTCTTATATTTATCATTTTCATTATTATTAATATTATTATAATGAAAATTTAATTCATTATTCTCTTGAATATCATAATCATCTTCATAAAAAAAATCCCAAAAATCCTCATTATCATCTTTAAAATAATTATTTTTAAAATCATTCTGTTTCAAAATAACATCTTGATGATCCCACATTTTACAAATAACTCTCCCTAAAACATAAGAATCAACAATTCCATGATGAAAATCTTTATTATTAACATTAATCCCATAATATTTACACAAATCACTAACAGTAACTTTCATATTATTATCATAAACTCCAATATTTCTCCATTTCCTAGCAGTAATTAAAGAGCAAACAGTATTACTTAAAGGAATTTCTTTCATATTTAAATTTCTTAATTCTTTATTAATAAACATTAAATCAAATCTTGAATTATGAGAAATTATCATTGAATCACCTAAAAATCTAATAAAATCTTTCATAGAATTTTTTGCATTATTTATTCTTTCATGTGCATAATCTTCAATAAAATATAAATAAGTTGAATTATTTGTTTTTCTAGGATGAAAATATGCATTAAACATTATTCCAGTTATTTGTTTATTTATTATTTCTATTGCACTTATTGATATTAAATCATCATTATGTGATAATCCTGTTGTTTCTGTATCTAATATTATGTATCTTTTATTACTTTCTGGAAAGTAATTTAATGGTTTATCATTGTTATTTTTTTTTGGTTTTGATCCTGTGAAATAATCATATTTGTTAAATTGGTTTTTTAAAAAATTGTCTTTTTCTATTAAATTTTCTCTTTCTTTTTTATTATTTATATCTTTTCCTGGATAGAGATAATTGGGAATTTGATTTATATTCATTTATTTTTTATCATTAAATTATTAAAAATATAATATTTTAAAAAAAAATGTTAACAATTAAGGAATCTGATTTAGATGTTAATAATAAAATTAATAAGTCATTAAAATATGATAATAGTAATCATTCAAATTTATCAAATTCAGATGAAATGATAAAAGATGAAATTTTAGCTTTATCTGAAATTTATAGTGGAAATGTTGAAAAAATAAATAATAGAGAAATAAAAATAATAATTAAACCTTATTCAATTAATTTTAATAGTAATTACCCAAAATGTTATATAGAATTATTAATTAAATATTCAGATAATTATCCAAAAACAATTCCAAAAATTACAATTATAAATACATATAATTTTGAAAAGAAAGAATTAGAAGAAATAAAAAATAAAATTGATGATATATTAAAAGAATATACAGAAAAAAATGAAGTAATGATACATGAAGTATGTCAAATAATTCAAAAAGAAGTTGATTTAAGAGCAAGTAAATTTGAACCAAATTTAAATATATCAATAATAAGTGAAAATAACAATTCAGATGATAAAAATAAAAGTGAAGAAAAACAAAATATAAACCCAAAAAAAAATGCTTTAGAAAATGTAATAGGAGCAATATTAGAAAATAATGTAAAAGACAATAATTCCGATTTACAAAATCAAAAAGATTCATACTCTGATTCAAATAATTCAAATAATAATTTTAACGAAGATGATTTTGAATTAGATATAAATAGTGATAATAATGATAGTATAAAATTTTCAGATAATGGAAATGAGAGAATTAGTAATATTAGTAATACAAATATTTCAATAAATAATCAAATAAATACAAGTTACTCATTCCCATCAAGATTTCATAATGAATTTATAATTGAATGTAAATTAGGACAAGGAGGAGGTGGAAGTGTTTTTAAAGTAAAAAATATTGCTGATAAAATGTATTATGCAATTAAGAGAATTAAATTAATTTTACCTAAAAATAAAAATATTAAAGAAGTATTATCAAAAGTTCAAGGTGAAGAATTTGTTCTTGCTAGATTACAAAATCGTTTTATTGTTAGATATTATCAAAGTTGGATTGAAGATTATCAACCTGGTGATTATATTGATGAAGAAAATGAAGATGATGAATATGAATATTTTGAAGAAGATGAACATTTTCAAAATGATAATAAGAATAATAATAATAAGAATAATAATAATAATAATATGAAAAATAATAAATTTAGGAAATTAAGTTTTGAAAAGAAAACTTCAAGTGAATTTGATATGTCTAAAACTAATAATTCTTTTTCAATTCCAAATATAGTTTTTGAATCTATTAATAATAATAGTAATAAAAATAAAAATAAAATTAAAGGAAATGGAATTTGGGATGATGATGATGAAGAAGAAGAAGAAGAAGAAGAAAAAGAAAAAGAAATAGAAAATGATATTAATATTCATAAAAGAAGAGAATCAAAAGAAGAAAAATTATCAAGAATAAAAACAATATATATTCAAATGGAATATTGTGAAGGAAAAACTTTACGTGAAGCAATAGATAATAAAATATTATCAATAGAACAAAAATGGAAATTAATAACTCAAATATTAGAAGGAGTAAGATTTATTCATTCAAAAGGATTAATTCATAGAGATTTAAAACCTGGAAATATATTTTTAGATAATAATTATAATGCTAAAATTGGTGATTTTGGTCTTGCAAAAATTACTAAAAGTAAAAATCAATTTGAACAAAATCAAATTCAAAAAGAATTAATTAATATTGGAAATAATGATTTAATGACTTATGCAATTGGGACAAAATATTATTGTTCACCTGAACAGGAAAAAATTACTAAATATACTAATAAAAGTGATATTTTTAGTTTAGGAATAATTATTTTTGAAATGTTTTATAATTTTAATTCTTTAATGGAAAGAGATATTGTTTTAAGAGGAATAAAAGATGAACAAAAATATCCAAATGATTTTGAAGATTTATGTTTTAATTTAAAAGTTCCTAATGTTTATAAAATTGTTAAAATGTGTACTAATCATGATCCTAAAGAAAGACCTAGTGCTGAAAAATTATTAAATAGTAAATTAATTCCTTATATTTTAGATGAAAAAAGTGTACTACATAATTTTTATAATATTATTGAAGATAATCCTAATTTTTCTAGTAAGTTTTTGGAAATTTTAATTGAAAAAAATTTAAAAAATATTTATAGTAATACTTATGAAAATAAAAATATTTTTTTTCAAAAATTTGAAGATAGTCAATATAATCAAATTTTACATAAGAAAAAAGTTATTTCTCCTATTTATTATTATAATATTATTGAAAATATTGAATATAAAATTAAATCAATTTTTCATGAAAATAATGTTTGTTATAAGAGATTAAATGAAATTGAAATATTTGATTATTATAATAAATTTAATTTTTATGATAATGGAAAGTTAATAAAAATTGATTTAAATAATGAACATAATTCAATTGATTATTTAATTAATGAATTAATGTTAACAAAATCAGGAGAAATAATGTTTTGTTCTCAAAATATTTATAGAAATTTAAATAGATTCATTAATAAATTTATAGATGCTAATTTATTGAAAGATTTATTACCAATAAAATATTATTCAGATTCTTTAAATTCAATATCATATCAAACTGAAAATAATGAGATGATTATACAATATAATGATATATACTTTTTTTCTCTTTGGGGTAATATAATTGAAAAAAATAATATTTTAGTAGATTTTGATGAAAAATATGTTATTGATTGTTTTAAAATAATATTTCAAATAATAAAAGATATTGAATTAAATTCAAAATCAATTATAATTAGAATAAATTCATCATATATTTTTGATAAAATATTTCAAAGATTTTTAGGACATAAAGAAAATATAAAACAAATTCAATTAAAAACATTATTAGAAATATCTAAAAGATTTAATACAAGAGAAGGAGAAATTTCTTTAGAAAAATTAAAAGAATTAATTACAAATAAAAAAATAGATATTCCAATTTCAAGAGAAAATTTAAATGAATTATTATCTTATATGAATATAAATGGTGATTTAAATTCTATTAAAAAAAGATTTGAAAAAAAAGAATTTTCAAAAGAAATAAAATATTTATCAAAATTTTTAGAAAATTCACCTTTTTGGTTAGGAAAAATGGATGAAAGAAAAGGAAATTATTTTAAAAATATTAAAATTGATTTTTCCCTTATTCCAAATAATTTAGTTTATTATTCTGATTTTTATTTCCAAGTTTGTTTTACTAATCATAAATATACAAAATTACCTTTTATTGAAGGAGGAAGAATTGATAATTATTTTACAAATAGTAATTATGGTAAAGATTTACGTGGTTTTTCTTTTCAAATTTTTTTAGAAAATCTTTTTTTAATTAATCAAAGTAAATATAAAAGATTTGTTGATTATACTCAATTTTTTTATGATGTTTTAATTATTACTAATACTGATTATTCTGGTTATAATAATGTAATGGCAGATTTATATGAATATCTTTTAAAAAATGATTTAAAATGTGAGATTATATTTAAAAAACAAAATGAAATTAATTTTGATACTTTTTTTAAAGTTTATAAAATGAAATATATTGTTGTTTTAATATATGAAAAAAATATTGAACAAGGAAAATTTAAATTTAAAATTGAATCATTCGAATTAAAAAATAATAAATTTTTTATTGAAAAATCAGAAGTGTTAAATTTTATATGTCCAAAAAAAAATGAAAAAAAATAATTAATTGATATGTTTTATATTATAATATGATTAATAATATTTTTTATTTGAATATTTATTAAAATATATTAATTGTGATTACATTTGTCACCTATTTATTAAAATAAACAATTAAATAAAATATAATTTCTATATTTAACTAATATTTATTATTTAATATTTTAATTAAAAAAGTAATTTATTTATATTTCCAAATTCTATAAATTCTGATTTAGAGTTTTTTAATTGAGGATAAAAAATATTTTTTAAATTTGAAATATCAAGATTTTCAATTAATATATTTTGAAAAGGGTCTAAATTAAATAAAATATAATTTAAAGAAATTGGTACTGATACTTTAATTCTAATTGATTCAAATTCTTTTTGATTCCATTTATTAATAATTTGTTTTATTTCATTTTCCTTATTTATCATATATTTAATTTGATTGAACAATAAATAAATATCTATATTAACAATTTTCTGTATTATATATTTCATAATAAACAACATTATTATAATCAAAACAATATATATTCCTATGATATAATATTCAAATTGAATATATCGATTTCTAAATATTAAAAATATTTTTATTGATATTAGAGAAATAATAATTAAAAGAATTAATAAAAAAATTATGGTTTTTTTATATTTTATTTTCCATTGTTTTAATAAAATATAACTTTCTTCCTCGAAAAATGAATTAATATCTTTTAAAAAATTTTGTATAATATCAGATTTATTTGACGCTAAATTTAAGTTTTCTAAAAGTTCTTTAATTTCATATTGAAAAATATCTTTTTCCTTATTCCTTTCTAATAAATAAATATTTACTCTTTGATCATTTTCAATTAATTTTGGATTTGTAAATTCAGAAAAAATATAAAGATTAAATAAATAAGTTTTAATAGTTTCATTATAACAAACTGCAAATTTTTCAGATTTAAATAAATCAATATGAAAATTTCTTTTATCAGAAAAAATAATTTCTCTAATATTAGAAGTATTTAAAGTTTTTTTTTTTAAATTATCAATTAATTTATTTGATTTATCTTCTTTTGATGAGGAAAATGAATAATCAAAAGAATTATCAACTATAAAAACCAGTTGCTTGATAGCCCCAACTTCCTAAGAATGGGTGCATCATGATTGGCATGAATTCTACGTGTGTATAACCCATACCTGTGACGTAAGGAATTAATTCATCCGCTAATTCTTCATAAGAAGAGAATCTTCCTTCGTGTCTTTTTAGCCAGCTTCCAGCGTGCATCTCATAAATTGACATTGGTTTGTCAAAGTTACGAGTTCTTTCTTTTAAGAATTTCTCGTCATGCCATTGAAAGTTTTCAATGTCGAAAAGTCTCGAACAAGTGCCAGGTGCAACTTCACTAAAGAACGCATATGGGTCAATTTTATCTACATACACTCCTTTCGCATTCTTGAAGTGATATTTGTAGGCTTGATAACTTTGAAGATCAGGAATAAAGACTTCCCAAACTCCAGCATCATCGATCTTGTTCATTTTGTGGGCGTACATGTAAGTGATTATGGTAAAAATAATGTTGATGAAGTTATTGATTTTCTTAAAGAAAATCCTCTTTTAATGTCTTTTTTTTTTATTGATACTGCTATTGATTATGAAAATAGAAAATTTCCTTTGCCTTCATATATTAATTATGTTACTAAAGATATTGATTTTGATTATCTTAAAAAATCAGAAATATTTCTTTCTTCTTTGGAATTTACAAATGATGAAAATTTTTTTTTTAATATACAATCAGTAAAAAAAAATATTATGTTTGATCGATCTGAAGATTCATTTAGAGTTATTAAAGATAGAGATGAATTAGATATTTATGATATTTTCCAATTTGAAATTAAGGTAAGTCCAAAAATAACTACATTAAAAAGAAAATATCAAAAAGTTCCTGAATTTGTAGCAAGTTTATCTGGTTTATTAAGTTTTTTTTTAGTAGTTATGTTAGTTTGTTCTCATTTATTAGAAAAAAAAGCAATTAATCAAAAATTAATACATAAAATGCTTAAATTTAAAGGTAATAAAAATATTAATATAAAGTATTTAATTGAAAAATTTAAACATTCAAATTCTATTAATGTAAATGTGAAATCTAAAACTATTTTGGAAAAACCAGTTAATAATAATTTACAAAAGCATTTTAATAATTCAATAAAACATGATAATAAAAAAATAAATGATTTGTTTTCAAAAATAAATTTAGAAAGTGTTCCTAATTATGAGAATAAAATACAAGAAAGTAATAAAAATTTAAATATTAAAAAAGAAGAAATTGTAACTTCAAATTCAATATATAGTTCTCATAAAAGTATGAAAAAAAAATATAAATCAAAATCTAAAGAATTCAAAGAATTAATGGGAAGTCAAAATATTTTGAATGAGAAAAATCCCAATATAAAATTAATTACAAATGAAGAACAAAATTTTATAAAATTAAATATATTTCAAATAATTTGTAATGTATTTTGTTTTTGGTGTACACCAAGATTAAAAAGAAATAGAATTTTATTATTACAAGCTGAAAATAAAATAAATTATTATATGGATATTGTAACTTATATAAAAACAATTCAAGAATTTGAATTATTAAAAGATATGTTATTAGATAAAAAAAGTTTAAAATTATTTGAATTTTTAAGTAAAGCTGCAATGAAAATTGTTAATAATCGCTTTGTTTTTTGTCATCGTTTTGGAAAAGAATGTGTTCCATTTAGAAAAATGAATGAATTTGAAATTGATAAATTATATATGGGATATCAAAAAATGATATTAGATAAAGCAAATTTACCAAAAGAAAAACAAAAATTAATAAACTTTTTAAAAAATGAAATTAGTTTTTTAGAATAATTCTCATTTTTTAAATTAATTTATCTTTAATTCATTTATCTTTTTTTCATTTTATTAATAAATTTATAAATATAATAATTTAAACTATCCCTTTTTTTTATGTATATAAAAATCTCATAATTTAATAAAAAATAAAAATGAGTAAAAAAACAACAAAAGAATCAGAAAAAAAAGAAGAAAAAAAAAAAAAAGAAGAAAAAAGAAAAAAAATAGAAGAAGAAAGTAAAAAAGAAAGAGAAAAAGAAAAAGATAGAGAAAAAGCAAATTTAACTCCATTTAGAATTGATTATTTATCATTTCCATCTTCTCGTCCAAACACAACAATTAAAACTTTATGTCCAAAATGTACATTTATTCCTAATATTAGTTTAAGTTTAGATAGTGAATCTCATTATGTTAAATGTTTAAATATCAAATGTAAATATTGTTATTGTTGTAGTAATCCTAAATCAACAACTTTAGATGATTATATAAGTATAATGGTAAAAACTCATCAAAAAAATTTATATTGTGAAGTACATAAAGAAGAAAAAAAAGGAAAAAAAAATGAAAAAAATATAAAAGAACCTGCATTTTTTTCTTGTGAATTATGTCAAAAATGGATGTGTGAAAATTGTATAAATGAACATATACAAAAAGAAAATGATCATCAATTTTATCTAATTCAAAAAGCTAGTGAAGATAATTTTCAAACAAATTGTTTTAAACATGATAATAGGGAATATAAAGTTTATGCAACTATAATAGAATTTGAAAATTTTGGTTATCATTTTTGTGAAAAATGTGATTTGCCTCAAGTTGATGAAGGTGACTATTATACAATTAATAAAGAAAAAGGTTTAGTTTATCTTAAACAAGTTAAAGAATTAATGGAATTAGGAATAAATTATTTAGATGATTATTGTAAAAATTTATATAATTTGTTAATCAAATCAATTAATAAAGATAAAATTTTAATGAAAAAAGCTAAAGAATTATATGATAAATTTTTGATTAGAAATAGAAGAGCTTTATTTTATTATCAAATGGTTATTAATACTGCAACTCCTTCTTGTACTAATTTTTGTTTAATTGATAATATTTTAAAATTATTACAAACAAAATTTGATAAGGTAGAGTTAAATAAAAAAGAAAAAAATGAATTATTAAATAAAGAAGAAATAGAGAAAGTATTAAAATTTTTTGAAAAAAATTATATAGTAGGAAAAAATGAAAAAAAAATTGAAGATATAAAAGAATTTGAAATTAAAGAAATTGGTACAATCGAAAAAAATATAAATAAAATTGAAAAAAATAAAAAAGAATCTGAATCTGATAAAAGATTTATAGGAATGATTTTATTAAATGACAATAATATTTGTACTTGTTCAAACAATGGATATATAAATATTTTTCATATAAAAAAATCATCTTTTAATGGAGAACATTTATTATCAATTAAAGCTCATGAAAAAGAGATAATTGCTTTAGATAAAATGAAAGATAATTCTCTTAAATTTGTAACATTAGATAATGATACAATTAAAATATGGAATTATAATATTGATAAAAATAACAAAGTTACAAAAATCCAATGTGAAACATCTTTAAATAAAATAACTGAATCATCAATGGAATTTTTATATGTTTTAAATATGAGTAATAGTATTTCTTTTTTTACAGATAATGATTATGTAATTATTTTAGATAGAGATTATGAAAAATTTTTTAATGTTCGTTTTTCAGATTGTAATTTAAAAACTCTTTATCAAATTGTTTCTAATGATAAGAATAATAATGTTTTTATTGTTGGAGGAAGTGATAATATTATTTGTTGGAATTTAATAGGAAAAATTGATTGTAAGGGAAGTATTAAATGTGAATGTAATCATGGGAATAGTATTTTTTATTGGAAAGATAATATTTTATTAGTTGGAGGAATTAATATAGTATCTATTGTTAATATTAGTACTTTTAAATATGAACAATTTATTCGATTGTCATCTAGTGAAATTTCTTGTTTTTTAAATATTAAATGTGGAATTTTATGTGGAATTGGAGACACTTATAATTCTTCTTCTTTTTCTTATGGTATTGCTGATAAAAAATTAACAAAATTTGTTGTTTTTAAAAAAAATAATAAAGGGAAAATTGAATATTTTTTAATTGATAAAGAATTTCATAAAAGAGGAATTACTAATGCTTTATGGATTGATAAAGATAAATTTATTTGTTGTTTTCATTATGATGATATTCTTAAAATTTATCAAATTAAACAAAATTAAATATAATAAATTTATATTTTAAAAAAAAAATAAAAACAATATTATTATTATTATTATTTTTCTTCTATTTAATTTTTTGTTTTTAAAATAATTAATTAATTGTAATTATTTTTGAAATTATTTTGTTTTTTAATATGGGGATTGGGGATTGGGGATTGGGGATTGGGGATTGGGGATTGGGGGTTGGGGCCGATGCCCAAAAAACAAAAAACCAAAAACAAAAAAAAAAAAAA
>Ga0310695_10015150_pt1 | contig 10314 bp, 8 predicted proteins | sample RumenRJG_04DNA_FD_203882 | JGI IMG/M metagenome (GOLD analysis project Ga0310695, IMG submission 203882) | Bovine rumen microbial communities from Lethbridge, Alberta, Canada - RJG_04 (v2) (version 2) | ecosystem: Host-associated > Mammals > Digestive system > Stomach > Rumen | place: Canada... | reverse complement strand
ATCTTTAAATTTTCTCTATCTTTATCATTAAAAAAACCTTCTTCTTTTCTAATTTCTGGAAAAGAACCATCATTTACTCCTATTATAAATACTGCTTTAACTTTATGGCTTCTAGAACGTTCTATATCTCCTAAAGTTACTTGATCCATAGCTACAGGTATTTTTCCAATACCTGTAGCTTTAATTCCAACTTTAAATCTGTCTGCATATTTTTCAAATGAAACCTGTTCGTTACCAAATACCTGTATTATCTCTTTTAAAACACTTATTACTATATCCCATCCTGCAATATATTCTTTTGATATTTCTATTTCATTATTTTTTTCTAATTCTTTAGCTTTATTTATTAATTTCTCACCTATTTTATTTTGAATTAAAAAATTATAAATTACTTCTGTTATTTCTTTATATGTTTTTCTACCATCAAGTTGTTTTTTAAATAACAATAAAGGATCTACTACTAGCTTTCTTATTCTATTAATTTCATCAATTTTATCATCTTCAAATTTCCAATCTTCTTTATACCATCTACTATACTTTATTCCCCATTTTAAGCAATAATTTTCTAATCTAAAACATTCTTCATCAGAAATATCACATAACCCTATTTTTATATACTGAAACATGGCTTCATAAGACCAATTTTTATTAAATACTTCTAATAATGCTAATATATATTTAACTAATAAATTTTGATTTAAATCTTTTTTCTGATCAATAAAAATAGGAATTTCATATTGGCTAAAAATTGCCTTTGTTAAACTAGCATAACTTTCTATATTTTTTGTAATTATAGCAATATCTCTATATCTATAGTTTTTTTCCTTAACAAGTTCTATAATTTTATTTGCAACATATTTAATTTCTGTATATGGATTTGTTGATAAATATAAACTTAATGATTCACATTTGTTTTGATATTTTTTATACGGAATTTCATATAATTTGTCTTCTATATGTAATAACTCTGGACTTTTAAATCTGTATTTAATATTAAGATATACCGGCTTTTCTATGTTTATTTTTTCTTTCTGTGTCAAATTTATTATTTTTTGTAATGTTACTTTATTACTATAGAATAAATCCATATCAGAGATAATTTCTTCTGGAAATTTATCTGTACATATTGTAATATTTACTTGTTTAGCTATTTTCATTAATTTTTTTATAATATTATATTCTTGAGGTGTAAATCCTGAAAATTCATCTAAATAAATTATGGTGTTTTTAAACATATTAGTTTTATCTAGATCTTCATATAAATTAGTTAATAAATCATTATCTTCTAAATAACTATTTTTTATTCTTTCTTGAAACTCATTATATAATAAATACATATCTTCTAATTTATATTTAAGATATAAATTTTCTGTTTTGTTTATTACATTATTAAGAATCTCAATATTTACATTATGTTTTTTAAATTCTGTAATCGATGTATCAACAAGCTCAATATTTTTATCTGATTTTCCTAAAAATCTCAACTTTCCCTTGTTCTTTTCTAAAATATCATAAAGTAACATATATTTTCCTGAATCAGATAATAATTTTTTATTTTTATATCCTATCTCACTTGAAATTCGATAAGCCATACGCTTAAATGTTAAAACTTCAGCATTAATAACAGCGTTTGATTTTATTGTTTTTAAAAGCCTTTCTTCAGCATTAAATGAAAATTGTTCTGGTGTTATAATATATATTTTATACTTTCCTTGTATTTTATCTGATATTTCTTTAAAACAAAACTCACTCTTTCCTGTTCCTGCTCTTCCATAAATAATTCTAAGTCCCATATTTTCACCTTAATATAATTATTAATATAATTTAAGCCTCTCTTTTCCAATAAAATAGATATTGTTGAGCAATCCCTGCTAATTTCCCATATTTATCGTATGCATAATTTCTAATTTTATCTTTATTAACCTTTGTCTCATCATCTTCTTTTAGATATAATTCATTCATAACTCTTCTTACCCAAACATCAACCGGAAAAACCGAAAATTGCTTTAGCGAAAAAAGCATAATACAATCTGCTACTTTCTCCCCTACTCCTGGGAATTGTAATAAAGTTTCTTTAATTATTTCAGTATTCTTTTCTTTTTTTAATTTCTCTATATCAATTTTTTTATTTAAAACCATTTGTGTAGTTTCGAAAACTCGTTTATCTCTGAACCCTAATCCTAAAGAACGTAAATCTTCTATAGTGGCACATGATAATTGTTTAGGAGTTGGAAATGTATAATAAGTTTTTCCTCCCCATTCTATTTTATTTCCATATTTTTTTGATATTCTTTCTATTATTCCCTTTATTCTAGGAATATTATTATTTGCTGAAATAATAAAAGAAATTAAAGTTTCCCATAATTCTTGATTTAATATTCTAATTCCTTTTCCATATTCAATACTTGTTTTCATATATGGATCGATTTTACTAAGTTTATTTTTTATTGCTTTATAGTTTCTATCTAATCAAAATACACTTTGCAAAGCTGTTCAAAATCATCTTCTCCTATACCTGAAAATAAAATCTTATCATATTTTTTTTCTACTTTTATAATATTATTTCTAATAATTCCAACATAGCTTCCGTCTTCTTGCTTATCCCATCTAAAACATTGACCACATTCAAAAGTATGAACTGGTTCGAATAAATCATTATTTTCCCATAAGTATTGTTGCTCTTTCATAAGATACCACCTATTTTATATTTTTTGCATGTATACTCATTCATTTCACTTTATTATATCAGCATAGTATAAAATTGTAAATGAAAATCTATTTTACTCAATAAAAAAGGTTACTAGATGTTACTATCCACAAACTATAATAAAATATATAGTAGCCTTAAATAGTAATATATTAATATATTAGCTATTTAAGGCGGTTAAAGCATGTCGTAAATTGTAACTTTTTTATAATTGATATATAGATATTTATATAATTCTATAAGTATAAATTATTATTTAGAAACTAAAAAACAGCATAGCATAACTATACTGTTTAAAAGTCTTAAGAGCTATTTTAATAACTTTATTTTATATTAAATAGCTCCTAACGATTATTTCCTTTATTTTTATTTTATTATTCTGCTGTTTCAGCTGATTCTTCTGCATCTGGAGCTTCATAAGCTTCTAAGATTGCAGCTTGAATCTTTTCTCTTGTTTCAGCATTGATTGGATGAGCTATATCCTTAAATTCTCCATTTGGAGTTTTTCTGCTTGGCATAGCAATAAATAATCCATTTTGACTTTCGATAACTTTTATGTCATGAACAACAAACTCGTTATCAAATGTTACAGAAGCAACAGCTTTCATTCTGTTCTCTGAATTTACTTTTCTTAAACGTACATCTGTAATTTGCATTTTATGCGCACCGCCTTCCAAAGTTTTAAATATATTTGTACACTATTATTATGTACGAATATATTATTCGCCAAATAATTTTCTTTTCCTTCTATTTTTTACAAATTTATAATAATTTTTAATTTTCATATTAAACTATAAATTTTTAATTTTATCCGATGCATAAATTAACTAAATATTGGTATATTACATATAATAGCTAATAACAATATTTTCAATTTTTGATTACCTACTGAATATACAGTTACAAAAACATTATCTAATGTTACAATTCACGGCCTATAATAAAATATAATTGAAAAGCGCGAGGAAGCATGTATATTTTTTTGCGAGCAGTTATGGGTGGAAACCGACAAGCTTACAGGCTACATTAAAATTGAGCATTACGCGAAAATTTTAATTGTAGACTGTGCGAAGTTTGGGCGGCGCAGTAAAAACATATACATGCTTCAGAGAGCAAATCAAAATCAGCCGTGAATTGTAACTATCTAATAACACATTTCTTATGTTAATATAGAAAATATATTGAAATATTTGTTATTAGAGTATATAATTTATATGTTTAAAAGGGAGCGATTCATTTGAATGATATAAATAATATAAAAGAATATAAACAAATACATATGATTGGAATCGGTGGAATCAGTATGAGCGGTATTGCAGAAATATTGCATTCATGGGGATTCATTGTAACAGGAAGCGATTCTAATAAATCTGAAATTACAGACAAACTAATTAAACATGGAATTCCTGTTACTATAGGTCATAACTATGATAACATATATAGAGCAAATATGGTTGTATATTCTGCTGCTATAAAACATGACGATCCTGAACTATTAGAAGCACAAAAATTAAATATACCAATTATAGAAAGAAAAGATTTCTTAGGAGAAATTACCAAAGCTTTTGAAAATACAATTTGCATTTCTGGAACTCATGGAAAAACAACCACTACTTCTATGATCTCAGCTTGTTTTTTAGAAGCTGACTTAGATCCAACTATACAAGTGGGAGCTGTATTAAAAGAATTAAATGGTAACTATCGAGTAGGAAATAGTCCTAACTTTATTTTAGAAGCTTGCGAATATTCGGAAAGCTTTTTAAAGTTTCATCCAAAATCAGAAATAATTCTTAATATTGATAATGATCATTTAGATTATTTTGAAACATTTGAAAATATCAAAAAAGCATTTATAAAATATGTAAAATTATTACCTTCAAATGGTTTATTAGTTCTAAATGCAGACGATAAAAACTGTTTAGACTTAAAAAAATATGTAGATTGTAAAATCGTAACTTACTCAATTAATAACCCTAAAGCAAACTTTATTGCAAAAAATATAGAATTTAACTCTAATGGATTTGCACGTTTTGATGTATACTTAAATAATAATTTCTTTGGAGCTTTTAATTTATCTGTTGCAGGATATCATAATGTTCTAAACAGCTTAGCTTGTATTGCTTTATGTTATAATAATCAAGTCCCATTATATAGTATAAAAGAAGCTCTTTCTAAATTTACTGGAGCAAGCAGAAGGCTAGAATACAAAGGAAGTATTAATGGAGCGAGTATTTTTGACGATTATGGTCATCATCCTACAGAAATCGAAGCCACAGTTAAAGCAATATCTAATAAAAAATTTAATGAGTCTTGGGTTGTTTTCCAACCTCATACTTATAGTAGAACAAAAACCTTATTAAATGAATTTGCTAAAGCTTTACTTGCTTATGACCACATTATTATTACAGACATCTATGCAGCAAGAGAAGAAAATATATATAATATATCTTCTAAAGATCTAGTAAATAAAATTAAAGAAAGCGGTAAAGATGCAATTTATTTATCAGACTTTAATGAAATTGTAAATTATTTAAAAAATAACATAAAACCAAATGATATTATTTTAACACAAGGTGCAGGAACAATAACTCAAATTGGTACTATGTTAGTTTCATAAACTAAACATTAATCATTATAAATTATTAGCCACTATTTTTAGTAGTGGCTAATAATTTATTTATAAATATAAATTTAATTCAAAATAAAATTCTACTCCATTTCCTCTATTTTTTGTACCATATTCATTTTTATAATTATTCATAATAGCCTTTACTATAGAAAGTCCAATACCACTACCTCCATCATTTCTATTCCTTGACTCATCTATTTTATAAAATCGATTCCAAATTCTGCTTTGATTTTCTTCTGATATATTATCTCCAGTATTGAATATGCTAATTCTAACTTTATTATCTTTTATTATATTTTCTAATTTAATCTCTTTTATTCCATTTACTTCTTTAACATGTTTAATTGCATTTGTAAGATAATTTGTTACAATCTGTTCTATATAAAACGTATCTCCATATACATAAATTGGATCGTCTTCTTTAAATTGTATATTTATATGCTTTTCTTCTATCATAACCTTAGATTTTCTTATAACTTCTTTTTCAAGTTCAATTAGATTAAATTTTACATTATTAAATTCTCTTTTTCCATATTCAAGTTTCATTAATTCTAAAAGTTGTTTTACTAGTATATCCATTTTGTTTGATTCGTCTAATATAACTTCAGCATAAAATTTTCTACTTTCATCATCTGTATTTACATTTTCTAATAAACCTTCTGCATATCCCTGTATTAGAGCAATTGGTGTTTTTAATTCATGAGATACATCAGAAATAAATTGTTTTCTCATCTCATCAATCTTAGATTTTTCTTCAATATCTTTTTCTAATTCAATATTTGAATCTCGTAATTGTTTTATAACTCGCTCCATTGTATCTGACATTGTGTTAATGCTTTTCCCTAATTCATTTATTTCGTCATCTGTATCTGTAATATAATATTTATGCGTAAAATCTAATTTAGATATTTTTTTTGCAATTGTATTTAATTCGTATATCGGATCTGTAAATTTTCTAGATATTACTGATACTATAACTCCACTAATTATAATTGTAAATACTCCTATAATACATAAAAACTCGTTTGATATTCTAACACTTTCATCTATTGATGCAATAGGCACTCTAACATTTAATGTATATCCATTATCCAATGTAGCAGAAAGCATAATATAATTCAATCCATTTTTACTATCATATGCTTTATGTATTACAATTCCATCTTTAGAGTAAATAATATTTTCTTTTTGAAGTGGAGTCACTGGAAATTCTTTTTCCAATATCCTTGAAAGAAAATTTTTATTTGAAGAATAAACTCCAATATTGCTTTCTGTTTTTATTAAAATATCAAAATTGTTTTTTATAGATATTTTCTCAAGTTCTAATTCTATGTCGATTTCGTCATTTTCTGAATTATAATAATTATTAATTAAATAATATACCCTCATTAAATCCTGTTTCTTTGAGAAAAGATAAAATGATCTTAATACTATATTATTTAATAAAATTAAAGATACAATTATAACTATTAATGTACTTGCTAATGTTATAAAGAGTTTCATTCTTAAAGACTTTATTTTTTGCACTTTTATTTCACCTCAAATTTATAGCCTACTCCTCTGATTGTTTCAATATACCTTCCTTTTTTACCTAATTTGTGTCTAATCTTCTTTATATGGCTATCTATAGTTCTAGAATCTCCATAATAATCATAATTCCATACATTGCTTAATATTTTATCTCTTGATAAAGCAATTCCTTTATTATCAACTAAATATTTTAATAATTCATATTCTCTTAAGCTCATTTCAATTTGTTTTCCCTCAATTTTTACTGTTCTTCCATCAATATCTATTTCAATACCGCCATAATCTTGTATATCTTTTTTAATTATCTTTTCCCTTTTTAATATAGCTTGTACTCTTGCAACTAATATTTTAGGGCTAAATGGCTTTGTAATATATTCATCTACTCCTAATTCAAATCCAAATAATTCGTCTTGTTCTTCTCCTCTTGCTGTAAGCATAATAACAGGTACATTAGAGTTTTGTCTAATTTGCCTTAATACAGACCATCCATCTAATACTGGCATCATAATATCTAATATTATAAGTCCAATATCTTTTTTATTTTTCTCTGCAATTTCTAAAGCTTTTTCTCCGTCTTCAGCTTCAAGAATATTAAATCCCTCTTTTATTAAAAAATCTTTTATTAGCTTTCTAATTCTAGATTCATCATCAACAATTAAAATTGTTGTATTATTCACATATATCACTCCTAGCCTTTTGTTAGTATTATTATATATTATATTTTTTATTTGTGTCTATATTGTGAAAATTATTTAACATTACAGTAAATAAAGATTAATATTTCTTATAATTAAAAAATACTGGCTTTTCTAATTATATATTTTAATAGTTGATATATAAAAAAGTATAGATTTAAATCGAAAACCTATACTTTTCTTGTATTATAAATTAACTGGATTATCTGAAGCTCCACTATCAAATGGTATAAACTTTTTAACTACATTTGATACAATATCTGGTGTTTCAGCATTTCCTCTATATTCATTAAATGATTGATTTATTTTATTATCAACAATATTTTCCATCTCTTCTTGAGGAATTTGCTCTGCTAAAACTAATTCACTAACTAGAATTTGTTTTGCATTTGTTAACATTTTTTTCTCTCCTGTAGAAAGCCCCTTTTCTTTTTGCTTAAAACTTAAATTTCTAACTACATCTGCTATTTCGTAAATATCTCCACTCTTCATCTTATCCATATTATCTCTATATCTTTTGTTCCAATTCATTGCCATTTCTGTTTCGTCTTCTTGTAATATATCAAACACCTTATTCGCTGACGTTTTATCTATTATACCTCTTACTCCTATTTCTTCTGCCTTATTAATCGGTACCATAACCTTTACCTCTCCTGGCATTCTTAAAATATAGTAAGATTGCTTCTCCCCTAAAATATCTTTTTCTTCAATTGAATCAATTGTTCCTGCCCCATGCATTGGATATACAATATGATCTCCTACGTTAAACATGCAATGTCACTCCTCTCTTAGATTTAAAATAATAATCATAATAAAAATTACGACCCAGTTTATGTTTTAATCTTAAATATAAATTGTACAAATCGTAATTTTTTTATTTATTGACTGTATCTATTATACTACAAAAATTACCAAAAGTCAAAACTTTTGGTAATTAATTTTCTTCTTATTATAGCAGTATTTGTGCGCACATTTGTTTTGTGCTTGCATTATGTTTTATTGTAATTTCAGCATTTTACTTGCTTGTTGATCCAAATCCACCTTTTCTTTGTCCTTCAGATTTATCATTATCTGATATAAAATATTTTTGAAATATAGCCTGTCCTATTACATCTCCTTTTTTTATTTCTAAATCATCATTAAAAAAGTTATAAAAAGCATACATTATATGTCCATCATTGTCTTTATTTCCATAGTAATCAGCATCAATAATACCAATACTATTTGCCATTACTAATCCCTTTTTAAATGGATTAGAACTTCTATTACATAACATTAAATATTCATTTTCTGGCATATATGCCTTTATTCCTGTTTTTACTAAAGTAGGCTTCATTCCAAATTCGTATTTAGGTATTATACAATCTTCAGCACATTCTACATCATATCCTGCAGAATTCTTTGTTTTACGTATTGGTAAATTTATATTCTTATTTTCAAATCCTTTTGCTATTTCAAAACCTCTTATTTTTTCCATAATATATTTTCCTCTCAATTTTTATTCATAAATTAATTGAATTTTATTATATATGTCAATATTTGTCAAGAATTCTACATGTATATATCTTGACTTTTTTTTACATTTGAATTAATATAGTTTCATAAAATATAAACATGGAGGTAAGTTATGGATTTAAAAGGATCTAAAACAGAAAAAAATTTAATGGCTGCATTTTCTGGTGAATCACAAGCTAGAAATAAATATACTTACTATGCTAGCAAAGCAAAAAAAGAAGGATATGAGCAAATAGCAGCTATTTTTATGGAAACAGCTGAAAATGAAAAAGAACATGCAAAAATTCATTTTAAATATTTAAATGGTATTGGAGATACAAAAGCAAATCTTGCTGCTGCAGCTGCTGGAGAAAATTACGAATGGACAGATATGTACGAAACATTCGCAAAAGAGGCAGAAGAAGAAGGCTTTGCTGAAATTGCAGCAACATTTAGAGGAATTGGTGCAATAGAAAAACATCACGAAGAAAGATACAAAAAATTACTTGCTAACTTAGAAGAAGGAAAAGTATTTAAAAAAGATGGTGTATTTATATGGAAATGTAGAAACTGTGGACATATACATGTCGGAACAGAAGCTCCACAAGTTTGTCCAGTTTGTAAACATCCTCAATCTTATTTTGAATTATGTGATGAAAACTATTAATATATACTATTAATAACCTTAAAAGAGACTAATAAAACAAATTATTTTATTAGTCTCTTTTTGTATAGTTTTCTAATAATCTCAAAATTTCTTATATTTTATTCATTGTTAATTGTCAATAATTAATTTACATAACTTGACTTCATGCTGTAAATTTGTTACAATTAAATTACACTTTAATAAAAGGAGGTGATACTGGTGCAGATACCAGTATCCTGCTCGGACCGCAGGTACTGCTTCGAATGCCCTTCCCGAAGAGGTTGTAAAATTCGAAAAGAATTTTATGATCCTCATTTTAAAAGGTCATTAGAATCAGAACTCCACGGTCCCGGGAGGGCCACAGCCCTCACCTTGCTCGTAAAGAGCAAGGTGGAGGTTAAATCTTTCGCTGAATATAGCGAAGATTAATCCCCTCCCCTCGGTGTTCCGGGCTCTTTATGAGACCGGAACTTGTTTTATTTTATTTAATATTGCCTTCCCCATATTACCATTAAATCAGCTTTTTCTCCACAGCAAACACATTTATCAGATATATGCTCTTTTTCAAATGGTATACATCTTGACTTTGCACCTGTTAATTCTCTTATTTTCT
>Ga0310695_10015149_pt1 | contig 10314 bp, 6 predicted proteins | sample RumenRJG_04DNA_FD_203882 | JGI IMG/M metagenome (GOLD analysis project Ga0310695, IMG submission 203882) | Bovine rumen microbial communities from Lethbridge, Alberta, Canada - RJG_04 (v2) (version 2) | ecosystem: Host-associated > Mammals > Digestive system > Stomach > Rumen | place: Canada... | reverse complement strand
CGCGATGGTGGTCTCACCTACCTGGGTGCGTCCATGGAGGACACGCATGGCATCGTGGTCGACAACTATGCTTTGCGGTCGTCCAACGGCCGGCATCTGCGCAACATCTCGGCACAGATGTTCGCCGACTTGGACCAGCTGCGTCATTACGATCTGGTCATCGTCATGTATGGACTGAACGTGGCCGGGCGTCGCGCGAGTGAGTTTGCTAGCTATCACGACCTGATGGTCGATGGCATTGAGCGCATGAAGCAGAGCATGCCTGGCACGGGTTTTCTGGTGGTGAGTGTGAGCGACCGCGAGGAGAAGCGTGGTGGTGGTTTCCACACGATGCGTGGTGTGGTCAGCATGGTCAATGCGCAGCAGCGTATTGCCTATGACGCGCGCGTAGCCTTCTGGAACCTCTACACGGCCATGGGTGGCGAGGGAAGCATGGTTCAGATGGTGCAGCAGAAGCAGGCCAATCTCGACTACACGCACATCAACTTCAAGGGCGGTGCGCGTCTGGCTCAGTTGTTCTATGATGTCATCACCTGGGGGCATGAACAGTATCATCGCCAGGTCACGAAAGGAGGTGGACGATGAGCCAGTGGTTTGACACGATAGTAGCCCAGTTTGGGCAGCTGCCTTGGGATGCCATCGGACAACAGTTGACTTACAACCCCGAGTCGCCGATGATCTTCAGCAGCGGCATCTTCTTGTGGCTGTTTGCAGGGTTTATTATCGTCTATGCCATGCTGCATCGTCACCTGGCGGCGAGGTTGATTTTTGTCACGGCGTTCAGCTACTACTTCTACTACAAGTCGAGTGGACTCTATTTCTTCTTGCTAGCTCTGGTCACATGCAGCGACTGGCTCATTGCGCAGCGCATGCACCGCACCGTCAGCCAGGCTGGGCGAAAGTGGCTGGTGGCCTTGAGTTTGCTGATTGACTTGGGTCTGTTGGGCTACTTCAAGTACACCAACTTCTTCGGTCATATTTTCGCTCAGATGACTGGTGGTCACTTCAGCGACCTGAGCATCTTCTTGCCAGTGGGCATCTCGTTCTTTACGTTCCAGTCGCTGAGCTACACTATCGACGTCTATCGTCGCAAGATACGTCCGCTAGATTCGCTGTTGGACTATGCCTTCTATGTGTCGTTTTTCCCGCAGCTGGTGGCAGGCCCCATTGTTCGTGCCAGCGACTTCATTCCGCAGATACGTCGTCCGTTGCGTGTCACGCGCACCATGGTGGGGACCGGCTTGTGGTTCATCATCTGTGGTCTGTTCAAGAAGGCTGTGATCAGCGACTACATCAGTGTCAACTTTGTGGAGCGCGTGTTTGCCGACCCGTCGTTGTACAGCGGTTTGGAGAACCTGCTGGGCGTCTATGGCTATGCGCTGCAGATCTATTGCGACTTTTCGGGCTACAGCGACATGGCCATCGGCATCGCGCTGCTGATGGGCTTCCACTTTAACATCAATTTTAATAGCCCCTACAAGAGCGCTTCGATCACCGAGTTTTGGCGTCGCTGGCACATCTCACTCAGTTCATGGTTACGCGACTACCTCTACATCTCGTTGGGTGGCAATCGCAAGGGGCGTGTGCGCCAGTATCTCAACCTGTTCATCACCATGTTGTTGGGCGGTTTGTGGCATGGTGCGTCGTGGAACTTTGTTGCTTGGGGCTCGCTGCACGGTGTGGCCTTGATGCTGCACAAGATGTGGATGCAGCTCACAGGTCAAAAAACCGGTGTTCCTCATCGTCGCAAGTGGGTGCAGGTGTTGTGTGTCGTAGCCACGTTCCACTTTGTCTGCCTGTGCTGGATCTTCTTCCGCAACCGCGAGTTCAGCGGTTCGATGACCATGCTCAATCAGATATTCACCAACTTCCACCCCGAGTTGTTGTGGCAGTTGTTGACGGGTTACTGGCAGGTGATGCTGCTGATGGTGCTAGGATTTGTGTTGCACTTTGTCCCCGATCGTGTCGAGGCTCGGTGCAAGCGTGCCTTTGTGTCGCTGCCCATGGTGTGCTATGTGTTGGTGTTGGTGGTGATGGTGGCCATCATCATCCAGGTCAAGAGCAGCGATATTCAACCATTTATCTACTTCCAGTTCTGATGGCAGCATTTTTGGTCGCAGGTTGCAGCTGTTGCCACCCGAAAGTTCTAATTGGTTGAAGAATGACCAAAATCTATTGAATAGATTTGGCAGAATGATACAAAACCAATACTTTTGTTTTCCATTTAAGAAGAGAAGTTACAAAAATAATAGCGATATGAAGAAATTAATGGTTCTTTTTTCGGCAGTTTTGCTCACGATGATGAGCATGAGTGCTGACACATACAACTATCTGAACTTTGTCAATGCCAACAGCCAGATCACTCAATTCAGCACCACAGGCTTGCGGATGACCTTCAATGGCGGCAAAGCCACGGTTACAGCTGGAGGACAGACGCAGACCATCAACCTTAGCTCGATGGCCTATATGGAGTTCACCAATACTGCTAGCAGCGGCACAACCTATCCCGTGGGCGATGTCAACGGTGATGGTAGCGTCGATGTGGCTGATGTCAACATCTTGATTAACATCATGCTGGGTCTGGACGACGGCAGTGCCTACGATGGTCGCCAGTATGTGACTGGTAACTCCATGGTCGATGTGGCTGATGTGAACTATGTCATCAATGCCATGTTGGGCAAGGTATAGTTTTTAGACGTTAGCATTAGGCCATTAGCTATAAGCTATAAGCATTAAGCTGACGGGCCAAACAGCCAACAGCGGTCGCCGGGCACGCAATAAATTAGCCTCGGCGGCCGTTACTTTCAAAAGATTAGTCATGCTTGAGCCAATCATACAGCAGTTTCAGCCCATCACGCTCGAGGAAATGAGCACTATCAAGCTGATGAACCGCACCGACACCAAGTTTGTCACGTCGGTGCCGGTGCTGTGCCAGTTGCTCAAGTTGGCTCAGGGTGAGTATCGTGCGCAGGAGACCGATGGTCTCAGGCTTTCGCCTTACCACACGCTCTACTTTGACACGCCCGACTGCGCGATGTATGTCGCGCACCAGAATGGTCACCTCAACCGCCAGAAACTGCGCGTCAGGTCGTATGTGTCATCTGGCCTGCACTTCCTCGAGGTCAAGACCAAGGACAACCACAAGCGCACACACAAGAAGCGCGTCACGCTCACCGAGCACGACAAGCAGCAGTGGCCTGCCATCGTTCAGGCGTCGCAAGGCCAAGTCAGCGACTTCCTGTCGCAGCGGCTGCGATATGACCACACCAGTCTGTTGCCAATGCTTGAGAACGAGTTCAACCGCATCACGCTGGTCAACCGTGCTTGCACCGAACGACTCACCATCGACTCGGGCTTGCGGTTCACCAACTGGACCACCCATCAGCACCGGGTGATGACCCATCTGGTGATCATTGAGCTCAAGCGTGACGGCCTACAGCCTTCGCCCATCCTCGACATGCTCAGGATGCTGCGCATCAAGCCGCATGGCTTCAGCAAGTATTGCATGGGCATGGCCTTCACCGATGCCTCGCTCAAGCAGAACCGTTTCAAAGAGCGCATGCGATCGGTCGAGCGCATCATGTCACAAGCACAGCAACACAGTTCCATCACGCAATAAAAAAACCGACAAGCATTATGAACCCCGACTACGCAAACTACTTCGGCCAGCTGTTCAGCACCGGCATGTTTGGTCACATCAATGTCCTCAATTTCGTGATCAGCACCGTGATGGTGTGGATCATGGTTCATTTTCTTTACTATGGTCGTAGCAAGCGGCGTGACTTCTATTTCACGTTCCTGCTCATCGGCATTGTCATCTATTTCCTGGTCTACTTCATGATCTTTGTCCTCGAGGACCTCAAGGGCAAGACCGGCATTGGCATCGGCATCGGTCTGTTTGGTATCTTCAGCATCATGCGTTATCGCACCGACGCCATGCCTGTGCGCGAGATGACCTATCTGTTCAGCATCATCTGCATGGCTGTTATCAATGCCTTGGGTACTGAGATCTCGTTTGTCGAGATGATGGTGCCCAACATCATCATTGTGTGTGCTGTGGCACTGTGTGAGGCATTCCTGCTGCGCAGCAAGCAGGCCACCAAACTCATCCAGTATGACCGTGTAGCGCTTGTCAAGCCCGAGTGTCGCGAGCAGCTCAAGGCCGACCTTGAGGAGCGCACAGGCCTGTCGATTGACCACCTTGAGGTGGGTGCCATCGACTATCTGCGCGACACGGCCATCATCAAGATTTATTACACCGACCCGGGTGCCAACGCTGAGCTCAACACGACCATCAAGCCCAAGCGTGCCGACTGGGAGAAAGTCTAGCCACGCAGGCACCACAACAGCACTGCGCAAAATGTCTTAATGTCGAAGCTAGACGGCCCACACAAACTGGCATATAGCTCTAAAATCAAGCGATAGACCTCGAAAGTGGTCTATCGCTTCATTCTTACTGTTTGAATGTCAGCATCTGTTCGATGATGTGGCGGTCGTTGCTCAGGCGCGGTACCTTGCGCTGACCACCCAGCTTGCCCGTGGAGGCTAGCCAGCGGTCGAACAGCCCGGGTTGTGCCACCACCAGCGTGGGTGGAGCCAGAAAGATGCTGCCGGCGCGCTTGGCCTGGTAGTCGCTGTTGGCCTGCTGCAGGTGCTTGTCGACAAGGGTGATGAACTGCTTGAGGTCGGCGGGCTGGACGGCAAACTCCACCAGCCACTGATGGTGACCGCTCTGGTGGTCGTCGGCATAGACTGGCGCGACAGTGTAGTTAAGCACCTGGGCACCCGTCTGCTGGGCAGCCTGTGTGATGGCCTGGTCGGTGTTGTGAACCATCACCTCCTCGCCGAAGGCATTGATGAAACTGCGCGTGCGGCCGGCAATCTTGATTTTGACCGGATTGAGCTGCGTGACGGTGACGGTGTCGCCGATGCGGTAGCGCCACAGGCCGTTGCACGCGGTGATGATGAGTTCGTAGGTGCGTCCTGGTTCTACTTCCCAGATGGGGTAGACTTCTGGTTCGGTGCTGTCGGTCTGCTCGATGGGCAGGAACTCATAGAAGACGCCTATGTCGAGCAGCAGCATCATGGCGGTGTCGTCCCAGTCGGTCTGCACGGCAAAGAATCCCTCGCTGGCATTGTAGGTGTCCAAGAAGTGCATGCGGCTCATGTCGCAGATGGCCTCGTACTGCTGCCGGTAAGGGGCAAAGGCGATGCCGCCATGGAAGAACACCTCCAAGTTGGGCCACACCTCGTGGATGCATGACTTGCCTGTGCGCTCGAGCACCTGCTTGAGCACGGTGAGGAACCATGAGGGCACTCCGCTCAGGTTGGTGATGTTCTGGTGCATACTGGCCTCGACCAGGGCCGGTAGCTTCTCGCTCCAGTCGGCCATCAAGGCCACATGCTTGCTAGGTACCCTGAAGAGATTGGCTAGCGGGTTGATGTTTTGGATGAGTGTGGCACTGAGGTCGCCCACTTGCACGCCGGGCTTGAGCTGCAGTTCGTTGGCAAACGATCCTCCCAGTATCAGCGCCTTGCCCGAGAATATGCGGCTCTGTGGGTTGAGGTTAAGGTAGTGTGCCACCACGTCGCTGGCTCCCTGGTAGTGGTTGCGTCGCAGTGCCTGTCGCGTGATGGGTATATACTTGCTGCGTCCATCGGTTGTGCCGCTGGACTGTGCGAAGTTCCACGTGCGTCCTGGCCACAGCACCCCCGCCTCGCCGTCGACCATGCGCATGATCATGGGGCGCAGGTCCTCGTAGCGGTGCAGCGGCACGCGGCTGGCAAAGTCGCTATAGGTGCGGCATGTCGAGAAATCGTAGCGGCGTCCCATCTGCGTGAGTGCGGCGGTCTCGACGAGCTTGACCAGTTCGCCCTGCTGCACTGCGTCGGCATGGTCAATAAATCTCACCTGCTCTTGCAGGCGGTTGCGGAAGTGTCCTTTGACAAGTGGTGTAAAGTCCATGAGGAATCAGCTTTTTTTTTAGCCTTGCAAAGTTACTAATTAGTTTCTAGTTTTTAGTTCTTAGTTTTTAGCTTTTTTTGAAGTGATGGCACAAAGTGGGGACGGCGCAGAGCACCGTCCCTACAATAACGTGCCAACATCGGCGCGTAGCGCGGTCTAAAATCTAACAACTAGTTTTGTGTTTCGGGTTGCTGGTTAACAACCCGGAACACAAAACTAGTTGCCCAGCATGATGTTGATGACCTCGTTGACATCGGCCACATCGACGTCGGTGTCACCCTCGGTGACACAGGCTCTACCGGCGTAATTGTCAGCGGTGTCCTTGCCGAGCATGATGTTGATAATGATGTTGACATCGGCCACATCGACCGAGCCGTCGCCATTGACGTCGCCGCGCAGCCAGCTGGCGCCGTCGGCCAGGGTGACTTGCATGACGTTGCTCATCTCAGACGTGGTCTGGTCGGTGTAGATGGCCTGCACCTTGTAATTAAAGGTGCCATACTGCTCGAGGCCGGTCACGACATAGCTGTTGTCAGTAATGCCCGTGATGACACGGCTGTGGCTGTCGCCTGTCTCGCTGGCGCGTGCCGGTGCGCTGGCCTGGGTGGCGTCACCGCTGTAGATCTTGATGTCGTAGAGCAAGGCGCGCTTGTTCATGTCGCTTGCGCCATCGCGTCCGGCAATCGTGATGTTCTGGTTGGCAGCAGCCTCACAAGGCACGACAACTGTATATTCGGTAATGTCATCGGTTAGGTTGATTTGCTCGCTGGCACTACCGGTCTTGACCTTGAGATAGACATTCTTGTCGGTTGTCGAGTAGCTCTTGGCCGTGATCTTGACAGTGACAAAACCGCCACTGCTGCTGAGGTCGAGTGCGGGGGTTGTGATATATCCACCTGCGCGTGTGCGGTCGTTGATGCGCAGGGCGCCATTCTCCAGATATACATACTGGCCGGTCCAGCCTGGATTGTCCATGTAGCGGTCCATATAGTTGCCGATGTTTGCAGTGGAGCTCTTCTCCAGGTCGGTGAGGTCTTCGTGCAGCAGCAACTCGGCGCCTTGGGCCTGCTGGTCGACGTAAAGGGTGTAGCTCGACACGTTGGGCACAGCGGTCCAGTTGGCGCGGAAGGAGGTGGGCTGAATCTGTGATGCCTCGTCCATGACAGGTACCTGCTTGCTGATGGTGGCGGTGCCGTTGAGACTGACAGTGACGGGATCGAGGCCAGGATAGGTCACTGTCGCCGTGGCAGTGAATGTGCCAGGTTCCATGGGCTTGAAGTAGACGTTGACAACAGCTCCGGCCATGATGGAGTAGCCTGAGACAACGGTCTTGCCCAGGCGGAAGTATCCGCTGGGGTCATTGAGTGTGATGGTGGCGTTGGTGTCCTCGTCGAGGAACTGGCCGTCAATCTGGAAAGAGTTGCGCACCTCGGTGCCCTCGATGGTTGTGAAATTGATCTGGGTGACATCGACGCTGATGGATGCCTCGGTGAGCGTGGTGACGGTGGCCTGTGCCCATGCGCTCTCTTGTGCAGTGGTGGCGTCGACAGGCACAGCCTTGACCTTGACGGTGTAGGTCTCGCCCATGATCAGGTCGGTGGTGCTGTAGCTGGTTGCGGTGAGGCCTTCCACCTCAGTGACGATGCTGCCATAGTGGTTGAGCACCTGCAGGGTGAAGGTTGCCGCCGCTCCGCTATAGGTCCAGCTAATGTCGAACGACTCGCCAGTGACATTGGTAGCTTCGGCCAGAACGGGTGTGGGCAGTGCGGGCAGGGTGTTCTGCAGCGTGGTTGCTGTGACGGTGTTGGACCATGCGCTCTCTTGAGCGGTGGTGGCGTCGACAGGCACGGTCTTGACCTGGAGGGTGTAGGTGGTGGCCGGTGTGAGGCCTGTGACGGTGAACTCCTTGTCGGTGATGCCCGTGTGATTGGCGACAATGGTGCCGTTCTGGGTCACCTGCAGGGTATAGGTGACCTCGGTAGTGGCGGTGTGTGTCCAGGTTGCGTGGAGCGAGTTCATGGTGACCTCGGTGGCCGCGGCCAGCACAGGTGCGTCGAGTGCGGGCAGTGTGGATGTGCCCTTGACATACCAGAGCGAGACGGTTCCGTCGCTGTTGGCGATGATCTCGGTCACGGGCTTGTCGAGGGTTCCAGCGCCGCCGGTGCTGCTTGCCAATTGGCCATTGGCCATCATGTTGAGCACGGATGCTGGTGTGGATGTCGCAGAGAACTCGTGGTTGCTCTTGCCGTAGCAGTCGGCCTCCTCGTTGTCGACGTTGTCATCGCCGTCGGCCGGGATGATGGTGGCCAGCTGCATCGCATTGTTGTTGACCGTGTTGGCGGCCCAGCGGTCGGCCACATAGGTGAAGTGTGTGATGAGCAGCCCGTTGTCGGGGATATACTGGTCCCAGCCTTGTTTCTGGCGGTTCTCGAGGATGAAGTACTCGTTGCTGTTGAGTCCCTTGAGTTGTATGGCCTGGTCGGTGTCGAGCGTCTTCTGGTTCATGGCCGCGAGGGTGTACTGCGTGTTCTCGACGGGAGTGATGTAGTCAATCCATCCCATGAAGTTCTTCTCGTAGGCGCTATATCCGATGGGTGTGTACCCGTCGTTGTTGTAGCAGCCGTAGTCCATGAGGCTCCAGTCGCCCATGCCGAAGTAGCCTATGGTGTAGGCGTTGGTCTCGTAGAAATCGGGCAGGCCCAGGCAGTGCGAGTACTCGTGGCAGAACGTGCCGATGCCGTCGAGAGTTGTGCTGTTGTCGTTCGAGCCGTATGCCTCGTTGAACACGGCAAAGCGGTCGATGGTGACCCCATTGCGCGTGAGCGGACCATTGCCGTCGCTGTAGTAGGCACCTGCCGATAGGCTCCAGTTGCAGGGCCATACCGAGCTGGGTACAGTCTGCCAGGCTTGGGCCTCGCCCACGCCGGCATAGACGACAATGACCACATCGGCCTCGCCGTCACCATCGTTGTCATACTGGCTCCAGTTGACATCGGTGCCGGCAGCGATGATGGCGTCGTTGACCATCAGCGCTACACCCTTGTCGTTGCCGTAGCTGTCGTTGCCTCCGTAGGTGGCCCTCGAGCTGGGCAGGTTGTAGATGCCATAGAACTCAAATTGTGGCTGGTACTTGCCGTTTGACTGGTCGGCAAAGTACTGGTAGGCGCTTGTTGAACCCTGTGTATAGTGGTTCTGTATCTGTGCCATGGTGTGTGTCATCTGCTTGTCGGCAAAGTTGACCAGCAGCACCGGTATGCGTGGCGTGCCAGTGGTGGGCATCTCGGTCTGTCCCACCTTGCGTGGCGTGGCTGGTGCTCGTCGTGCGCGCGTCTGTGTCTGAGCTGCCAGTGTAATTTTGTCGCCTTGTGCTGCAATGAAGCTGAGTTCTTGTGCGTCGCGGCAGGCAGCGTCATGTGCCAGTTGGGTAGTGATTCCGCTGGCAGTACTGTAGTAGAACTTGCCGTCGCCAGCACGTTGCACGGTCAGTCCGTCCTGCGTGAGTATACTGTGGTGGAACTCATCGCCCACCATCTGCAGGGTAATCGTCTTACCATCGGCTTGGTTGAAGGTTTTGAAACCTCGTTTGGCTGGCACAGCTTGCATGGTGCTCACGCACAACAGACAAGCAGTGAGTAGCAATAAGATTTTTTTCATCTGGTTGTTGGATTGTTTATTAGGTTTAGCTTTTAGAGGTGCAAAGATAAGCAAAATTCACCAACTGGCGGCATAATGGGATGAATTTTCGCTAAACAATGCATTTTTGTCATTAAAAATGGAATATTATTGGCAAAATGATACGTTTGTTTGCTGGATGACGTTTTTTTGAGCATGGTTTTGTTCAGATGTGCGTTAGTTTTTTGTACCTTTGCAGTCGCAATGATGAACCAACCTTCGACCCATACCCTGTTTGTCAGCGACATGGACGGCACGCTCATGGGGGCGGACTCGCGTGTTAGCGATCGTTCGACAGCCATCATCAACGACCTGATTGATCATCATCAGCTGCTGTTCACCATCGCCACTGCCCGCACTACAGCCACTGTGGTGCCGCTGATGCGTGGCATCCATGCCACCTTGCCCATGATCATCCTCTCGGGCGCGGTGCTGTGGCACCCTGTTGAGCGGCGACTGACCGATGCCCGTTCCATTGATCCGCTGGCAGTGCGGCAAGTGTGCGGCCTCTGTGAGCGGCATGGTGTGCACCCGATGGTCTATCGTCAGCATGGCAATGTCATCCACACGCACCATTGTGGCACGATGGCCGACTATGAGCGGCAGTTTGTGGATGCTCGGGCTCACACACCCTATAAGCGGTTTGTCCTCGACGATTCGGACTATGCCACCCATGC
>Ga0310695_10015146_pt1 | contig 10315 bp, 10 predicted proteins | sample RumenRJG_04DNA_FD_203882 | JGI IMG/M metagenome (GOLD analysis project Ga0310695, IMG submission 203882) | Bovine rumen microbial communities from Lethbridge, Alberta, Canada - RJG_04 (v2) (version 2) | ecosystem: Host-associated > Mammals > Digestive system > Stomach > Rumen | place: Canada... | reverse complement strand
AAAAAATCGTGGATAGAATACGGAGAAACTGATAAAGAAGCAATGAACAGTGCAAGACAATTGGCAACGGAAGATGCAAAAAACAATATTAATTTTGATAAGTTGTTGGATAATGCGCAAAAACAAGCGGAAATAATAGTAGGTAATCTTATAAAAACCGGAATGATAGATATAAAATATGCTGTTGAATTTGAAATATCCGATAACGAAACAAAAGAGCTAAAAGAAGATTTTAATTCTGCATTTGAATTTGAAACAGCAGTTCAATAAAAAAAGAGGATTAATCAATGTCACAAAATCAAGAGCCGATAGAACCGGAAATAGTTGATAATATAGATGATATAAAAAAACAAAACAACAAAAATATTAAAGAGAATCAAAGTAAAAAAGTTTGGGCTTGGATATTTTTTATTGCGGCTGTAATTTACGGAGTATCACCTATAGATTTAATTCCCGATATGCCTGTCGTAGGTTGGATAGACGATTTTACAATAGGGGCGGCAGCTCTTACAAATCTTATTCAACAACAATTCTTTCAAACGAATAATTCTTTAAACAAACTGTTTAAAATAGCAAAATGGATACTGATATCCGTAGCTGTTCTTATAATACTTGTTGCAGTTTTAATAATAACTTTAATAGTTAAAAATTAAACAGTTCTCTCTTTTAAAATAATCAATTTATTTTGCTATAATATTTGGCATTATGAAAACGATTATATTGTTGGTATTTTCAAATATATTTATGACTTTTGCATGGTATTGGCATTTGAAGTTTGACAATATAAAAATATGGAAGTTAATTCTAATCTGTTGGGGAATTGCATTAATAGAATACTGTTTTATGGTTCCTGCAAACAGAATAGGATACGGTCAGTTTAATGCGGCACAGTTAAAAACAATTCAGGAAGTTATATCTTTGGTGGTTTTTGCATTTTTTTCCGTTTTATATTTACATGAATCTATGAAATGGAATTATATTGTAGGTTTTATTTTTATAGTTCTTGCAGTATTTTTTATATTTCATAAATGGTGATAAATGTTTTTACCGACAACAAAAGAAGAATTAATTAAATTAAATTGGGATAGACCGGATATAATACTTATATCCGGAGATGTTTATATAGACAGTCCTTTTAACGGAACCGCCGTTATAGGTAATTGGTTAACAATACATGGTTTTAAAGTTGCAATAATTGCTCAGCCGGACATAAATAGCGATGATATTGCAAGGTTGGGAGAACCGTCTTTATATTGGGCGGTAAGTGCCGGAGCAATGGATTCCTTGGTCGCAAATTATACGGCAACGGGGAAATTCAGAAACGAAGATGATTCAACACCCGGCGGAATAAATAATCGTCGTCCCGACAGGGCTTGTATGGTTTATACCAACCTTATAAGAAGACACTTTAAAAATACAAAACCTATAGTTCTCGGCGGTATAGAAGCAAGTTTAAGAAGAGTTGTTCATTACGATTTAAAAGACAATAAATTAAGAAGATCTTTAATTTTTGATTCAAAAGCCGATATCTTGGTTTACGGTATGGCGGAAAAAGCTATGCTTGAACTTTCTTATGCTTTGAAAGAAAACAGAGATTACAGAGATATAAAGGGATTATGTTATATATCCAAAACTCCTAGAGAAGATTATATCAATATTCCTTCTTTTGAAGAGTGTGTACAAAATAAAAACAGTTTCAGGGAAATGTTTAAAACCTTCTATGATAATTCGGCTTATGTGAATTCTAAAGGTTTAAACCAAAAACACGATACAAGATATTTAATACATAATCCTCCTCAAGAATTATTAACACAAGAAGAATTGGATAAAATTTACGATATGGACTTTACAAGAGAAGTTCATCCGTATTATGCAAAACAAGGCAGTGTTAAATCTCAGGAAACCATAAAATTTTCAATTGTATCCCATAGAGGTTGTTGCGGGGAGTGTAATTTCTGTGCAATTGCGGTTCATCAAGGTAAAACCGTTATTTCAAGAAGTAAACAGTCAATAATAAAAGAAGTAAATAAATTGGTTCAAAAGTCGGATTTTAAAGGTTATATTTCCGATATTGGCGGACCTACGGGAAATATGTTTGATATTTCTTGTAAAGTTAACGGTACTGTAGGAAAATGTAAAAACAGAAAATGTTTATATCCGACAGTTTGTGAAAATATTGTTTTTTCTCACGATAAACAAATGGAACTGTTATCCGAGGCGGCAAAGAACGATAAAATAAAGAAAATTTTTGTTTCTTCCGGTATAAGACACGATTTGATAATAGCGGATAATAAAGACGGGGAAAACTATTTAAAATATATATCCGAACATAATATATCGGGACAATTAAAAATTGCACCTGAACATATATCCGATACGGTTTTAAATATGATGGGAAAACCTAAACAAAACACTTTTCTTGATTTTATGAACGATTTTGAATATATAAACAAGCCGTTAAATCAATTTTTAACCTGTTATTTTATGGTGGATCATCCCGGTTGCAGTTTAAATGAAACAAGAGAATTATTAAATTTTATTAACCGAAATTTAAGTTTTCATCCGGAACAAGTTCAGGTTTTTACACCTACACCGTCAACTGTTTCAACTTTAATGTATTATACGGAACAAGATTTGAACGGTAATGATATTTTTGTTGAAAAAGACAGAAATGCAAGAATGAAACAAAAACTTACCATAACACAGGGAACAAACAAGCCGTCAAAAAAAAGTAACGGAAATAACAATAAAAGATTTTTTGGACATAAAAAATACGATAATTTCAAAAAAGGGAACAAAAAAAGAGTCGGGCGATGGTGATTTTTCCCGCAGGATTTATGACCATACCACCCGACACTTTATATATAGTCCATAGAGCACGTTTTGTCAATAGAAAAGTTCCGTTATTTTTATAAAATATTTAATCATAAAAATTAACCTTATAAAATTTTTTTATTTGCAATAAAATTTAAAAATTCAATTAATTAATTTTTAATTGAAAAATACTTATAAATGTTATAAAATCTATCTTTAAATTAAACTATAAAATAAAAGAGGTTTTTATGGCTAATATAATCTTAAAAGGTAAAGTTTTTAAGTATGGAGCAAATGTTAATACGGATGAAATAATTCCTGCAAGATATTTAACTACTTCCGATCCTAAAGAACTTGCAAAGTTTTGTATGAAAGATATAGACGATAATTTTGCATCCGAAGTAAAACCGGGAGATATTATCGTTGCCGATAAAAATTTCGGTTGCGGTTCTTCAAGAGAACATGCTCCGATTTCAATTAAAGGGGCAGGGGTTTCTTGTGTTATAGCAAAATCTTTTGCAAGAATATTTTTCAGAAATTGTATAAATATCGGCCTTCCCATTATAGAATCCGATGAGGCAGTTGATAATATAGATAAAGGCGATAAATTGGAAATAGATTTGGCAAAAGGTGAAATAAAAAATGTAACAAAAAAACAAACATATAAAGCTCAACCTTTCCCGGAATTTATGCAGAAATTGATAAAAGCCGGCGGTTTGCTTTCCTACATTAAGGGGGGAAAATAAAAATGTCTAAAACTTATAAAATAGCTCTTATTCCCGGTGACGGAACCGGTCCTGAGGTAATAAACGAAGGTGTAAAAGTTATTAATGCCGTTGCAGCAAAAACAGGTGCAAAATTTGAATTTACTAACTTTGATTTGGGCGGAGAAAGATATAAAAAAACAGGTGAAATCCTTCCGGACAGTTGTGTTGAAGAATTTAAAAAATTTGATGCAATGTATCTCGGTGCAATAGGACATCCTGATGTTAAACCGGGAATACTTGAAAAAGGTATTTTATTAAGATTAAGATTTGAACTTGACCAATATATAAATTTAAGACCGGTAAAACTTTATGAAGGTGTAGATTGTCCTTTAAAAAATAAAGAGCCTAAAGATATAGATTTTGTTGTAGTTAGAGAAAATACGGAAGGACTGTATTTAGGTGCAGGCGGTTTCTTAAAAAAAGATACTCCTTTTGAAGTTGCAACACAAGAATCTATCAACACAAGGTTCGGTGTAGACAGATGCTTAAAATATGCTTTTGAATTAACGAAAAAAAGAAATAAAGATAACAAACTTACATTGTGCGGAAAAACAAATGTTTTAACTTTTGCATCCAACTTGTGGGAAAGAGCATTTAGAGCAATGGGAGCAAAAAGTTATCCTGATATAGCATTGAACTATGTAAATGTTGATGCAGTATGTATGTGGATGATAAAAAATCCTGAATGGTTTGATGTTATCGTTACAGACAATTTGTTCGGTGATATTATTACCGATTTGGCAGCAATGATTCAAGGCGGTATCGGAATTTCTGCAGGCGGAAACATTAATCCTGAAGGTGTATCTATGTTTGAACCTATGGGCGGTTCGGCACCTAAATATACGGGACAAAATGTTATTAATCCGTTGGCGGCAATTTCCGCAGGTGCTATGATGCTTGAAACATTGGGACTTGAAAAAGAAGCTAAAATGGTAGAAAATTCCATAGCAAAATCTCTTGCAAGCGGAAAGATAAAATCCTTAGCTGCAGGAAAGATGGGTATGGGAACTACCGATGTTGGAGATTTGATAGCAAACAATTTATAACGATTTTAATATTTCGGCTGCACCTTTGTATTTTCTTAATTCATTTACCGCAAAGAGTAAACTTTATTAAAAAAATACTTCGGTTCGCCTAAAATCTTAAAATCTAAATAAGTGTTTCAGCTAGAACTAAGAAATCTTTTAACGACGATATTTGATTAGAAGTTATGATATTTTTTAAGAGACCTTAAATTTTGAAGTTGTAGCCCAAATATTAAGGTCCATATAGGAGAAGAAAATGAAGAAGTACAAAGTTGCAGTCGTAGGAGCTACCGGTGTAGTAGGTAACGAAATGATAAAAATGTTGGAAAACAGAAATTTTCCGGTAGAGTCAATAAAATTATTGGCTTCACAAAGAAGTGTAGGTAAAAAATTAAAATTTAAAGGACAAGATATACCGGTAGAACTTTTAACACATGATAGCGGTAAAGGTATGGATTTGGCATTGTTCAGTGCAGGCGGAGGAACATCAAAAGAATTTGCACCTTCATTTGCCAAAGCAGGATGTTTTGTTGTAGATAATTCAAGTGCATGGAGAATGGATGATAATTGTCCGTTGGTTGTTCCTGAAGTTAATCCTAACGATTTATCTAAAGATAAAAAAATCATTGCTAACCCTAACTGTTCAACAATTCAAATGGTAGTTGCATTAAAACCTTTACATGATTATGCGAAAATTAAAAGAGTTATAGTTTCCACATATCAGGCAGTTTCCGGAGCAGGTTCAAAAGGTATTCACGATTTGGAAAACCAAACAAAAGCATTAGGTAAAGGTGAACCTATACCTCCGTTGGAAAAATTCCCTTACCAAATAGCATTTAATTTGCTTCCTCATATAGATGTTTTCGAAGAAAACGGATACACAAAAGAAGAAATGAAAATGACAAACGAAACAATGAAAATTATGGGCGACAGAGGAATAAAAGTAAGTGCAACTTGTGTTAGAGTTCCTGTTTTAAGAGCACACAGCGAATCTGTATGGATTGAAACGGAAAAAGAAATTACACCGCAAAAAGCAAGAGAACTTTTGTCAACGGCAAAAGGTGTAGAAGTTATAGATAATCCTGCAGAAAACAAATATCCTATGCCGTTATTTGCACAAAATCAACAAAAAACATTTGTCGGCAGAATAAGAAAAGATATTTCTACTACTAACGGTTTAACATTCTGGGTAGTATCCGATAACTTGTTAAAAGGTGCTGCACTTAATGCCGTAGAAATTGCTGAAATGTTGGTAGCAAAAGGTATTTTGTAATACAATTTTAAAATAGAATAAATTAAGCTCACATTCATTGTTTTTTGAATGTGAGCTTTTTATATTTTAGATAAAATCTTATAAATACAATAAACCAAATATGTTATTATTGCCAAAACAACAAAATATAAATAACTTGTAAACATATTCGGCATATTAAAAGATAAAATATTATTTAATGAAATGAAAATTATAATTACATTGGTAAATATCAAGCTGAACAAATTGTAATTATAATAAAAATATTTTTCGTCGGTTTCAACGGAATTTATTCTAAACAAACATACTGTTGCAAAAAATAAAACAGAATGTATAATTACTAAAAAAGTGAAAAAATTATAGTGAATATAATTTAATACCAAAAGCAAACTTGAAATTATATATACATTAAAAAATAACACAAAAGACATCAATGATTTAAAAGAAAGTTGTTTTTTATAAATTGACAATAAAAAAGTAAATATTGCAAATAATATCGGCATATATAAAATAAGTTGTATTTGTAATCTGTTGCAAAGATTAACAATTAAATCAAATAAAAGAAACATTACATTCATAATAATCAAAATTTTTGTAAAAGAAGAGATTACAGGTATGGCAACTACTGAAGTTTTTTGTTTCTTTAATCTGAAGATATAGTAAGATATAAAAACAAATATCAACAATAAATATATTGGAACCATAACTATAACTTCTTTTGTTAACAAAGAACTTATAAAAAAAGTACATAATAAAGTAATAATATTGATAATTAAATAATGTTCTAACGGATTAAACAATAAATGTTCGTTTTGTTGACGAATATGTTTCCATAACAAATATCCTGTTATATAAAAAATAACGGATAAAACATATACTGCTGCAGAAGAAAAGTTTAAACTAAAAAAAAGCCAATAAATAACCGAAAGAATTATTGCTTCAGTTATCATTACATAAAAATAATATTTTGAATCTGTTGAATTTATAATATTCATAAGTTTCATTATAATTTATTAAACCCGTAAAAACAATAGTTTATATGGATTTTCTTGTTTGTTATCTCTATAAATTATATAATAAAAAGATATAGATATAAGGATAATAAAATGAATATTTTGATTGCAGGCGGGGCAGGTTTTATCGGTTCTTGGTTGTGTGATTATTTTATAGAAAAAAAACATAAAGTTATTGCCGTGGATAATTTTACTACATCCAAGAAGAGTAATATTGCACATTTATTAAAAAATAAAAATTTTAAGTTCAAAAAAACAGATATAACAAAAAAAATTAACATCAATGAAAGAATTGATGCTGTTTTAAATTTTGCATCAATTGCTTCTCCTATACACTATCAGAAATATAAAATAGAAACTTTATTGGTGGGTTCTCAAGGTACTTTTAATCTGTTGGAACTTGCAAGAAAAAATAAAGCAAAATATTTATTTGCTTCAACAAGTGAAGTTTACGGAGATCCTTTAACGACACCTCAAAAAGAAACGGATTGGGGAAATGTAAATCCTATCGGTATGAGAAGTATGTATGATGAATCCAAAAGGTTCTCGGAAGCATTAATAATGGGATATCACAGAACTTACGGTTTGGATACAAAGATAGTAAGAATTTTTAATACTTACGGACCGAGAATGAATATAAATGACGGCAGGGCGGTTCCTCAGTTTATTTATCAGGCTTTAAATAACAAAGATATTACCGTTTTTGGAAAAGGAAAACAAACAAGAAGTTTTTGTTTTGTTTCGGATTTGGTTGAAGGTATATATAAATTATTAATGTCAAAAGAGCATTTGCCGGTAAATATAGGTAATCCTAACGAATTAACAATTAAAGAAATTGCACATGAAATAATAAAATTAACAGGCAGCAAATCTAAAATAGTTTATAAAGATTTACCGGAAGACGATCCTAAAAGAAGAAGACCTGATATCAGCAAAGCTAAAAGAATTTTAAATTGGAAACCTAAAGTCTCTTTAAATGAAGGATTGTTAAAGACAATAGAATACTTTAAAAAAGAGAGGTTTTAAATGAAAACAAAAGGTATTATTCTTGCAGGAGGAAAAGCAACCCGTTTATATCCTATAACTTCCGTTATATCGAAACAATTGTTACCTGTTTATAATAAACCTATGATATATTACCCTTTATCTGTTTTAATGTTGGCAGGAATAAAGGATATTCTTATAATTTCAAATTCCGATACTTTACCTAAATTGAAGGAATTATTTAACAACGGTAATGAGTTAGGCATAAATATATCTTATAAAGAACAAAAAAAACCTAACGGACTTGCAGAAGCATTTATTATAGGTGAAGATTTTATCGGACAAGATAATGTTGCTTTAATTTTGGGAGATAATATTTTTTACGGACACGGATTTTCAAAAATACTTGAATCGGCAACAAAGAAAAACGACGGTGCAACAATATTCGGATATTATGTCGATGATCCGCAACGATATGGTATAGTTGAACTCGATGAAAACAAGAAGCCGGTTTCAATTATAGAAAAACCGAAAGAACCGAAATCCAATTGGGCTGTTCCGGGATTATATTTTTACGATAATAATGTTGTTAATATTGCAAAAACAATAAAACCGTCTCCTCGTGGAGAACTGGAAATTACGGATGTTAACAAAATTTATTTGCAACAAAAGAAATTGTCGGTTGAATTGTTGGGCAGAGGTTTTGCTTGGCTTGATGCAGGAACATATAATTCGTTATTGGACTCATCTTTGTTTATCAGAACAATAGAAGAAAGACAAGGAATAATGGTTGGTTGTCTTGAGGAAATAGCATATAAAAAAGGATTTATCAGTAAAGAACAAGTTTTAAAAAGAGCTAAGTTGTTGAATTCAGTTTATGGAAAATATTTGGAAAAAGTGGTTAAAGAAATATAACGATTATAATGACTTTACAGGATGATTACAGAATAAAATGAAATTTTTCATAGAGACTATCGGTTGCCAGATGAATGTTAACGATTCGGACGAAATGGCAAAATATTTGTTTTCGTGCGGTTATGAGCAAACAGACAACTATTTAAAAGCGGATATTATAATATTAAATACATGTTCCGTAAGATTTTCTGCGGAACATAAAGCATATTCTTTTTTGGGAAGATTAAAAGAATATAAAGAAGAAAATCCTGATGTTATAATCGGTGTTGCGGGATGTATGGCACAGTATGCATATAAAGAAATAAAAAAGAAATGTTCTTTTGTGGATTTTGTTGTCGGTGCAAAAAATATTCAAAATTTTTCGCAAATCATTAATAAAGTTGTTAAATTGCAACAAACCGAACACAAAACAACGAAGAAAGAACTTTTTAAATTTATAACAATAGCAAGAGGATGCAGTAATTTTTGTACATATTGTATAGTTCCGTTTGTAAGAGGACCGGAAATAAGCATAAATGACGAAGAAATATATTTGCAGGCAAAAGAGGCTGTTGAAAACGGAACAAAAGAAATAACACTGCTCGGTCAAAATGTTAATTCTTACAATTATAACGGTGTAAATTTTACACAATTGATTCGTAAAGTATCAAAAATACCTGATTTGCAAAGAATAAGATTTATGACAAATCATCCGAAGGATTTGTCCGATGAACTTATAGAAGAAATTGCATCAAATAATAAAGTTTGTAAACATATTCATTTACCTTTACAATCGGGTTCCGACAGAATTTTGAAGTTGATGAACAGAAAATACACATATCAACAATATAAAGATTTGGTATTTAAAATTAAAAATAAAATTCCGGATATTAATATTACAAGCGATATCATTATCGGCTTTCCTACCGAAACGGAAGAAGATTTTCAGGCAACATTTAATGCTTCAAGAGAACTTCAGTTCGGGGGACTTTTTATTTTTAAATATTCGCCGAGACCTAAAACATTTGCATTACAATTAAAAGATGATGTTTCAATAGAAACAAAACAAAATCGTCTTTCTGTTTTATTGGAAGACTCCAATATAATTTCAAAAAATATAAATTGTAATTATATAGGTAAAACGGTTAGTGTTTTGGTTGAAAGTTATCAGGATAATATTTGTTGCGGAAGAAACAGTCAAAATTTAAAAATATTTTTTCCGTCACAGGAAAATTTAACGGGAAAAGAAGTTAATGTAAATATAGATACTGCTCTTGCAAACAGTTTAAGCGGGAAAATGATTTTATAAAAAATGAAAAAATTGTTACTTGTTATACTATCTTTAATAATAATATCTTTACTTATAGTTATGTTTTACGGTTACAGTAATTATAAAAACTATAAGAAATATTCTTCTTTTATTAATAATAGTGCCGTAGAATACGATATAGATTCATTATTGATAGTTTCAATAATAAAAGCCGAATCGAATTTTAATCCCGAAGCTGTTTCAAAAAAAGGTGCTATCGGTCTTATGCAAATAATGCCTGCTACGGCAAGAGATTT
>Ga0310695_10015144_pt1 | contig 10316 bp, 5 predicted proteins | sample RumenRJG_04DNA_FD_203882 | JGI IMG/M metagenome (GOLD analysis project Ga0310695, IMG submission 203882) | Bovine rumen microbial communities from Lethbridge, Alberta, Canada - RJG_04 (v2) (version 2) | ecosystem: Host-associated > Mammals > Digestive system > Stomach > Rumen | place: Canada... | reverse complement strand
AGTAGAGCTCGTTCATATTACGGATGGTCAACATCGGCGTTTCTGGACCGATCTGGTAAAAAGTGCCGAGTTCCGTTGGTGTGAATTTTAACAGGTTGTCGGGCAATTGTCCCCGTTGTGCTTGTACCAGATTATAGAAGAACAGCATCTGATTGGTCCATTGATCGTAGCCTTCCACCATCTTGATCACCTTGTCGTGGTTGCCGAAGTAGTACTCGCAATCCACAGCAAAATCCTTCTCCAGGATGAAGTCCGGCTTTTGGATGGTCTTCACCTGTGGGAAACCAAAGAGCAGGTAAAACAGTAACAGACCGCATGTCAGGGCTGTCATCCGAAGCAACCTGCGATTCATAATGGACACGAGCCAGAGCAACAAGATCCATCCCAGGATGGCAATTGTGGACGAGAGCCGGTAAGACGTGCTGAAGTGACAGACGGCTGTGAAGGTTATCACTGCCAATGACAATATCAGGGCTACGACACGACTCACCTTGAAGTTCCTCAGTGCCAGATAGAGCAAGATGCCGATGGCGAGCAGTGTGAGTGTCAGAATCGTTGCGCCGACGTAGAGATAGTAGTAGAACTGTGTGAGGAAGTCGCCGATGAGGAGAGCCAGTCCTCCAGACTTGTCAAAGTAGGCTTCGATATAGTCCCACGACCATAGAAAGATCTGGTTCTGCTCCTGAAAGAAAAAATGGTAGGAATAGCAGAACTGGAAGAAACACCAGATGATGATGGCCCAGAGGACGATCACTATTGTGGGGTAATATCTTAAGAGGGCTTTTTTCATTCTAATATTTTTTCCAATTCGTTGAGTTCCTCCTCCGTCGTTGCCCAGCTGGTGACGAAACGGCAGATGGTGTGATGGTGGTCTGTCTGTCCGAAGTGAGAGAACTCCACAGCGCGAGCGAGTTTCTCGGCCTGTTCATTGTCGAGAATCACGAACTGCTGGTTGGTAGGTGAGTCCACATAGAACTTAAAACCTTTGCGGATGAAAAGCTCCTTCATGCGCATGGCCATCCTGATAGCATGCTCAGAGAGTTTGAAATAGAGGTTATCGGTGAAGAGTGCTTCGAACTGCAGTCCGATCAGTGCCCCCTTGGCGATGACGGCACCGTGCTGCTTCTGAATGGAGAAGAAGTGTTTGTGTGCCTTGCGGTTGGTGAAGACGACGGCCTCACCACAGAGGGCACCGATCTTCGTACCACCAATATAGAACACATCACAGTGACGGGCCAGATAGGGCAGGGTGATATCGTTGCCTTCGGCCATCAGACCGTAGCCCAGACGTGCACCGTCGATGTAGAGAGGGATCTCATAGTTCAGACACACCTGATAGATTTCATCCAGTTCCTTGGAAGAGTAGATGGTGCCGAACTCCGTGGGGAAGGTGATATATACCAGTCCCGGATGCACGGCATGATCCTTGTTGCCGTCGTGCATATAGTCGTCAAGGTATTTGTCGAGCACCTTGGGATCCATCTTACCGGCCGTCTCGGGCAACGCGATGATCTTGTGCTCCGTAAACTCCACAGCACCAGCCTCGTGGACGTTGATATGGCCAGAACCCACACAGATCACACCCTCATACTGATAGAGCATCGAGTCGATGGTGGTGGCATTGGTCTGGGTACCACCCGTCAGAAAGAATATCTGGGCATCGGGCAGTCCACAGGCCTTACGGATAAGTGTCTTGGCACGTTCGCTGAACGCGTCGAAGCCGTAGGGTGTCGGCTTGGCTCCGTTATGTCTGATCAGATTGTCCAACACCTCCTGACAGGCACCATTGTTGTAATCACATTCGAATGATATCATACCTACGATTCGTTATTTTGCCTGCAAAGTTACAAAAAACTAGATATTTATTCGTATCTTTGCACCAAATTTATTATCGGAACAGGGATGTCTGGATTAAAAACAGCCTTTTTAGCTTTATGGATCGTCCTGATGACTGGTTGCGCTGTCCATCGTGTAACCTCTCAGCAGGAACCTGAACCTGTGGTGTTCGGACCTGTTCCGCCTGCTCCTGATTATGCTGATTCCACCCAGTGGTTTATCCGAGACAGGGGTGCTAATGTCGATCTTTTCTATATTATCTCTACCGAGACCGGTTTTCACATGGTGGGTACAGATACCTGTCATTTTGCTGATACTCACGACGACTATCTGCGTAATCGAATGCGCCATGAGATGCATGCTGTCGATTCGTTCTATTCAGGTCGTCTGAACTATTTTTCTCCTTATTATCGTCAGATCTCGTTGCAGTCTTGGGCTGTTCAGGATACAGCTTTGGCGCGTCTGCCTATCGCTCTGTATGATTGTCGTCGCAGTTGGGATTATTATCTTAAACATCTCAATCAGGGTCGTCCGTTTATCATCGCAGGTTTCAGTCAGGGGGTTCATGCCTTGATGGATGTGATGCGCCATATACCAGACAGTGTGGCCAAACGCATAGTGGCCGTCTATTGCATCGGCTATAAGGTAACGGCTGAGGATACAGCAGCTTGTCATCTTCTTCGACCAGCCAAGGGTGCTACAGATACAGGTGTTACCATCTGTTTCAACTCCGTCAAGACGCCTGAGGCCGAGATCGATGTGGTGAGCAAGGGTAATCTGTTCTGCATCAATCCCATCAATTGGCGTACGGATACCGTATCAGCACCATTTATCAATTACGGTCGAAAGAAGAACGATACGCTGATTGCTCAACTCGATCCAGAGAGTCGTTTGCTGTTAATTAGTGGTTTAACCAACGACAAGCCGATGGCTGTCATAGGTAAACCAGGCAACTATCATCATATGGAACTTAAGTTCTTCTATCCCTATATCCGTCAGAACATGGCCGACCGTGCAGCGGCCTTTCTGGCAAAGAAAAAAGAGTGAGGCGGGAACCTCACTCTTTTGCTTCGATTAGTAATCCAGTACCAGACTCTGTCTTGGCTTCAGTTCGAAGTCTTTCGAGAGGTCGTAGTAGTGTCCAGTTAGAATGTCCTTGGCCTTTGCTGTGTTGCCTATGACCTCTGCATAGCGCTCTACCTCCAGTGTGGCAGGCTTCGAGGTGCCGTTCAGGATGACTAAAGCCGTCTTGCCCTGATACTGACGGGCGATCACATAAACACCCTTATAGGGGATAAACTGCGTCTGCGTACCCTTGATGATCACATCGTTATTCTGGCGCCAGTGCAGCAGACGGCTGGTCCAGGCAAACATGCTCTGTTCGGCCTTTGTACGACCTTCCTTCGTGAAGCAGTTATGTTCGTCACCAGGAAATCCGCCAGGGAAGTCACAGCGCACATGGCCGTCAGTTACTTCCTTCGTACCGTTCATCAGCACCTCCGTACCGTAATACAACTGGGGGATGCGGTTCACGGTGAGTAACAGGGCGAGTGCCTGTTTCAGGGCCAGCGTATCCTTGCCGTTGCCCAGAAAACGGTCTGTGTCGTGGTTCTCGATAAAAGCCATCACACTCGACGGGTTGGGGTAGAGGTAGTCATAGACGAACGAGTTATACAGACGATTGAATCCGTTCCACCAGGCATCGGTCTCTTCGTTCTTAGCCTGATTCATTTTATCGAAGAACGAGAAGTCCATGACGGTTTTCAGATATGAATTACTCTTGGAGAGTTTGGAGCCTTTCTGCCAGGCTGCGGTGTAGGCAGGTTCCGTAACCCACGTCTCACCCACGGTGTTGAAGTTGGGATACTCCTCATCGAGTTCCTTCATCCACTGAGCCATCGCCTCGGCATAGGCATAGGGATATGTGTCCATACGGATACCGTCGATGCCTACGGTTTCTATCCACCAGATACTGTTCTGGATAAGGTAGCGCATCAGGTGGGGATTGTGCTGGTTCAGGTCGGGCATCGAGGGCACGAACCATCCCTCAACCGTCTCTTTCAGATCCACCTTCGAAGCGTAGGGGTCCACAACGGGTGTCAGCTTATACGACGTCTGAAGATAGGCGCTCTTGGCAGGTTCCGAACCATCGCTGTTAGCGGTAAAGCCTGTCATGGGATCGCGGCCCGACTTCTCTTCCGTGAGCCATTCGGGGGTGTTCAGCCAGTCCTTTGAAGGCATATCCTGTGTCCAGGGATGCTCGAAGCCGCTGTGGTTGAAAATCATGTCCATCACCACTTTCAGACCCTTGGCGTGAGCCTCGTCGCAGAGACGCTTATAGTCGTCGTTGCTGCCGAAGCGGGGGTCTACCTGATAGTAGTTCGTGGTGGCATAGCCGTGATAGGTCGAATAGCCGTTTTCAGAGTCTGGTGAGTCGTTCTCCAGTACGGGGGTAAACCAAAGTGCCGTCACACCCAGTTCCTTGAAGTAGTCCAGATGCTCACGGATACCATTCAGGTCACCACCATGACGGAGCGAAGGCTTCGAACGATCCTCAACATAGTTACGCATGCCCTTGATCTGCGTAGGATGGTTGGCTCCCTGTGCGAAGCGGTCAGGCATCAGCATATAGAGAACGTCGGCATTGGTGAAGCCCATGCGTTTGTCACCGCTCATCTCGCGCGCTTTCAACTGATAAAGTACTTTGACCTTGCCGAAGTTGAGCGTCATTGTACCAGGCTGGGCGTCTTTCAGGTTCATGTAGATGAGCAGATAGTTGGGCGAGTCCAGTCGTACGAGACTATCGATTCTCACCCCAGGATAGTCCGTCGTTACGCTTGCCACGTCACGAATACCCTGGCCATACACCATCAGCTGTACCTGCGGGTTCTTCAGCCCCACATACCAGTCCGTCGGCTCAATTTTGTTAACCACAACTTTCTTAGCAGCACTCATTGTCATCACATTTGCCATCAGAATGGCTGTTACAATTAAAATCCGTCGCATAATGTCTTTTAGTTTATTCGTCTGGTGCAAAGATAGACAATTTTCCGGCACGTTGTTCTTCTACGTGAGGAATTTCTTCAGGGTGTTAGGATAAACGTTTGCACAACCGCTAACCTTTGTACTCTGTAGGAGTGACTCCAAACTGCTTCTTGAACACCACGGAGAAGTGGCTCTGGGTACTGAATCCGCATTTGTCGGCAATCTCTGAAACCGTATACTTGCCGCTCTTCAGTAGTTCTGCCGCACGGTTTAGTTTGTAGGTGCGGAAGAAATTCGATGGCGTCTCTCCTGTCAGGCCCTTGATTTTGTAGTAGAGTTTGGTGCGGGAAATATAGAGCATCTTCGTGATACGTGTCACGTCGAGTTCTGAGTTCGAGAGTTCTTCCTCCATCAGTTTGTAAAGTTCCTCCATAAGATGCTTGTCCTGTTCGGAGAGTACATTGTCCACACCCTCCTCGTCAGTCGTCGTGGCCTTTGTCAGCAATTTGCGCACACGGTCACGATTCTTCAGCTGTGACTGGATGAGAGCTGAGAGGACGGCGGGCTCGAAGGGCTTCGTCACGTAGGCATCTGCTCCCACGCTGAGACCCTCTACCTGATTCTCAGCCGTAATCTTGGCCGTCACAAGGATTACAGGTATGTGGCTCAACTGGATGTCCTGCTTGATCTCCTGACAGAGTTCGTAACCGTCCTTTCCAGGCATGGCCACGTCGCTGAGCACGATGTTGGGTTCCTCGGCGCGCATTTCCTCGAGGGCCGTGTCGGCATCGAGACAGGTAATCAGACGATAGTCCTGCGAGAACAGCAGTCGCATGTAGTTGATGATCTCCGTATCATCGTCGACCACGAGGATTGTCGGGCGCTCGTCCTCCTCTTGGTCTATAGGACGTTCGGCTTGTTGTGTAACGGGTGAGTCTATGACACGGAAATCGGCGATACCGTCGCCCTCCAATGGACGGCGTTCAGACTCTGTATATGCCTGTTCGTTCATGGGATAGACGAATTTGAAGACGGCGCCGGAGCCCTCCATGCGGTTTTCGACGGTCAGACTACCGTGGTGCAACTCTGCCAGACGGCGTGAGTAGTAGAGGCCGATACCCGTTCCCCAGTTCACGATAGCTTTCGTCTGGTTGTCAAGCTGGTAATAACGTTTGAAGATGTTCTCCTTCTGCTCCTCGGGGATGCCCTTGCCTGTGTCGGCAATAGACACTTTCACCTTGTCGTCCGTGGTGTCGAGCGTCACGTCGATTCTGCCGCCACGCGGTGTGAACTTCAGGGCGTTCGACAGGAGGTTCGAAACAATCTTCTCCAGTTTGTCACCATCAGTCCAGGCCAGTAGTTGCTCGCTCAAGCCTTGTCGATAGATGGTGATGCCCTTCTCCCTGGCGTTGAACTCGAAGGTGTCGCAGATGTCGTTCATCTCCTTCGTTACGTCTGTCTGTTCCACACTTAGGCGCAGGGTGTCGTTCTCCAGTTTGTTGAAGTCCATCAGTTGGTTCACGAGTTTGAACATCCTTTGGATGCTACGTTGGGCGATACTGAGTAGACTGCGCTCCTCTCCATTGAGCGAAGCACTTTTTGCCAACTGTCCCACGGGTCCGGCAATCATCGTCAGTGGCGTGCGGAACTCATGGGCGATATTGGCAAAGAAACTCATGTTCATCTGGTTCGTACGCAGTTCCTGTTCCTTTTCCATCTGAGCCTGTCGGGCTGCTCTTCTGGCCTTCACCACGCGCTTGGCGTTCTGGTAGAGATAGCCAGCCAGCATGATGCCCAGAACCAGATAGATGAGCCAAGCCCACCAAGAGAGCATCGGCGCAGGTTCTACCACCACCTTGACGGTTCGTTCGTCGCTGTTGCCTTCGTCGCTGGCGTTGTCGGTAGTCCTCACTCGGAAGGTATAGTGACCAGTAGGCAGATTGGCATAGCTGGCCGAATGGTTGCTACCCGCATCGATCCAGTCTCTGTCGAATCCGTCCAATTTATAATAATAATGTACGCGCTCATATTCTCCAAAGTCGAGAGCGGTATAAGAGATGCTGAAGCTGTTTTCGCTATGTTCCAGACGAATCTCCTCACAGCTGTCGAGCATCACCTCGATGGGAGCGTCCTGAGCAGGGCGAACCAGTTGGTTGTGCACCTTCAGGTCGCAGAATTGCAAAGGTATCTGTCTCAGGGTGTCGATATCCGCAGGGTCGAACATCGTGATACCATCTGTACCACCAAACACCAGACTACCATTGGGCAAAACGCACGAGGCACGATCGCAGAACTCATCGCCTCCGATGCCATCGGCCTTATAGAGCGAGGTGATACGCCCCGTCTTGGTATCCAGTCGGTTCAGACCTTTCATCGTACTGATCCAGAGGTTGCCCTGATGACCTTCCTCGATGCCAGCTACGTCAGAACAGGATAGTCCGGCTATCCTCGTCATCGTGTTCGTCTTGGGGTCGTAGCGCAATAGTCCATTGCTCACGGTACCTATCCATACGTAACCATCCTTGTCCTGATGCATATCCGTGGGGATAAACACACTTCGCCTGATGCAATGCTCCATGTCTGGAATCTCCAACTGCGTCAGTTTGCCCGTCCTGGGGTCCATCCGCATGATGTTCTGGTAGAAGGCCGATATCAGCATTGTACCGTCGTTCAGTTTCAACAGCGAGGGGATGAAGGTGTAATCCACGTTGAACGCCTGCTTCATCTCGGGTTCATTGCTACCAGGATGGAAGCCGATGATATAGGTGGTGCTCGTTGCTGCCCACACCGTACCGTCGTCTGTCTGCTCGAAGTCCATCGTCATGGGCGATGGCCATTGCCCCAGAATGTTCAGCCTCGCCCCGTCATACTGACATTTCATCACGATGTTGCTTGTTGATAGCCACAACAACCCATCACGATCGCAGAAGATATGGGTGACGGCATTCTTCGTCTCGCCAGCTGGTAGTCCGGCTATCTCTATCTGTTCTGCCTTCTGCGTCTTGGTGTGATACACAAACACACCCTTCAGCAATGTCGATATCCACAGGTTTTCCTGCTTGTCCATCGCCACCGCAAATACCGATGAGTTATCAATCACTCGGTTCAGATAGTTGTCGCTACCTCCAAACTTCTCCTTATAATAGTAGTCGGCAAAGATGCCCTTGTCGTAAGTACCCAACCAGATGTTCTTCCTCGAGTCCTGGAATATCTGCGTCACGTAAGCATCTGGAGCAGGTACGGTAAAGCCTGCATCGCCCTCGCCAACGAGGGTGTGAGCCAATAGGTTCATCTCGAAGAGACCGTTGTGCGAGGTACTTAGCAGGATAGTGTTGTTCTCCAACAGACAAGCTGCCTGAACCGCACTTCCATGAGCCAACAACCTCGATCGCATCTCCTCGCTCAGAGGTACCACTTGGCGCGCCTTGGTGTCGAATATCAGCAGCGTGCCATTGCCCGATGAGAGCAGGAGTCCGTTCTCCAGCATAGCGAAGAAATAGAACCCTCCCTCGTTATGCTTCATCTCCATGCGTTGCTTAAACGTGTCACCAGCATAGATCAGCAGGTTCTCTGGCCCTACGAGCAGGATATCGTCAGAAGCATCGATAAAGATGTCGCCCCACGACTGACCTGTCATCTGGCGGCTGAAGCGAGGCAGGAAGATGTTGTGAAGCTCGTCATACTCCAATACCTCCGTACCATTATATACAAAGATGCGCCCCTTCGAATCCATCAGCAGCTTGCGGGCGTTGCGGTTGCCCGTCTGCATCGGTATGCGCTTAAAACAGTCCTTCTTCGTATATTGACACACACCATTCACCGTAGCCACCCAGAGGCGCCCTTTCTGATCGCAAAGCAGACCTTGCACGTTGTTATCGGGCAATCCCAACGAGTCGTCTGCACAGAAATATTGGTGATACTCATGTCCGTCATAGCGGTTCAGACCTCTGAACGTGCCAAACCACATCTGTCCTGAGGCATCTTCCTCGATACACTGCACTCGACTGTTTGATAGCTCTTGTGCTATCACCACCCCGTGCTCCTCGTCCTTGTCCTTGGCGTCGGGCGCACCTTCTTTCTGGCAGGAGATTGCCGACAGCAGGCACATCAGGCTCGTTAAGAGAGCGATTGTTGGTCTTCTTAGAGTCATATTGTTAGCATTTTGCTGACAAAGATACAAAAAAATCCCGAAAGCACCACAATTTCAGGAGATTTTTTAGTGTCAGGAATAATCCGTCGCCATGCGCTTTTGAACAAATCCGACAAGTTTTGAACAAATCGGAAAACGCCAGGAGCGATTTGAACACAGGCGAAAAACGAAAAACAGTATCCGAAAACCTCTTTAACATTTATCGTGTAATTTTGCACCCAGATTCATACAAATTTAAGTTTCTAACAATTAACTCAAACAATTACAAATGAAAAAAAGCAGTATTCTGATGATGTTGGTGGCACTGATGGTGTCAGCTACATCCATGGCCCAAGGAATCAAGGGCACTGTGATTGACGAGAACGGTGAGGCCGTGATTGGCGCGACCGTCAGCGACAAGAATGACGCCAAGAACGCTACCATCACCGACTTCGATGGTAACTTCACGGTGAACGTCAAGGCCGGACAGATCATTGTGATCTCCTACATCGGCTATGAGACACAGGAAGTGGCCGCCAAAGACGGCATGACCGTTAAGCTGAACCCCGACAACAAGGTACTCGACGAAGTGGTGGTCGTGGGTTATGGTGTACAGAAGAAGAGTTCGGTGACGGGTGCTATCTCCCAGGTGAAGCCTGAGGATATCGAGAACCGTACCATCTCCAATGCCCAGCAGGCCCTACAGGGTAAGACCTCGGGTGTGCAGGTGATTTCTACCTCGGCAGCTCCTGGTTCATCACCCACCGTACGTGTGCGTGGTTATTCCTCTAATCAGAGCTCTAACCCTCTGTATGTGGTGGATGGTGTACGTCTGAGCGACATCAGCGGTATCGATCCCTCGACCATCGCCTCTATGGAAATTCTGAAGGACGCTGCTTCGGCCGCCATCTATGGTGCTGAGGCTGGTAATGGTGTCGTGCTGATCACCACCAAGAAGGGTAAGGCCGGACAGGGCAAGATCGCCTACGACTTCCAGTGGACCGACGAGACGCTCGCACGCGTACCTACTCTTTTAAATGCGCAGGAGTACATGCAGTACATGAAGGAGGCTGGCCTCTTCACGGAGGAATTCATGAACGAATACAGAGTCGGCAACGCTGACACGAAGTGGACGGATGAGACCTTCACCCATGGTCACATGCAGAAGCATAACCTCTCGTTCACTGGTGGTAACGATCGTGGTAACTATTTTCTGGCTCTCTCATACCTGAAGAACGACGGTATTGTGAAAGGTGACGCTGATATGTACAAGCGTCTGACCGCAACCATTAACGGTGAGTATAAGATCAAGGACTGGTTGAAGGTAGGTACCACCAACCAGGTTGAGAAATATGACGTAAAGTCA
>Ga0310695_10015142_pt1 | contig 10317 bp, 13 predicted proteins | sample RumenRJG_04DNA_FD_203882 | JGI IMG/M metagenome (GOLD analysis project Ga0310695, IMG submission 203882) | Bovine rumen microbial communities from Lethbridge, Alberta, Canada - RJG_04 (v2) (version 2) | ecosystem: Host-associated > Mammals > Digestive system > Stomach > Rumen | place: Canada... | reverse complement strand
CCAGTTATACAGTTTGACAGGAATTCAGTTACCGTACTCCAATCAAATTCATTAAAGAATCCGCCGATTGCATCAATAACCGCCGCTCCAAGAGCCTTCCAGTCTGTATTCTCCATGAAACCATTTAAGGCATTAAACAGCCCTTCTATAGTTTCCGCCACACTCGCGCCGCCTTCAGTCCAGTTTATCCCTTTTATAGCCGTTGATAGGGCTGTACCGATATGAGAACCAAATTTCTTAAAATCGAATGTGGTTACAAAGTTATACCATAGATCGAATGCACCGTTGATCAGATCTATCAGTGTTTGAGACAGTGCGTTCCAGTCAAAGGCCTCTACACCACTATTCAGGCCGGTTCCAATGTTCGCTCCAAGACTGGCCCAATCAACCGCTTTCAGGAATGCGTCCATACCATAAACAATAGAATTAAGAACATTGCTGATTGCCGTAAACACACCAGACCATATTTCCGGATTATTCAGGGCCGTTTCAAGCGCTGTCCCGATTCCTTCACCAAATGTTGCCATTGTATGATAGATCAGAGGCCAGTCTATAACACTGAGCATGCCGAGAATTCCGTCTTTGATTGCCTGACCGAGACTCGCCCAATGGAAATTAGAGGCGAATGCATCCAGGAATTCAAATATCGTGTTGATACCCTCACCAATCGTCTTTCCAATCGTTGTGAACAGGCCAGGGACTTCAAGAAAGCCGTTAAACAGTGTTGCTATGCTTTTACCCAGCTTTGCCGCAACGCTCTTTATATAGTCCCAGGGGATCATATCCAGCGCGTTTTTCAGCCCCTGTCCGAGCATGCGGCCAAGCTCTGTGAAGTCTGCCATTTTCCACATGTCTTTCAGTGCGTCTGCAAGGCTTTTAAACTGGTTTTCTATCGGCAGTTCTTCAAGACCCGCCGCGCCGTTTCCTGCTGCCGGTTTCTGGGAAGTGGAATCCTGCTTATTGTCGTGCAATATCTCCACATCATCAAAACCGGCAAGCGTTTTCTGTGCTTCTTTGGCTGCCTTCGTTTCGTCCTGCATCGCATCCGTGGCGCTATCCGTATTTGATGCAAGGTTAGCCTGATTGACAATCGCCTTTTTATAAGTCGTTCTGCCTGTTAACGCTGCCACAAGCTGACCTATTTTTGAGATAGCAGCAGACAGCCCATTGATCAGAGAAGTCAGTATCGGAAGAACTGTTTCTACAATCGGAGCAAAGGCAGCCGCAAAGCTATATTTCAGCGTTTCAAGCGCTGACTTAAAATTGTTTATGGTCTGGCCAAAGGCCGTATCAGACTTTGCAAATTCCTCATACGCTGACTGTAATATGCCCGGTATCTTCCGGATAATCGTCTGTAGCGCCTGAAATCCTGCACTGAATAAAAGCAGCTGCTTCAGACTCATTGATAGTGAAGATCCTGCCTGTTTTGAGGACTTGCCGATATTCTTTATTTTCTCCCCGACTTTCTGCAGGCCGCTTCTTATTGCTCCCGCTGCCATTTTTGCCAGATGCACTGCAGCATTTTTGGCGGCCTCTCCGATCTTTACAATCCCGGAGACAATACCCCCTGTTGTCATCTTGAAAAGTGAAGAAACCGCCCTTCCGGCGGACTGACCTAACGCCCCAAGCGCTCTGTCAACTGTCTGCAGCGGGTGACGAAGAACCGTTGAAATGGCCGCGCCTGCAGTTTTCACAGAGCTTGTAATAGCCTGGAATGTATTCATAAAGGCGGATTTTACTATTCCGCTCATTGTAGCCATTCCCTGCCATCTATCCTGAAATGCAACCCATTCAGGCCCATGAACCGCAATCTGCAGCTGTCTTTGAAGTAGCTGCACCGCTTCGGCCATCTGCTGGAACTGAGGCGTAACAGATCCGCTTATACGCATGCCGTCTATGTCAAATTCTGTATTTCCGAACCTCTCCACCTGATCAGTCAGATCTGATATAACACGTTCTGCCTCTTCAATAGACGTTGCTTCATCAAATGAAGCACAGGTTTCAGCAAACTTTTCTACGGCATTGATATAATCATCAATGCTCCCTAATCCCTCCCGCGCCTCATTACTCACACTGTCCAGGTTAGCTCTTGCCGTCTCTGCAGAGGCGGCCATTCCCTGAAAGCTCTTGTCCAAAACACGCCCAAAGGAAAAAGCGTCCTTCAGGCCGTTGACCCTTTTTATAAAAGACTGGATAGCAGACATCGTTCTTTTGGATCCAGCTTCAAACCCGCTGTTGTCGAGCCTGGTATCAATAACTATAGATCCATCTGATTTATTCATGCTTTCCCTCCTTCCCTCAATAGTGATTTATTCGCATAAAATGCCGCCCGGAATACTCCAGAGCGGCATAATATGATTTATTTTGACTTTTTGACCATACCGATCATTGCAAAAACCAATAACACCGCCGGATAGATGAAGAGCCATACCCAACCGTATTTCCAGGCCACAACCGCCGGAATCAATGCGGTTCCCATAATTACAATTCCGAGCATGACAAGCATCATTGTTATTACCGTTTTATTGACATATTCCTTTAACTGACTATTCATTGCTTTCCTCCTCGTTGCAGATCGTTTCAATTATTTTCCCGATCTGACAGATTACCTGTTCCAGATAGAACCGATTATTCACCTTTGCAAGCGGGGAGATATCTTTAAAAAACACTTCCCATGCATTGCTTTTACTTTCAAAAAACCATAACCGGATCCATTCAACTACTTTTTTCGCTGCCTTGTCTGCCGCTGCTGTCCTTCCGGTTCCGTCTGTATTTAGTTCTGCCGGATTCAAGTGAAATCTCCAGAATAACCACTTTGCATTAAAATGTCTGAACTTCTTTGACTTCACCCATTCCAGGATCTGATATTCATTGAATTCAAAGATTCCCAGAAAACGCCCATCAGCGGCATAAATGCTATATTTCCGCACGTACAGCCCTCCCTTAATTCATCAGATGGATATTCAAGATATGTGCCGCCATCTGTTCGCCGGTTCTGTCCTGCAGCTGCTCTGCAGGCCTGTTGATAATCCGCACTATCGGAATACCGGCTGGATCCTCTGCGCCGTCCCTGTTCCATCCGAAACACATAGCCAGCATGAATAAAGCTCCATCGCGTGTATCGCCGTCATATAAAGCCGATTCCCAAAATTCCTCTATCCTGCTTCGTGCCATCAGTACCACATCATTAAAGGCAAGAGACCTGTTTTTCTGCCGTATAAAGGAATTCCGATCCTTAAAACCGAGTGCCAGAGAAAGCCCAGAGACCGTGGGCGGCTTTCCGTCTCTGCGCTGGATCCCGCGCCGATCTGTGACCGGAAGGCCCTTTGCATCGAAAACCGGCTCCCCTTTGCAGCTGTCAAAATACAAATCTATTGCCGCCTGCAGCTGTTCAGGCGTTTTATACTTCGGAGGCCTGCCCCGTTCCTTTGTCTTTTCCATCTGTGATTCCTCCCTGATTAAGGTCAAACATTCCGGAGCTTTTGATATACCTGTTATGGTATTGCCGTACAGAATCCTCTGTATCTTCTTCGGAAGCTAACCGGTGTGCAACTTCTTTCCATGCAAGCCGATCAATATACCGATACCCAAAAATCAAACGTGCTTTTGATTCCGGAAATCTGCTGAACATCTCCCAGAGTTTCCTTATAGCCGCTATGCACAAGGCTTCTGCGTTTAGCAGTTCCTTTTCCTTCTCCAGTAGTTTGATTACATCGCGTTCCAGCTTACTGCTGTTTATCTGCCCTCCGGATCCTCCGATGCCGTCATACCGAACACCGTGCGGCCCGATGGTTTCCCGCGCTTCCAACAGATCCAGCCGGATCTTTTTAACACGTATTTCCGCACGCCTCACGCTGTCCAGATCATCCGCCGTTATCTTTTCTTGTTCAGTGGCTCCGGCGGCGCATTCCGTTCTTTGGGAGGGGAACATAGACTGGACAGAGATATTTCCTGGTTCCTTTGTTTTCCGCTCCGTAGTCTCTGTTTCCAATTCCAGGTATCGGATTTCTGATAAATCGTCTTGTGCTATCATTCATCGTTCCCCCGCTCCCGGCAGCCTTTTCGTTATACCTATGTTTCTTCACAGGACACCTCCCTTTGACGCAAGGTATTTATATCTTGCAGACAGGGCAGCAGCGGCCAGAGTGTTAACCAGCTTTTCCTGCTTCTCCAATTCTGCGGAAAGCATTGTAAAAAGCTCTTCTGTTTGAGCATCGTACATTCTTCGTTCAAGCCATCCGGCGCGGCGTTTTGCCCGAAGATAAATCCCTTCCGCCTTTTCGCATTGCTCTTTCAAATTGTTTTCACCCATGTCAGCACCTCGCGCATATGATTACATGCTTCAAATTTTTTTGGCGCTGGTTTCAACGATGCGGAGTCGCCATAAAATACCCTCATAGCCCGTCTTTAATTCCGGGTCCTTTGCACCGGCGCTTTCAATCAGTGTTTTATCATCCAGGGAAAATTCTTCATTCTGTGCCATACAATAACCACAAAATGCGTCTTCCTCTGCTTTTGCCACTTCGTCCACGTCCTGAACTTCAGAAACTCCATACGCGCCGATCACATTGCAGGCCTTGTCTATAATCCGGTCAAAAACCGTCTGCACAGCCCTCAAATGCTCCTGCCGCTTTCCGGTATTGTCGGAAGGGGCAACCGCCACACCCTGACGGCCTAACCTTTCTTGAAGAATAGCGACTGCAAGCGGATCATTCTGAAACTCCGAAAAATATGTTTTCATCTGATTGAGCATAGTGCTGCTGAGATCGTCCATTACCACGGATCCGTCGGCGGTCACATGCTTATGAAGCAGGCGCTCCATATTCTCCATTTTCAGATTCAACCGGTTCAGATAATCGGAATCCATAGCCCGGACCTCTGCAAGCCTCTTTTCTTCAGCGTCCAGCTCCGCGATCTTTCCCGCCACGGCCTCTGCAACTTCCGCCTTCTGTCCGGCGGCAGCGGCTTTCAATTCGTCTGCCATGCGTCCTGCTTCTGCACGTTTGAAATCGTCTGCATATTGTTCACGCGCATACGTGCGCTGTATCTCTGTCAATGTCCGTGTTCTGGCGCTCTGCATGGTTCTGACTGCCATTACAAGTGTCTGATTTATTTTTGCCATTGTGTTTACCTCTACTTTCTTCAATCATCGTGTCATTGTTTTCTACCAACAGAAAAAGCGCGGGAAAAGAGTTTAAGCATAATGCTTATTCTCTTCCCGCGCCTCTTCAGGTAAGGCTTCCAGCTTTTGGAGAACCTCTCCCTTTCGCTGTGGTACTTCCGAAATCGAATTATACTGTTTGACTGTTGGGCTAAATGAAAGGAGTGACTGTGAGTATGCCGTAAAAAGAGTATTACTTTACCAGCTTTATTGTATTATGCCACCTTTTCATTTTCAACTTGGATTATTCACAGGACGCCTGCATTCCCCCAAGAAGATATAATAGTTTAGTCGGCCACTGTCTTTTGATATCTGAGGCCCTTTTACCCTCACGATTCTAAAACAGCCGGCAATTATCCGCTTTATCCTCTCCAGATCCTCTGGATTGTCCGTGCTGATCGTGAGGCGGGTCATTCCCCCGCCTCCGGATCCAGTTTGTTTACAAGCTGCAATGCGGCCTTGAAACCGAGTATAAATCCTTTCAATCCGGCCTCATATTCATGATCAGCGGATAATTCTGTCGCAATAGAGCATCTTTTGTCTGTCACAGCGTTTTCAATATATCTGTCCAGCCGTTCAGCAGCAAGGTTCATTCGTTTGTCATACTGTGCCGGATCCGTCTGAATTCCGTCTTTCAGAATATCTGCAATAGACATGTCCTCGTCATATTCCGGATTATAGATCATATTACCTTCCATAAGCGTTTCAATTTCTTGACCTTCAATCATAAGGCTGTAAAGTTTTTCTAACATTGTTCTGTCCTTTCTGATACCTTCATGGTATCCTGTAATTGATTGTTTGAATTGCTGTTCATTCAGTCACGCCCCTGGGAAGCCTCCATTTTCTCAGGGGCAGTTTTCTAAAACCCTGAAGGTTCCTGCAGGGCCGCTTTAATGCGTCGGGTCTCTGCGCCTGTTGCCTTCTCCTGCAGATCCAGAAGCAATGAATACCTCTCTTCCCATTCCGGTGTAAGAACGTCCGTTTCTTCCAGCTGCCGTTCTGCTGACTTGATCATCAGCTCATATTTCCTTCTTTGTCTTTCCCAATACCTCGCGTCCATCTTCACACCGTTTCCATTTTCTGCCATTCTGAATACCACCTTTCCCGCGCTTTTCTCGCGCGCGTAATTGTGCGACTTAATACGCCTGTTGTGCTTCCCTCCCGGTCAAACGTCCTCTTTAAACTCTCTGTTTTCTCTGCCTCCGGCTTTAGGATAGAGACCACTTAACCGCCCAACTGGACAAAAACCCTTTATTTACAAGGCCCCGCTCAGTTAGTTGTAAACCGCCTAACTGTCAACTGACTGTAACCGCTCCGGTGCTGTCTGTATTGCAGTCCGGTGGTAGTTAGGTGGTGACCAACTAACTGTATAAACCCTTATAATTATTATGTTTTTTACAGTTAGGTGATTTATGTATATGTCCCTATGGTCTGTCGTTGACAGTTCCGGCAGTCTGCAGACCTGCGCTGTCCGGATCGTGTCCAGGCAAATACCACATTGATACCGCTGGAAAGCCTGCCCTCTTTTTGACAATCTCCATGTCCTCCGCTGCAGTTTTTAAGGCCCATTCAGAAATGCCGTCTGCCTTTGCCAGTTCTTTCAATTCCTTGAATGGTTTGCATCCGTCTTTCATCTGTTCCATGAGAAACTGCTTTGCGCTGTCTGTCGCGTCACCTGACCGTTTCCGTTTTGACCTCTCCATTGCTGAATAATCGTCAAAGGTGAGGCTTGTTGTTCCCTCGATCACGACACCGCCGGCCGCCGGATCCAGATGAAACAAGTACGTCTCTCCGGATCTGGCAAGGGATGATTTCTCATGAGATATGAATTTCAGTCCTTCCACCTTCCCAGGGACGTTTCCAACTGCTAACATGCTCCGGCAGCATCCGACGATATCCATGGATCCCAAAACCCTTGTGATAATATCACCCTGTTTGTTTTTGTTCAGGTGACAAACAAGAACAATCGCCGTGTTTGTTTCATCCGCCAACCGGATAACAGGAAACAGCTGCGCTCTGGTTTTGTTCGGAGCATTGATATCTACTTTCTCCGTGAAGAATGATTGAAACGGATCCGCAATTACAAGATCCGGCCTCAGGAGCGTTATCATCTCGCGGAATTCATCACCTGCAAATGTCAGTCCTTCCGTTTCACATTCTTTCACACGGATCTTTTTCAGATCAGCTCCGCACCACTGAAGGCGGGGAACAATCGTGTCGGCCGCACCGTCTTCTGCTGTGATATACAGAACCCGTCCTGGTTCCGCCCCTGAATACTCACAACCGCTTATCAGATGCCCTGCAAATATCGGCCTTCCAGTAGACACACAAGCGGAAATGTAACACATTAGGAAAGTCTTTCCCGTTCCTGGATTAGCTGCGATCAGCGTAACCTTTCCGCGCGGAATGTATGGTTTATATATCCAGTCCGGATCTTTTGCCGTGATCGTGTCTGCTGTCGGAATTGATATAAGCGGATTTGACCGGTTCTTTTCTTTGAGCCTGTCAAAGTATGACTGGCCCTCTGCTGTAGCCCATCCGTCATTAAACGCCTGCAAACCGTTCGGTAATTCTCTACGGACAATACCTGTCAGAGCATCTATGTTTAAAGATCCCTTCCGCGACAGATTAACGATGGATTGAAAAAAATCATCATTCCATTTCTCCGGATCCCGGATCCGTTTGAATATTTCTGTCTTATTCATTGTCCGGCCTCCTCACTTTGTCAGTCTCTTTCATTTCTTACCCCTTTCTTCTTTCTCGATCAGATCCCCCAGGGCGATACCCAGGGCCTCCGCGATCTTTACCGCTGTATCTTCTGAACAGCTTTTTCGATTGCATATTGCGGAAACTGTGTTTCTCGATATGCCGGTTCTGTGAACAATATCCTTTTGCCTCAGATCCTTTTCTTTCATTACTGCTGCCAGTTTAACCACGTTCAAACGCATTCCTTACACCCCCTTTCAAATGTTTGTTTTATGCTTGTGTATATGTTGTGTTACATAGTTTATTATGGCTTTTTCCGTTGCTTTTGTCAATGAAAATTCACAAACTTATGCTTGTTGAATTCATTCGACTGTGATATAATAATTTGATTGAATTTATTTTACTGAGTTGGCAATGGTAGACTGGAGAAGAGATATGACGATAGGTGAAAACATTCGCGCCTTCCGTAAAAAGAAGGGCCTCTCACAAAGGGAATTAGGAGCAAAAGTCAAAGACGGTATGTCTCAACAGCAGATAGGTCAGTATGAAAGTGGCATTCGCACGCCAAAATCAGAAACGCTGCAGCTTATTGCTGATGCACTTGAAGTTCCGGTTCAAAATTTGCTGCCTTCTGGAAGATATACGGCAGAAATGGACTTTCTGCCCCCCGCTGTTGAATGGATCCAGAAGAAACTTCCGGAGAATTACACGGTTCGTCCCGATGAAACAGACCAGCTGCTATGGCTTGAATATCCAGACGGCGGCGCATCCAAGGACATTTCCTTAAATGAGCTGCAGGCAATTATAAACAAGGCGATGGACTACATGAAATTTGAGCTTGAAAAACTCCGGAGGGAATAGCCTATGAGGAATAGTAATGAGGATCTGAGCAAGATAGCCGTTGTTTATGCCCGGTATTCGTCCAGCGGTCAGCGTGAAGAATCCATTGACGGACAGCTTGCTGCTGCCCGGAAATATGCTGAGACAAAGGGATATACAATCATACATGAGTATTGCGACAGAGCAAAGACAGGGACAAACGATAATCGAGAAGCATTTCAGCAAATGCTCACCGATACCGGAAAGAAAACTTTCGGAATTATCATCGTCTGGAAGGTTGACCGTTTCGGAAGGAACCGCGAAGAGATCACGTTTAATAAATACCGCTGTAAGAAAAATGGCGTTCGTGTCGAGTATGTGGCGGAGCATCTGCCGGACTCCCCTGAAGCCGTCATTCTGGAAAGCGTCCTGGAAGGTATGGCGGAGTATTACAGCCTGCAGCTGTCCCAGAACGTCAAGCGCGGACTCATGGAAAATGCAAAGAAACATAAGGCGATCAATGGGACTCCGCCCCTGGGATACAAACTCACGCCGGATAAATATTATGAGATCGACCCGGAGACCGCGCCCCTGGCAAAGCTCATTTTTGAGAAATACGCCTCCGGAGAAACCCTGTTCAGCCTGATCAAATACCTGAATGACCAAGGCTATACCACTTCAAGAGGGAAGCCATACGGACGGTCAAGCCTTGCCAAAATGCTTGTAAATGAAAAATATATAGGCGTATATGCTTACAAGGATATCAGGGATGAGGACGCAATACCGGCGCTGATTGACAAGGACACATTCTATAAGGTGCAGGAAATGTTAAAGGCGAATAAACGCGCACCCTCGCGTAAATGGCATTATACAGATTACCTTCTGACCGGAAAGCTGTTCTGTGGGCATTGTGGCGCTCAGATGGTAGGCCGCGCCGGACACAGCAGAACCGGAACCAAATATTCATACTATCAGTGTTACGATCAGATGCACAAAAAAGGCTGTGAGAAAAAGCCGGTCAGGCAGGAATGGATTGAGCAGCTTGTCATGAATGAAGTTATCAGGATCCTGGACAGTGATGAAATGATGGAATTCATATCAGAACAGACATGGCAATATTACCTGAAGCAGGACAGCGATAACACAGAGACGGCAGCCCTTCAGAATGAACTGGACAGCGTTGAAAAGGGAATTGCTAACCTTGTGCGATCAATAGAGGCCGGTATCATCAACGACATGATCAAAACCCGAATGGATGAGCTGGAAGGGCAGCGTGTGGCAATAAAAACGGCCCTCGCGGAAAAGCAACTCGCAAAGGGCTTTAAGCTCACCAAAGACCATATTGTATATTTCCTGGAAAGGTTCCGGCAGCTGGATGCAACAGACAGGACTGCACAGAAAAAACTTGTTGAAGTGTTTGTGAATGCAATCTTCCTGTATGACGATCATTTGAAGATTGCTTTCAATTACACAGAAGGGGACGGCTGCCGCACCGTCACCCTTTCGGACATAGAAAAAGCGGACACGTGCGACAATAGTTCGCACGTGTCCACCGAAGCGTCCGCGAGGTGATTCGAACACCCGACCTACCGCTTAGGAGCGCTGGAGATCGGTGTTATTTTTATATCGCC
>Ga0310695_10015140_pt1 | contig 10317 bp, 2 predicted proteins | sample RumenRJG_04DNA_FD_203882 | JGI IMG/M metagenome (GOLD analysis project Ga0310695, IMG submission 203882) | Bovine rumen microbial communities from Lethbridge, Alberta, Canada - RJG_04 (v2) (version 2) | ecosystem: Host-associated > Mammals > Digestive system > Stomach > Rumen | place: Canada... | reverse complement strand
TTTTTTCTTTTCATTATATAATTGAAAATAATATTCTTTATTTGTTTCAGATTCCCAATTTTCTCCTAAAATCTTTAAAGTAATTTTTTTCCCTTCTTCTAACAATTTTTTATTTTGTTCTTTACAATATAACATAAAAGCATTAATAACCTTTTTTTTCCTTTTATCATTTCCAAGAGAATTTCTATTACTTTTAATCTTATTTAAACTTAATCTATCTTTAGAAATACTTTTGTTATTTTCATCATCAGACATTTTTTAAAATTTAAATTTAAAAAAAAAAATAATTAATATAACACATAAAAAAATATAATCAAAAATTAAAAAAACAATTAATTTAATAATAAAAAAACATTTATTTAAAAATATGTCTCTTTCAAATGATGAAGTAGTTCAATCATTAATGGCAACAATGGATTCAATAAATAAACAATTAGCAAATGAAAGAAAAGAAAGAAAAGAAGAAAAAAAAGCATCAGATGAAAAAATAGCAGAACTTTTACAAGAAATTGAAAAAGTAAAATCAAAAAAAAGTTCATCAGATACACAAGAATTATTAAAAAAATACGGTGAACTTGATGAACAAAATCAAAGTTTAATTGAAAGAAATAGAATTTTAGAAAAAGATGTTATTGATAAAACTAATGAATATCAAAATATGAAAGAACAAAGAAATAGAGCTCAAGAAAAACAAAAAGAATTAGAAGAAAAAAATTATAAATTAGAAAATGATATTATTATTGAAAAAAAAAAAGGAGAAGATTTAATTAAACAATTTAATATTTTAAAGAAACAATTAAATTTTGAGTCTGAATTAAAAAATAAAGATAAAATAAAAGTTGAAGAATTAACTAAAATATTAAAAGAAAAAGATGATGAGATTAAAAAATTAAAAGAAGAAATTAATAAAAAAGAAGAATCTAATAAAGATTTATTAGATTATATTAGAAAAGAAAAAACTAAAAAATTAGAAGAAAAAGATTTAGAAGAAGAAAATAAAAAAAAAGAAGAAGAAAAAAGAAAAATTGAAGAAGAAGAAAAAAAAAAAAATCAAGTTAAAGAAAATGAAAATGAAAAAGAAAAAAAAGAAGAAAATGAAAATAAAAAACAAGAAATTAATATTCCTTTTACAAAAGCTCCAGAACAAATTAAATTATTAACAGATATAATTTGTGATTTTATTTTTAAATTTGTTAATTCACAATATTATTTAAGTGTATTTGATTTAATGAATGATTGTTCAATTAATTATGATTTATTAGAATTTTTTTCAAAATTAAATCCTTTTGATAATAATTCAATTGATGATTATTTATTTAATTTTTTTAATGATATGAAAAGTTATTTTAATATGAAAGGTGAAAATGGAAATATTAATGATTTTCTTTCTCAAAAGAATTTTAAATTTAGTATTGATAAAACTAATGTTGAGTTATTAAAAAAAATTGCTAAATTAAATATTGGTACTGATAAAAATATATTAGAAATTTTTAAAGAAAAAAAAGATAATTTATTCAAATCTTTAATTGTTTCTTTTGATTTATTTAAAAAAAATTATTTATCAAATGAAAATAAAAATATTTCAAAACTTACAAGTGACAGACCAGATTTTCTTAAAATTGAAAAAGATGAATTAAAAGAATTAACAATTAATATGAATGAAATTAATATGTTTAAATTTTATCCTTTATTAAAATATCAAATAAGAAATATAATTCCAAAATTAGAAAATTTAACAATAATAACTTCATCCCCTCATATTTTTTTGATATATAATATTTGCTTATATTGTAAAAATTTAAAATCATTATCAATTACTTATTCTTGTGATGAAGTTATTGATAATAATAGTAATAATTCAATTTTATGTGAAACTTTTCCAATTTTATTAAATAAATTAAAAAATTTACATTCATTAACCATTAAAAATGTAACTTTTGAAAATACTATTTTATCAAATTTCAAAAATTCTTTATTAGGTACTGCAATTGATTATTTATGTTTAAATAATACTGGAATTTCAAAGGAAAATTTTGAAATTTTATATCCTTATTTTAAAGATAATTTACAATTAAGAGAATTAGATTTATCAAACCACAATTCAAATTTAGTATATATATTAAATAATAGTATATTTGCAAATAATAATAATATTATTTCATTAAATTTATCTCAAAATAATTTAAATGATAATGATATAAAAATATTATCAGATATAATATTAAATAATAAAAATTTAAAAAATTTAAATATTTCAAAAAATAAACTAAGTCAATTATCATGTAGTAATTTAGGTTATGCATTAAATAAAACAACCACATTAGAAATTATAAATATAAGTGATTGTGAAATTAATGGAGAAACATTATTATTTCTTTTTAATAGTAAAGGTTCAAATACTTTTAAAAAAATATTTTTAGATTATAATAATATTGGTGATGTTGGTTTAATAATGCTTAGTCAATTTATTAAAAATAGTACTAAATTAGATACAATATCATTAAAAAAAGTTAATGGAACTGAAATGGGATTTTCTACTATTGTTTCTATTATTCTTTTAAGTAAATGTCCATTAAAATTAATTAACCTTGATGAAAATGTAATTAATGAAAAAATTATTGATGATATTATTAAAAATAATGAAAAATATAATGAAAAAGGAATTGTTTTTACAATAAGTAACTCTTGCGTTAAGGATAATTCTATTAAATATAATTGTTTACTTTTTATATAATATATTTAAATTTAATAAAATTAATAATATGTTAAATAATAATTAAAAATAATAAAATATAGAATATTATATTATTTACTCATTAAAAATATATTTTTTAAATTTGTTTTATTTATTGAACAAAACTCGAAATTTATTTATTATTTATTTAACTTTAAAAATATATTACTTCAACTTAAAAATTTCTTCCAAAATATTCACAGAAAATTGATTTTTATTCGAAAAAGAATGAAAAAGATTTTTCTTTATAATATTCATAGCATCTTTAAAAGCAGATTTAATTTCATCAACTCTAAAAGAACTTTTAGCAACATTTAAATTAGTAAAAGGATCTAAAATCATTATTCCATTTTCATGTAATTCACTAAGTAAAATATAAGGTTTAGGAGACTTTACATCTATACAATAAATACCAAAATTAAATTTACTATAAAATTCAAAAAAATCAAATAAAATATTTCCCATTGGGTAATTAATATTAAAATTATTTAAATACACTTTTAAATTTTTCAAATATGCATATAATAATAAAAATAAAGAAAAAGAAGAAATTCCTCCATGAAAACTTGAATTTAATTTACATATTTGCATATATCTTTTTAATACTAATAATATTGGTTTTATTTCTGGATTACATATTAAACTATTTTTTATAAATTCTATTATTAATTGTGAAGGAATTGATGTTATTTTTTCATTATGTTTTATTTCATAAAATGTTAAATCAAATTTAATTAAATTTAATTCACTTTTATCAAATTTAAATTTTTTGTAAATATTATCTTTTATTTCTTTTGGAATATCATTTTCTATATTACATTGTATTTTTAATACTGGAACTGATGCAGTATATATTGGTTTTATATTATCTATATTTAATGATTTTGAATTTTGATTAAATATCATTACTAATTCACTTATTATTTTTTCAATTTGATAATTTGATGATTCATTTTTTATTTTTTCTTCTTCTTTATTTTCAAATTTTACTAAAATATCAACATCACTACTTTCTATTCTTAATTCAGTTATGTATGAACCATAAAATAAAAAATCTATATTATATGTTTTTGATAATGTTTCTTTTATTAATTCTTTTATTTTTTCTATGGAATAATTTCTATATTTATTTATTGATTCTAATGTCTCAGTTACATTATTTGAATTATTTTGAATTTCTTTTGAAAAATATATAAAAAATGAATTGTATTGATTATTTACTAAAGATGATAATGGATTAAATGAACCAACAAAAGAATAAGGATGATATTGAGAAAAAAATTGATTATATGGAATTTTCAAATGTTCATTTAAATTATAGTTCACATTTGGAAAAATATTATTATTAAAAGGATTTTGTATTTTATTATCTATAATAAAATAATAATTAAAAATTGGATTATTTATATTTATACTACTTATAATATTTTTTTGCCCTTGATTATTTATAATATTTGAATCATTTATTATATTTATATTATTATTAATAATTGTATTTGATTCTAAATTATTGTTTTTTGAATTGGAATTTATTGATGAATCTGATTCTTGTATTAATTCATTTATATTTAAATTAGATGAAAATAATTTTTTTGATGATTGTTCTGATGATAATTTTGGTGAATATTTTGGGGATGAAATTTTAGAAGAATTAGGAGAAGATATATTTGAATTATTATCCAAAGTTATATTTGATTCTTTAAAACTACAATTTTTTGAGCCATTTTCTTTTACTTTTTTTGATTTATGTTTAGATTTTTTAATTGGATATAAAAAAAATTCTTTTTCTTTCTTTTTATTTTTATTTGTTGTATTATGATTTTGATTAATTAAATTATTATTATTATCTTCAATATTTTTTGTATTATTATCATCAATACTCTTATTATTATTATCTTCAATATTTTTATTATTGCTATTTTCAATAATCTTATTATTATAATTATCATCATTATTATCATTAATTTTATTTTGAATATTATTATCATTATTTTCATTATTATTATTTTTATGTTTTTCAATTTTATTTTCTATTGTATCTTCTATTTGTTGTTTATTTTTAATTTGATTATCTTCATTTATATCATTTTCTATTTGTGACAAATTAGTTTGAGTTTCTTTTATATTGTTATTATTATTTTCTGAATCATTTTCTTTATTCACTTTATCAACAATTATTTTTTCAATATTATTTTTTTCATCTTGTTTTAATTTTAAATCTTCAATTTGTTTAGATTTTGATATCTCATTTCCATATATTTTTATATCTTCAATATTATTATCTTTTTTTTTCTTTTTATGTTTATTTTTCCTTTTTTTCTTATTTTCAACATTTGAACTTCCATTATTAATTTCATTAAGTAAGTCATCAAAATTTTTCTTTGAATACAATTCAATTAATTGTTCTATAACTGCAGAATAAACATAATTATCTTCTTCAAATAATTTTTGAATAGGAACAAAAAATAAAGTATTTACAAATTTAGGAATAGAATCATTAAAAATTTTATTTAAATATTCTTCACATGAATATAAAGCAGCAGGATTAAATTTATTATTATCATCATCATTAGTATAGATTTTACTATTATAATATTGACTATATACTTCATCACATTTTTTTTTAAATTCTTTATACATTTCTCTTATTTCTTTTCTATAACAAAATTCATCTTTTATATATTTAAAATCAATTGTTAGAAAAAATTTATTTTTATCACCTTTTGATTCTTCTGACAAAAAATTTTCTAATTTAGATGTTTTATCAAATATTTCATCAATTTTTTCATCTTTATGAAAATATGGTAATTCTTTATCATTCATATAAAATTGATAATAAATAGAAATGACTTGTTCAAAAATAGCAGTTAATAATTCAGGTAAAGTAAATTTATCTAAATTTATAATCCATAAAGGAAAACTAAAATTATAAATTTTATTAATTGAATCATAATCTGAAGTAATTATATTTGTAAAAATATTATTCTTAGAAAAAAAATTCATATAATTAATTAAAGAAGGAATATTATTTAAAATATCAATACTTAAAGTAATAGTATCACTTAATTTATCAATAGTAATAAATCTAATTTCTTCTAAAAATCCTTTTTCTTTTTTACAAATTTGAATTCTTTCACTTACAGTTGAATTAGTAATTGAATTACAACAAAAATCATCAATTTTTTTAGGATTTTCAATTCTAAAAAATGTAGTATAAAAATCATAATTTAAATTTAAATTATTGTCATTTAAATCATCATTTTTTTTTTTTTTTGAATCTTCCTTTTCTTTAATTTTTTTTTTCATAAATTCTTCATATTTTATTGTTGGAGTAAATATTGAATTTGGTTCAAATTTATATAATACTTTCATTTGATATAAAATATTTGAAAGCCAAAAATTTTGAATTGTACATACTTTTGTTTTTTGAGATATATTTAATTGAGTAAACCATTTTATTATTTCGTTTTTTGTATATTGATGCTTTGTTGTTTTTTTTATTGGGGTTATGTTTTTTGGATTTTTATATATTTTATTCAGAGATTTTCCTAATGATTGATGATAATTAAATGTTTCTAAAGGAATTAATTTTTGATTTTTTATAATGCTTAATGGAATATTCATTAAATACTCAAATTTGAATATAGAAATTTAATAATTTTTTTAAGTTATTAAATATTTTTATTTTTACCAATCAAATTTAAATTAAATTTTGTTTTTATATTTTCATTTTAAATTCTTAAATTGTAATATATATATTTATTATTTATTTTATTAATTACAGAATTTAAAATTCATTATATTTTATTTTATTATTATATTTTTTCCAAATATTTTTATTTTTAAAAAAATTCTTTTTTTATTCATAAATTTATTATTCTTTAATTAATATAAATAATTTCCAATTTTGATTAATTTTTAATTATGATTACTTTATTCAGTATAATATTATTATTAATTTAATTTAATTCATGTATACTAATTAAAAAAAATAATATTTCAAATGCTTTAAAATTTTATTAATATGTACTACCCTTCTATAATGATTAAAATTTTACTTCCAACAAATAAATTTTTCAATACTTAAATATTAGAAAATGAAACAAACTATAAAGATTTATTATAATTATTTTTTATATTTCAATAAAAAATATTTCAACTATTTCAAAAGTATCATCATCAAAATAAAAAAAATACAATTTTCTAAAGCAAATTATTATACATTATCTTCATATTAAAAAATATAAATTTATTTCAATTCAAAAAAGTTATTTATTTTAAATTAAATTTTATACATTATATTCATTCTTTATATGAAAAGAAATATGAAAATTGAAAAATAAATGAAGAAATTGATAAAGGAAATTATTTTAATAAATCATTAGAATTTTATTCAATTACTAAAGAGAATCATGAATTGATTTAAACTTTAAATATTATTAACTAATTAACTGAAAATTATGAATTAATTCTATCAATTGTTTAATAAAACAAAATTTAATCATTCTGAAAAAAATGATTGATTCAAAAAATAAGTCTTTTATAAATATTTTAAATTTATTTGATGAAAATAAAGATAAAAATTAGCAATAAATTCTATGAAGAAGTTAATTGAATTATTTTTTAAATAAGTAAATTATATAAATAAATTAAGTTTTTATTTATTAATCAAATAAAAGAATTTATATTGTAAAATAATCAATTTATTTATATTTTTTTATAATAATGAAGAATGAGGAAAAATTAATAAAAAAAAAAGAAATAAATGAAAATGAAATTTCAGAAGAAGAAAAAAAAAAAAATATAGAAACACAATTAAATAAGGAAATATTAGATAAAAATGAAAAAATTTATTCAGAATATTTAGATTTAAATGAAAATTCTAGACCTACATTTCGTTTTAATTTTGCAGAAATAATAAGAAAAGCAAGAGAACATAGTGATGATAAAAATTTTTATAATGAAATTGAATTTGATTGCAATATATGTATTAATAGTTTAAAAATTGATAAAGCACTTAAAATAGATTCATTTACTTTAATTTCTTATATTCATTATAATAATTCAGATTATAATTATATTTTCTATTTAATTAATAAATTTATTAATTATATCCAAAAGTATAAAGGAGTTGAATCTTTTATTTATATTAAAATATTATTTAGAGCTTCTGGTCTTTTATTAGAAAAAAATAATTTATTTTATTCTTATTATTATAATTTTTTGGCAAATCAAATTTCTGAACAAACAAAAATTCATGAAAATGCAAAGAAAAGTTTATCTGATTTGACAAATTCAATTAAAATTAAAATTGATGACTATATATTAAAATATAAAAACATTTTCTTAAATTTTGAAACATTTAATTTTGATAAAATATCAGAATTAATTACTATTATCAATGGAGTTGAAAATGAAAATATAACTGATGACAATAATTATTATATCATAAATAAATTATGGGTAGAAAGGGCAAAAAATTTTATAATTCAATATGAAAAATTAAGAAAAGAAAATAATGAAAAAAACATAAAATTTTTTATTAAAAAATCTTTAGATAATGAATATATCTATTCTAAATATTTAGGTGAAGAATTAACAGGAATAATTATTAAAGAGAAAGATCAAACTATTCCAATATTCCCTGGTCCTATTGATAATTATTCTATTACATTATTTAAAGATAATTATATTGACCCATTAAATATTCAAGATAATTATTTTATTAAAGATAATTTAAAGAAAAATAAAGATTATTATTTAATTAATAAGGAAAAATGGGATTATCTTGATCATTTTTTCTTATCAACAAATAAATTAATTCGAAAAGGAAAAGATACAGAATTTATTTTTATAAAATGTTTAATTTTGGAAAAAAGATTAAAAATTTATAAATATATTAATTTTATTAAAAGAAGATATCTTCAAATATCAAAAAATGAAAAAGTTACTGATTTAAAATTAAAAATTATAAGAATATTAAATGAAATTGATAAAGAAGAAAGAGAAAAAATAGAAAAATTAATGAGAACTGACTCAAATCCATTAAAAAGAAAAAAAAATTTAGAATTAAGAGGATTAATTGATGATGAAGAAGAAAATGAAAAATTAGAAACTGAAAAAAATATAATAAAATCAAATAAAAAAATTTCAGATTATGATAAAATAGAAACTAATAATAATCAAAATAATTATATAATTGATTTTTATATATTACCATATGAAAAAAAAGATATTTTATCAGAAATTTCAATAGCTTATATTAATTATATTGAATTAATAAAATATGATATTAAAAAAATAGAAATTGATGACAATTTAACAATGGATAAATTTCCATATAATGGACTAAAAAAAAGTGGAAATATTTTATTAATTGAAGTTCATAAAAATAATGATATTAATTTCCTAAATGAAAATGATAATAAATGTTTTAATTGTAATAAAGAAATTAAAAATGATGAATTTAAATGTAATAAATGTCATTTAAATCAATATTGTTCATATGAATGTTCAAAAGAAAATAAAATTCATAATATAATAGATTTAAAATTAAGTAAATATTTAAGAAAAGAATTTAATTTAAAAAAACTATTTCAAACACAACTTAGTGATATAATTGATAAAGATAATACAGTACATGGTTTATCAGGATTAAAAAACTTAGGAAATACATGTTATATTAATAGTGCACTTCAATGTTTATCAAATACAGAAGATTTAACAAAATATATTTTAAAAGATTATTATATAAGAGATATAAATCATGTTAATAAATTAGGTTATAAAGGACAATTAATAAGTCAATATTCAAAATTAATAAAATTACTTTGGGAAAGAAAATTAAATTTTGAAATTGAAGGAAATAATAAAAGCAATTTAAATTTATTAAAATATATAGATCCAATAAATCCAAAAGAATTAAGAAATTATATTGGAATTATATTAAAAAAATTTAGTACAAATAAACAACAAGATTCACATGAATTTATATCATTATTTTTAGAAAATTTACATGAAGATATAAATAGAATAACAAATAAACCTTATTTAGAATTAGAAGAAAAAAAAAATGGAGAAAGTGATGAAGAGGCATCAGAAAGATGGTGGAAATATCATAGATTAAGGGAAAATTCTATTATTTCTGATTTATTTTATGGACAATTTAAATCTAAAATTGTTTGTTTTGATTGTAATAATATTTCAATTACTTATGATCCTTTTATGTGTTTAAGTCTTTCACTTCCTATTAGCCCTATGAAAATTAATTTAAAATTTTTTAATATGGGTAATTGTTTTATTTTAGATGTTCCTGTTTGGGATAATTGTAAAGTTTATCACTTGAAAAATATTTGCTTTGAGTTTATTAAAGGAAATGATTATGATGATAAAGATAAAAATTTTGATTTGTTTGAAGTTGTTGTTTTAGATAAAGAAAAAATTATTTGTAACATTATTAAAAATGATGATCAATTAGTTATGCCTTATTTAGAAGAAAAAAAAGAAATTTGTATTTATAAAAGAGATTCAATAAATCATTTTAATATTTATTTATATCAAGTCAATTTAATATTAGAAAATTC
>Ga0310695_10015137_pt1 | contig 10319 bp, 5 predicted proteins | sample RumenRJG_04DNA_FD_203882 | JGI IMG/M metagenome (GOLD analysis project Ga0310695, IMG submission 203882) | Bovine rumen microbial communities from Lethbridge, Alberta, Canada - RJG_04 (v2) (version 2) | ecosystem: Host-associated > Mammals > Digestive system > Stomach > Rumen | place: Canada... | reverse complement strand
ACCTCTCACTTCTCACCTCTCCATGTTCATTGATACTCATACCCATCTTGACGGCACAGAGTTCGATGCCGACCGCGACGCTGTTGTCCAGCGTGCCAAGGAAGCTGGCGTAAAGGCTGTGTTCCTGCCCGCCATCGATGTAGCCTCATCGCGAAAGATTCTCTCCGTATGCCGTCAGTACCCTGGCTATGCCTACCCCATGGTTGGACTGCACCCCGAGGAGGTGCGCGCTGACTATGAGCAGCAGCTTGCAGAGCTCTATGCCATGCTAAAAGAAGGTATTCCCACTGCCCAGGGCATTGCTGACAGCTACCATTGGATAGCCATCGGTGAGGTAGGTCTCGACTATTACTGGAGCCGTGAGTTTGAGAAAGAGCAGCTTGCAGCCTTCGAACGACAGGTAGAATGGTCCATTGAGACACGCTTGCCATTGATGATCCACTGCCGCAAGGCACAGAACGAGATGGTTCATCTGCTCCGCCGTTACGAGAAAGAGCTGCCAGGCGGCGTGTTCCATTGTTTCACTGGCAACGAGAAGGAGGCAGCCGAGCTGCTACAGTTCGAGCGTTTCGTCCTTGGCGTTGGCGGTGTCCTCACGTTCAAGAAGTCCCATCTGCCCGAGGTACTGCCTTCTGCCGTCCCCCTTGACCGCATAGTCATCGAGACCGATTCGCCCTACATGGCCCCCGTTCCTCATCGCGGCGAGCGCAACGAGAGTGCCTACGTCAGCCTTGTTCTTGATAAGATGGCAGAATCCTACGGTGTCTCAAAAGACGAAATGGCTCGTCACACCAACGAAACCGTAAAACGAATATTTGGGGTCTGAATAGCAAGCCTATTGCACAAAAAAATGTAGTGTTTTTTGCGTGAGATTACTCACAGGCACAAAACACCATTCACAGTTTCACAATTCACAATTATTTTTTTAAGCCCCCTCCTTCCAAAACATGCGCCATGAATGTTAATATATACTAATATATATAATTATATAAATAGATATAGTAAAATAATACTCTATCTACAGGTGATACCCTTTTGAAAGAAACTGTGAATTGTGAATCTGTGAATAGCAACAGGTTAATCACCTCTGTTTCAATATGTTACGTTTTAGCACCTGTTTCAGGAGAGTCAATTTGCCCACGAATTACTATGTTTTTTTATATCGTTTTCGTTGAAAACAGGTAAAAGTCGTAATTCTAATGAAATGAATAGCGCATTTAGAAGCAACTTTCGTAACATTTAGTAAGATTGCTCACCGCATTTAGTAAGAATTCTTATCGCGTTTAGTTAGAACGCACAGCTCTAACTTTTTCATATTTTTCTTCGTTTTGTTCAAAATAATCACTATCTTTGCATTCAAGTACTGGCAAATGGCCTCAGAGGAGGTGCCGGTATGATTATTGAGGGTAAATTAACATAGCGTTTGTGCTATATTCGGTGATGTCCCTGAACCTCGGAAATTCAATAGACATTTCTAATTCGAATAGGTACCAGCGCCCATGCGATAGCGTGGGCTGGACTTATCATTAGAAATGGGTCATCCGAGGACCTTGGGACATCGATAAGGGCGGTTCACGCTTTTATTATGTCCTGAGGTTCTTGCATTGATGAACCCATTATCATCCGAAAGATAGTCCTTTCGCTCCTAAAACTATCGTATGGATACTAAAGAACCTGGATTTGTTTATATTCTTACACTCCCAGCTTCCGTGAAGAGAAAACTTTTTGTGCATGTCAAAGCAACAGATTAAATCACGTGAACGCGTAACGGAGCGTGGTGAGGTATTTACCGCCGAGAGAGAAGTGAATGCTATGCTCGACTTGGTGAAGCAGGAAACGGAGCGTATTGACTCCCGCTTCCTAGAACCTACTTGTGGTACGGGAAACTTCCTCGTAGAGATTCTGCGTCGTAAGCTTGAAGTGGTAAGGCGTCAGTACCAGAAGCTGTTAGGTGAACTGGAACTGCAAACGACTATAGCCCTGAGTAGCATCTACGGTATCGACATCATGAAAGACAATGTGGAAGAGTGCTGCCAGCGATTGCATATTATTGTTTGCAAGTGGTATTCAGAAGTCCATCCTTTACAGAAAGTCCCGTCTCAGAAGCTGTCGGATGTTTGGTTGTATCTGCTTCATCGCAACATCCTTTGGGGTGATGCACTTACCCTTCGTGAGCCAGTAAGCCAAGATGCTACCATCATTGAAAAGCAGAATGCGAAGCCTATTACTTTTAGCGAATGGTCGTTCATCAACGATATGGTAATGCGTAAAGACTTTCATTTGGCGGCACTTGTTCAGGCTCAGTCTGCCAGCGTACCCTTTGTAAAAAACGATCAAGGTAATGAGGTGTTCCTGCCTCCTGAGCCTATACGTGAATATCGTCCCATTCATTATCTGAAAATAGCTACCTATTATGATACTAAGCACTAATTACAATCCTGACGTGTTGACTTGTCTGGCCAACCTGTCGAACGATGAGGTGTTCACACCTCCTCAGGTAGTGAACCGTATGCTCGATATGCTACCTGCGGAGCTGTTTCGTAGTAAAGAAACAAAGTTTCTCGACCCAGTTAGCAAGAGTGGCGTTTTCCTTCGTGAGATAGCCAAGCGCTTGATGATAGGTTTGGAGGGTCAGATACCAGACATTCACGATAGGGCTGACTATATCTTTACCAAGCAGCTGTTTGGTATAGCTATTACGGAGCTAACGGCTCTTACCAGTCGACGTTCTATATATTGCAGTAAATACGCTAATAGCGAGTATTCAATTTGTCGAAAATTTAGTGATAAGGATGGAAATCTTCGCTACAAATCAATAGAACATAAGTTCGTAGACGGAAAATGTAAGTATTGTGGTGCCTCCGAATCGGTCTTTGGTAAGACAAAGCGCAAAGAATTAGAGAGCCACGCTTACGAGTTTATTCACACAGATAAACCAGAAAAAATATTCGGAAACATGAAGTTTGACGTTATCATAGGAAATCCACCATATCAGTTGGACGATGGAGGCTCAAAGGCAAGTGCAAGCCCAATCTACCAACTATTTGTCGAGCAGGCAAAAAAGTTAAATCCACGCTATCTCGTTATGATTATCCCTTCTCGTTGGTTTACTGGCGGTAAGGGGCTGGATACTTTTAGAGAAAACATGCTCAATGATAAAAGGATAAAAGTGTTAAAGGATTATGTGAATGCCAAGGATTGCTTCCCTGGACTTAGTATCAGTGGTGGTATTTGCTATTTCTTGTGGAGTAGAGACCATAATGGTTTATGCGATTTTACTTCTGTAAATGCTGGTGTTGAAGACAGCATGCCAAGAAATCTTAATGAATTCCCTATATTTGTTAGATATAATAAAGCTATTAATATTATCCACAAGATTAAAGGACAGGATGAGAGTTCTTTAACTTCCATTCTATCTTCAAGAAATCCGTTTGGTATACCGACTAACGCCAGAGGTAAAGACAAAGCCTTTAATAGCTCATATAAACTGATATCAAGTCAGGGAGAAGGTTATGTTGAGAAAAACGATATTCTGTCAAATTCAAGCATAGCCGATTCTTATAAAGTCATGATAACACGTGTAATGTGCGAACATGCTGGTGAACCTGATAAAGAAGGAAAGTTTAAGGTCTTAGCTACGGTAAGATTGCTTAATCCAAAAGAAATCTGTACTGATTCATACATTACAGCAGGTGAGTATTACAACCTTATTGAAGCTAGAAACTTAGAAAGCTATTTGAAAACAAAGTTCGTACGTTTTTTGATTCTGCAAGCAGCCGCTTCAATTAATTTATCAAAGGCCACTTACATGTTTGTACCATTACTTGATTTTACAAAAGAATGGACTGATAGCTCTCTTTATAAGAGATACAATTTGTCTCCGGATGAAGTAGATTATATTGAAGGAATGATGCACTCAATGTAATAATGACTATGGCACAGAGTAATTTCTTCCCCAGTCGCCCAGATCTGACTCCTCAGATTTACGCTTACAGCGACCCGCGGTATGAGGGTATGCTGAAGGTGGGCTATACTACGCGCGACGTTCAGAAACGTGTAGCGCAACAGTATCCCACAAAGTTGCCTAGCGACCAACTTCCTTATAAGATCGTCTATCAGGACAGTAGTGTGCGTGACGACGGTACCGCCTTTACCGATAAAATGGTACATTGGTGGCTAAAGAAGAACGGCTTTGCGAATCCAGATGGCGAGTGGTTCCGTTGTACTGCCAGCGATGTGCGTGCAGCTATGTACGCCTTGAAGAGTGGTACGGAGAATGAGGAGCATCGTACGGAAACCTTCAAGATGCGAGACGAACAGCAGGAGGCAGTAAACAAGACCGCAGCCTACTTTACCAACTATAAGCGCGAAACAGGTAAAACGCCTCACTTCCTATGGAACTGCAAAATGCGCTTCGGTAAGACCTTTACTGCCTATCAGTTGGCAAAGAAGATGGGGTGGAAACGAATACTTGTCTTGACATTTAAGCCCGCAGTTGAGAGTGCATGGGAGGAAGACTTGAATACGCATGTTGACTTCAAGGGCTGGCAGTTTATCTCGCGTACTTCAGAACTCACCTATGAAACGGCCGACCACTCTCGCCCCATTGTCTGCTTCGGTTCTTTCCAAGACTATCTGGGCAAGAATAAGGCAGGTGGTATTAAGGTAAAGAATGAGTGGGTACACATGATGAATTGGGATGTAGTAATACTCGACGAATATCATTATGGCGCATGGCGTGAGAATGCAAAAGACCTGTTCTATGAAAAGGCAGAACAGCAGGCTCAGGACGCTGAGGGTCTTGATTACTTCGATGAAGACAACATGCCTATCACCACCAATCATTATCTCTACCTCTCGGGAACTCCCTTCCGCGCTATTGCGTCAGGTGAATTTATCGAAGAACAGATATTCAACTGGACCTATAGTCAGGAGCAAGAGAAAAAAGAGAATTGGGTTGGCGATGGCGAGAATCCTTACGAGATGATGCCCCGTATGGTACTGATGACCTATCAGTTGCCAGATGCGCTGGTACGTGTAGCTCAGGAAGGAGAATTTGACGAGTTTGACCTGAATGAGTTCTTTGCTGCTGATATCCCAGAAGGTGGAGACCACAATTTTGCTACCTTCCGACATGAGGATGAGGTGCAGAAATGGCTCGACCTTATTCGTGGTGCCTATCGCGAGTCTATCAAGGATGACCTGACGCTGCGTAACGAAAAGCCGCCAATGCCTTTTAGTCATGCACCTTTGCTGCGCATACTGAACCATACGTTCTGGTTCTTACCTTCGGTAGCTTCGTGCTATGCTATGAGGAATCTATTGGGACAGCGCAACAACGTGTTCTATCACGATTTCAAAATCGTCGTGGCAGCAGGAACTGAGGCAGGTATTGGTGTAGGTGCTTTGCCTCCTGTTCGCAAGGCGATGGATAACCCATTGGAAACACATACCATCACGCTTTCTTGCGGAAAGTTGACTACAGGTGTTACCGTGAAACCTTGGTCGGGTATCTTTATGCTCAGAAACAGCTCATCACCTGAGACCTATTTCCAGGCAGCATTCCGTGTGCAGAGCCCTTGGGTTATCAAGAATCCAACGGATGACGATCCAAATCGCACAGAGATTATGAAGCGTGAGTGCTATGTGTTCGACTTTGCTCCCAACCGTGCTCTGCGCCAGATAGCCGACTATTCCTGCCGTCTGAATGTAGATGAGAATCAGCCTGAGAAGAAGGTCGAAGAATTTATCAAATTCCTGCCTGTTTTGGCGTACGATGGTATGCACATGAAGCAGATAGATGCAGCAGGTATCTTGGATATTGCTATGAGTGGTACTTCAGCTACGCTGTTGGCACGTCGTTGGGAGAGTGCATTACTTGTTAATGTCGATAATATCACTCTGCAACGCCTGTTGAACAATCCAAAAGCAATGGAGGCACTTAAGAACATTGAAGGGTTCCGTAATCTGAACAAGGATATTGAAACTATCATCAATAAGAGCGAAGCAGTAAAGAAAGCTAAAGCAAAGGCTAACGAAAAAGAACTTACCATAAAAGAGAAACGCGAACTGACGGAAGATGAGAAGGAGATGAAGTCGCTACGCAAGCAGATACAGGACAAGCTTATCAAGTTTGCTACGCGCATACCGATCTTTATGTATCTGACAGACTTCCGAGAACAGTGCCTGAAGGATGTCATTACACAATTGGAGCCTGGACTGTTCCATAAAGTGACAGGTCTTACGGTGCAGGACTTTGAGTTGCTGGTAAGTCTGAATGTTTTCAATTCCGCTATCATGAACGATGCCGTCTATAAGTTCAAACGCTACGAGGATGGTTCGTTGGAGTACATCGGTTTCGATAACTCCATGAAGGACAATAAGCGCGTGGGCGGTTGGGATAGCACATTGCCACGTGATATTTATGAAGAGTTGTATTTCGTAAACGAGGATAGATAGGATTTATGCACACCAAGAGTTACGTAATCTGAGGAATAGTCACTTTGATACAAAGAAAACCTGTAGTGTGTTTCCGACAACTATTACATCGGGCTTACAATACAATTAGGATGAAAGACTAATAACAAATAGGATTCTAAAACTAATAATGATATGGCATCAACATTAGAGAGTATTTTTCTTAAGAGGAATAATCTTTCGAGTACCAGTAAAGGAGATACATCCTTTCCTGCCACTACATCAAGTGTGGGGAAAAAGAAGAAAAAGCAAAAACATGCTAAATCTGGTAAGATGAGAAATACCATAATTGACCCGAACAGTCCCAATTATAGTTATCAATTGCTGAAAGAACAGTTGAGAAGCAAGTTCAAGGGATATGATTATGGACTTTCAGATTGGTAACAAAATTAAAGTGTCTGGAAATATTATAACACATAAACTATGAAAGAAACAATCTATGATGTAGCCTCAGCTATTAATGAGGCTCTACCTAAATATAGAAAAGAACATATCCCTGTCGTAGCCAGGGTGCATGGTGATTTTGACGGAGAAACCAAGACTTATTGGTTTATGATGAGCCAATTAAATTGGTCAATGTATAACATGCCTCAATTACAGGGTTTGGGGATTTTGGTTCCAAGAAACTCTTTTGTTGCAACAAGGATTCTGAATAGTGAAGTGGGGACTGATATTGAGTACCAACTGAAGAACAACATTAAGAGAATGGTTAATCACCATATCAGAGCGACATCAAAAGGTGATTTGGGAAACCGTGTAATCACAATAGCAGGTGACAAACAAAAATATACTTATAGTGATATTGGAGTATTTCTAACAGCACTCAGACAGAACCAAGCTAAAATTGAACGAAATGAGAGAGAGATTGCAGAGCAGAAGCGACAGATAGAGGAACTACGCAAACAAGAAAACACAGCCCACGAGCGTTCTGTTCTAACTAAGGGATTGAATAAAATGGAGGAGGAACGTCGAATCTTGATGCAACAGCAAGAAGAGATGAGCCAGTTGACCAAATACATTCGTCAGCAAGGTAAATTGAGATTCAATCCGATTCTTGACCCAGTACAGAACAGAATTAAAACTCAAAACTTGTTTAATGGTGTAACTGTAGTCATTGACGGAGGTCCTGGAACGGGAAAAACCACCACAATGATTCAACGACTGAAATATCTTACAGATTTATATGCTATTGATGAAGATTCTAAAAACGAAACGGATCTATATCAATTATCTGCTATACAGCGTGAGCATTTGAATGCAGCTATTAAGGAACAAAGAGATTGGATTTTCTTCTCGCCTTCTACACTTCTGAAAGAGTATCTGGCTGATGCGATGAACCGTGAGGGACTTGCTAATACGAATGCAAAGGTTTGGTGCTGGGACGAATATAGGAATAAGGTGATTCGTGAAAATTATATGCTCATTGATCCGTCAAATGACAATGCTCCTTTTAAGGCAAGCCGTAGCAAGGATGTCTTATTCTATAATTGTTCAAGCATTATTGATGGATTTCAAACTTTCTTCCTTGATAGCCTGAAACAGATTAAAAATAAATTTCCCCAGATAGATGAAACAGAGCAACAATACTTGTGGATGAGTATTGCTACAAATATTCAAAAAAGATTCGATAATTGTGATAGCTTTTCAATCCAACAGTTTGTCCAACTGTTTAATTCGCTGGAGCAGTTATATAGCAAGGATTGTAAAGAGCTGCTATTCGAGAATAGAAATAGGATAAAAAGAATTGCAGATGAAATATATATTCTAGGCAAACAAGACACAAACATTTATGAGTCATTGGCCTCATTGGCCAACGTGATTGTAACTGAACAGACAGAAGATTCTGATGACGATCAAGATGTTGTAGATGATACGGAAATGTCAGAAGAAGAATCAGACAGTGCTATCATATTGATGATTCGGACTTGGCTTAAGCGTGTTTGCTATAGCAGAAAGAATCCTGACGTTCGTTTAACCTCAAGACAAGAACAAATAAGTAAACTGTTGATTCCCATTCTTACTGACGAACATCAGAACCAAATGAATAGGATAGGCGAACTTGCATTATTTGAACAATATGCAAAATATACAAGAGGAATAAAGAGTAACTTGTTTGGTGGATTTGCAGCCAAATATAAACGTTTTCGCAGACAAGCTCTAACTAACAAAGATAATAGTTGGAACTTATTAGAATTGGAAGCGTTGCTAAAACGCAGAGAAGGCAAGGAGTTGCATCCACAAGAACTGGCATTGTTGATAGGGTTTATCAATAATCTGGTTAAAATGGTGCTACGTATAACAGATGATGGCATTAACCATCCGTTCGTAATGGCTTATAAGGACTTGGCTCGCCCAATTATCGGAGTTGATGAGGCTACAGATTTCTGTGAATGTGACATATATGCAATGCAGTCTTTGCTATACAATGATTATAGTTCATTCACTCTATGTGGAGACCTTATGCAGAGACTGACAAAGCAAGGCATAAAATCTTGGAAGGCTATTTCTCCTTACCTAGGTGAGATGCTGCCACTCGAAATGAATACTTCTTATCGTCAGAGCTCAGCCTTATTGAATGTGGCAAAATCGTTATATACCGATACTATCGGTGACGAACCTAGGTATGTAGCTTATATGAAATCAACCAAAGTACCAGAACCTCTTTACTATGTTTCGGAGGATGAGTCAGCAAAGATTAGTTGGATTGAAAAGAGAATAAACGAAGTATATGTAGCTTATGGCAAGAAACTTCCTTCAATTGCTATCTTCTTAAACAATAAGAATGATATAAAAGATTTTGTGGAGAAATTAAGAGATACAGACTTTATATATGATGCTGGCATTGATGTAGTTGACGGAAGTGAAGGAAATGTTCTCGCTAGTAGCAATCAAATAAGAGTATATCCTATCGATGTAGTAAAAGGAATGGAATTTGATGTGGTATTCTTCCATAATATTGATAACGCTACGGCTGAAGATGATTTGATAAAACGATATATTTATGTAGGTGTATCACGAGCTGCTTTCTTTTTGGGAATAACTCTTAATAAGGACAAAGAGGATATTACCAAGTACTTAAAAAAAACAACTAATTGGGCAAAAGTATAGGAACGCACGGATCCTTTTGTGCACTCTGAAAACAAACAAGGTCAAGGAGAATAGGTAATCATCTCATATGGATACTCGGACATAAAAGGATCTCTCCAAAAGAAACAAAATCATTAATATTTTTATGACCTTTAAACAAATCCTGATAAAATACAATTCCATTATAAGCAAGAATCAATTAAATGAGATACTTGCTCTAACAGAAAGAAACTTCGGAGTATTCTCTCGCGATATGGAATTGGACATCCGTTCTCTCATAAAGAATCCTGAAGTCGTAGAATACTTTGATAGGATTATCCATGAAGAGCGCCCAAAGTTAGAATATGACAAGGATGAAAATAAAGAATCTAAAGCGAAAGCAGAGGAAGTGGAAATAAAGGAATCTTTTACATTTAAACCACAAAGAAATGTTCCCAAAAAGAAATGTGGTAAGAATATGATGCCATGGGATGATGAAGAAATAAATTGTACAGTCGTGGGAATAGATTTCAATTATCCATCGAGCGTAACAATTTGTGTAACTTATAGATATAATGGAAAACTTAAAAGAGAAAGAATAGATGTTGAGACATATAGTGTAAGTAATTTGGCTAAAAAGAAATACATTTCCTTACCAAAGGCAAGAATACTTATGCTTGCTTATACGCTGCTAACTATGAAGCGTGAAGGTGTAACTTTCGACTTTATCCATTATGCAGTTAGGGGACGCGGAGTCACAGATATTAATGAGCTTT
>Ga0310695_10015136_pt1 | contig 10319 bp, 9 predicted proteins | sample RumenRJG_04DNA_FD_203882 | JGI IMG/M metagenome (GOLD analysis project Ga0310695, IMG submission 203882) | Bovine rumen microbial communities from Lethbridge, Alberta, Canada - RJG_04 (v2) (version 2) | ecosystem: Host-associated > Mammals > Digestive system > Stomach > Rumen | place: Canada... | reverse complement strand
GGAGACCCCTCCATCCTCCCCTTAGTAGGGGAGGCTCCTGATAAATCTCCCTTCCTCTTAAGGGAGGGTCGGGGTGGGTCTCCGAGTCGGGGTGGGTCTCTCTTTGCCACTCTCGACGGAGCTGCGGCTTACCGTGATGCCGATTTCGTTGTCATCGCCGTACCCACAAACTATGACCCGGTAAAGAATTTCTTCGACACGCATCTCATTGAGGATGTCATCAACCTGGTCCTCTCCGTCAATCCCGATGCTGTCATGGTCATCAAGAGTACTATCCCCGTGGGCTACTGCCGCACACTCTACGTGCGTTATGCGCTGAAGTTTGCCAGCACGCCCGAACTCCGTGACAAGAAATTCAACCTGCTCTTCTCTCCAGAGTTCCTCCGTGAAAGTAAGGCACTTTACGACAATCTCTATCCCAGCCGCATCATCGTGGGCTATCCCAAGATCATCGACAACCAGGAATTTTCTGAGGAGAACGCCGCTATCCAAGCTTTTGGCAATCCCAAAGCTGAAGAATACGCGCACACCTTCGCCTCCCTCCTGGTAGAAGGAGCCATCGGAAATGAAACCCCTAACGATAACAAAACTCCCTCCCTAAACAGGGAGGGTTGGGGTGGGTCTCCTGTTGGTGGGTCTCCAAAAGGTATCCCCTGCCTTTTCATGGGCATGAAGGAAGCGGAGGCCGTGAAACTCTTTGCTAATACATACCTCGCGCTGCGCGTCAGTTATTTCAACGAACTCGACACCTATGCCGAAGTAAAGGGTCTCGATTCTAAGGCCATCATTCAGGGTATCGGACTCGACCCGCGTATCGGTACCCATTATAATAATCCCTCTTTCGGCTACGGCGGTTACTGTCTGCCCAAGGACACCAAACAGCTCCTGGCTAACTACCAGAATGTACCGCAAAACATGATGACCGCCATCGTGGAGTCCAATCGCACCCGAAAGGACTTTATCGCCGACCAGGTACTCAAGAAAGCCGGCTATTACGCATACAGTGCCAACAACCAGTATGCACCTGTAATGGAACCAAACGTAACTCCCTCCCTTCGGGAGGGCGGGGGTGGGTCTCCCATCATCGGCATTTACCGTCTGACGATGAAGGCCAACTCCGACAATTTCCGTCAGAGCAGCATTCAGGGAGTCATGAAACGCATCAAGGCCAAAGGAGCTACGGTCATCATCTACGAGCCCACACTCCCCGATGGCACCACTTTCTTTGGCAGCCGTGTCGTCAACGACCTCACACAGTTCAAGGCTCAATCTCATGCCATCATCGCCAACCGTTACGACCCCGTCCTCGACGATGTAGAGGAAAAGGTCTACACCCGCGATCTGTTTAGGAGAGATTAACCCACCCCTGCCCCTCCCGAAGGGAGGGAGTATAAACAACGCCGGCCCTTTGATGGGCCGAGCGTACCTTAATGAAAGAGCAACGAGCAGTTGCGGTTACATCCTCTCCTTTGAAGGAGAGGCTTGGTGAGGTAGAGGCTCTTTTGGAACTTTTCTCTGGAGAAAAGTGGAAAGTAGATAATAGATAGAAACGACATATTGATAAAATACAAACCATATGGAAAAGAGCAATGAAACTCCCTCCCTAAACAGGGAGGGCTGGGGTGGGTCTCCGGTTGATGGGTCTTTCACCCATCATATTTACTCCCCCTACCGCGTCTGTCCTCTAGGTGCCCATGTTGACCACCAGCACGGTTTGGTGACTGGCTTCGCCATCAACAAGGGCGTGGACCTTTGGTTTAACGTCCGTGAAGACGGGATTGTCAAATTGAAATCCCTCTCTTTCGAGGGCAACATCGAGTTTGACATCTCTCGTCCTACGCAGGTACGTGAACATAACTGGGGCGACTATGCCCGCGGTGCAAAATATGCGCTGCGCAAACGTTTCGAACTGTCCCACGGTATTGAAGGCGTCATCCAAGGCTCCCTTCCTGTCGGCGGACTTTCCAGTTCGGCAGCTGTCCTCATTGCCTATGTCATGGCTTTCGCCAAGGCCAACAAGATTTCTCTCCGTCCCATGGAGGTCATCAAGATTGCCTCTGAGGCAGAACGTGAGTACATCGGCCTCAACAACGGTATCCTGGACCAGGCTTGTATCGCCCTCGGACAGAAAGACGGACTGCTGTTTCTCGATTGCGACTCCAACGACTATCGCATCATCCGCCGCAATCCCAAGATGCCGTCCTTCGAGATTGGCATCTTCTTCAGCGGGCTCACCCGCTCGTTGGTCAACAGCGACTATAACCTCCGCGTCTATGAGTGTAAGACAGCTGCTTGGAATATGCTGGCCTATACCGACCAGCCGCTGAAACCTTTCGACAAAACCTTCCTCCGCGACATTCCCAAATCTACCTACGAGAAGACGCGCATCGCCATGCCGCAGCGTTTTGCCCGTCGTGCCGAACATTTCTATTCTGAATACCGACGCGTTCGTCAGGGTGTTACGGCTTGGGAAACAGGCAATCTCAAACTCTTCGGTAAACTCTGTTTCGACAGTTGTGAGTCCAGTATCCACAACTACGAGTGTGGCAGTCCTGAACTCATCGCTATCTACGAAATCATGCGCACCCTCCCTGGGGTCTATGGCGGACGTTTCAGCGGGGCCGGATTCAAAGGAGCCTGCATCGCTCTTGTCGATCCTGCCGAGAAAGAGAACATCGCCCGCGAACTCACCAGCCGCTATCTCGCGCAGTTCCCGGAATACGACCAAACCTTCGAGATCCACTGGGTACAGCCCGATAATGGAGCACGGTTCGTGAAGACCCTCTAAATCCCCCTTAAGAGGGGGACTTACAGTTTGCCAAAAATAGTAATAGAAATAGTTTCTTAAAAAACAACCATGACCCATAAGCATAAAGTCCCCCTTCTAAGGGGGATTGAGAGGGTCTCCTAATAATCATGAAAAGTGTTATTCTTGCCGCAGGCTACGCCACACGCTTAGGCGAACTTACGAAGAACTTCCCAAAGCCTCTGCTCCAGATTGGTCAGAACACCATTCTGGGCCGTATCCTCGATGACATCGATACCATTCCGGAAATCACCGAACATCTCATTGTCACCAACCATAAGTTCGCACCCATATTCGAGAAATGGGCCGCCGAACAACACTACACCAAACCCCTCCGCATCATCGATGACGGTACGGAAACCAACGAGACGCGCCTAGGCGCCGTCTGCGATTTATTGTTGGCAATAAAAGAGCCCCCCTCCAACTTCCCCTTGTCATCGTCATCGTCACCGTCATCGTCATCGTCATCGTCATCGTTATCGTCATTGTCATTGTCATCGTCATCGTCACTCCCTTCTAAGGGGGACAAGCGTAGCGAGGAATGTTTAGAGGGTCTTCATAAGCCCTCCCTATGCAGGGAGGGTTTGGGTGGGTCTCTCCTTGTCTTAGCCGCCGACAACCTCCTTTTTTTCTCTTTCCGCGACTTCATCAACTTTGCAAAGGAGAAAAACGCCAGTTGTATCATGTGTCACGAACAGCCTTCCATCGAGAAACTGCAGCGAACGGGTGTGGTGGTACTTGATGAACAGCAGCGTGTCCTCAACATGGAAGAGAAACCGCAACAACCCAAGAGTCATTGGGCAGTGCCGCCTTTCTACTTCTACCACGAGAAGGATCTCGACCTCATCTTGCATGCCATCGAAAACGGCTGCGGAAAGGATGCGCCCGGAAACCTGGCCCATTATCTGGTAGATCATACCGAGATGTATGCCTGGAAAATGAATGGAGGCAGATTCGACATCGGAAGTTTGGATACTTATCATGAAGCAATTGAGAAATTTGGATAAATATGGAAAATATAGAATTAAACGGAAAGCGCATATTAGTGACAGGAGCCGCCGGCTTTATCGGTTCTTACCTAGTAAAGAGACTCCTTCAGAACACAACGAACTGCACCATCGTAGGTATCGACAACATGAACGACTACTACGACGTAAACCTCAAAAAGTTCCGTCTAAAGGAAATTGAGAAGACCCTCCAAGCCCCCCTTAGAAGGGGGGATGTTCAGAGTTCAGTTGTAAGTCCCCCTCTTAAGGGGGAACCAACGGTCGCTGGCCGAAGGGTAAAGCAATTAGAGGGTCCCTCTTCTTTTACTTTCATCCGCGGCAACATAGCCGACCGCGCCCTCATCGACCGCGTCTTCGCCGAATATCAACCGCATATTGTAGTGAACCTGGCTGCCCAGGCTGGCGTGCGCTATAGTATCACCAATCCCGATGCTTACATCGAGTCCAACCTCATCGGTTTCTATAACATCCTCGAAGCCTGCCGCCATGCCAATGATAACGCTAACCTTAACGATAACGATAAAGAAGGCGCAGCCAAAGTTAAGGTTAACGTTAACGTTGGTGTAGAGCACCTTGTTTACGCTTCTTCCAGTTCCGTCTATGGCTCCAATAAGAAAGTACCGTATTCTACGGACGATAAGGTGGATAACCCAGTGAGCCTTTATGCAGCAACGAAGAAGAGTAACGAACTGCTGGCGCATGCCTACTCCAAACTCTACAACATCCCCTCTACGGGACTCCGTTTCTTCACGGTCTATGGTCCTGCCGGACGCCCCGACATGGCTTATTTCGGATTCACCAACAAACTCCGTGAGGGCAAGACCATTCAGATTTTCAACTATGGCAACTGTAAGCGCGATTTCACCTATGTCGATGACATTGTGGAGGGCATCCAGCGGGTCATGCAGCATGCTCCGGAGAAGCAGACGGGTGAGGACGGTCTGCCCATTCCTCCCTATAAGGTATATAATATAGGTAATAGTTCCCCGGAGAACCTGCTCGACTTCGTCACGATCCTGCAGGAAGAGTTGGTCCGTGCCGGAGTTCTCCCCGCCGATTACGACTTCGAAGCCCACAAAGAACTGGTGCCCATGCAGCCTGGTGATGTTCCCATCACCTATGCCGACACCACACCCCTCGAACGCGATTTCGGTTTCCGTCCCTCCACTCCACTCCGTGAAGGCCTCCGCCGTTTCGCCGAATGGTACGCCGACTTTTATAAATAAAGCCCCCCTGTCATTGTCCTTTAAACAGTTGCGAAGCAACGCTTAACCCCTTATAAGGTCATCGTCCTTCGTTTTTCGTCCTTCGTCTTTCGTCCTTTAAACAGCTGCGAAGCAGCGCTTAAACAGTCCGAAGGACGCTTAAACAGCGAAGCGCTTAACCCTTTATAAGGTCATAGTCATGGTCATCGTCATCGTCAACTTCATTGTCACTCCCCTTCCCTTCAGGGGAGGGGTCAGGGGAGAGGCTCCTTTAAACAGCCCGAAGGGCGCTTAACCCTTTACCAAATCATGTCCACACTCATAACATCCCCCATCTGCTACATCTTAGTCCTGCTGGCGGTCGCCTATATCTGCCGCTGCAGGCGCAAGACCAGGATAGCACTGATCACGGCAGCCGTCGTGTTCACCCTCTTTTTCTCCATCCGTCCTATCTACGAACAGGCAGAGAAAGCATGGTGCGGCGAATATTCCAATCTGATTCCTGCCGGCAAGACTTATGACTACGGTATCGTTCTCGGCGGTTATGGCGAATGGGACCCAGACAGGAACCGTCCAGAGTTTGACAAACAGGCAGATCGCCTGTTAGAAGGCATCCAACTCTACCACAAGGGTAAGATCCGCAAACTCATCATCGCCTCCGACTCCAGCAACCGCCAGACCGATGATCCCGATGAAACCCAAGGCAACCCTGCCGCCATGCGAGCCTACATCACTCGCCTTGGCATCCCCGATTCCGCCCTCATCCTAGAGAACACCGCCAAGACAACAAGAGAAAATGCCTCAACTATCAAAGCTCTCCTAAATAAATCCCTCTCTCCTTCGGGAAGGGCTGGGGAGGGGTTACTGATCACCTCTGCTATCCACCTCCCTCGTGCCCTCATGACATTCCAGGAAGAAGGCATCAGCTGTGATCCCTACGCCACCGACTGCATCGTCCGTGATCCCCATCAGAAGAACCGTTGGTTCCCCAATCTCACCATCATGCGTTCCTGGCAGTCCCTTCTCCACGAAGTCATTGGCTACGCCTACTACAAATTAAGACCCACCCCAGCCCTACCTGCATAAGGAAGGAGCTTGGAAGCTGCGACAGAATATCCTCCACCTCATTTTTACTCTCCCACAAAACTCACAAAATTCACGGAAACTCTTTTATCCACTAATATGCACGAAATCTCGTGCAAACGAGAGCAGAATCAAGCTTGCTTGAATTATGCCGAATGCAGCCGAGATTTCTGTGGGAGAAAAAACATTAGTGTATCATTCGTGCTCATTCGTGGACAGTAAGTCATAGTCATCGTTATCGTCAACTTCATAGTCACTCCCTTCCCTTCAGGGGAGGGCTGGGGTGAGGCTCCTTATTTTTACCTCATCGCATTCGCTCCCAACACACCCAACAAGGCAGTCAACACAGCAATTGCAAACTCAACGATTTTCTTCCAATTAATATTCTTCATAATATATAAAATTTAAAATTATAAAAGCCCCCAGCCCCCTCCCAGTCATGGTCATAGTCATGGTCATAGTCACTCCCCTTCCCTTTAGGGAGGGGTCAGGGGTAGGCTCCCTTAACCAGCAGCGAAGCTGCGCTTAACCCCTTATAAGGTCATAGTCATAGTCATTGTCATAGTCACTCCCCTTCCCTTCAGGGGGAAGGCTACGGGGGGGGGCGAGCGTAGCGAGGGATGGGGCTGGGGTGAGGCTCCTTTAAACAGCGAAGCGCTTAAACAGCCCGAAGGGCGCTTAAACAGCAGCGAAGCTGCGCTTAACCCTTTACATTACGGCTCCGCCGTTTCTGCAGCAGCCTGGGCATCCAGTGCCTCCTTGCTTGCCTTCTTCGAGATATCACTGAGGGTGATGCCTTGCAGGAGCGTACGCACACGCTTGCCGGTTGAAGCGCTCTCCGACTCGGGCATGAATATCACACGGAGACTCTTCACGTGCTCGTTCACGTTATAGTCCTTGATGTTCTCCACACCTCTGGAGTGCATACCGATCTTAAAGGTACCCAGACCGTCCACGCGTACGCGGAAAGAATTCTGGAGCATGTCCTTCATCACTTCAGGGAGTTCGGTGAGCACAGCGTTCACGTCACTCTTCTTCATCGAACAGTTACGCTGGATGATCTCACTGATATCCTTCAGCGTCTTCGTCTCGGTGGGTACTACGCTGGCGTACCACTTCTGGTAAGCGCCAGTCATCTTCTCATTCTTGTTCTGAGTCAACTTGTAAAATACTGACATAATAATTAAAATTAAAAGTTAAAAAATTAAGAGTTAAGAATTATCGGCTATGCCGATTCACAATTATCAATTAAGAGTTCTTTCAAGGTTTTCATTTTCGTCCTTCGTCTTTCGTCTTTCGTCTCGTCCTTTCAAGGTCATCGTCATCGTTATCGTCATCGTCATCGTCACTCCCTCCCTATACAGGGAGGGCTGGGGTGGGTCTCCCTTCAATACTCCCACTTCAGCTCCTCGGCTTTAGGTGGCGCCACATAATTATCAATAGCCTGCCGCCGATTCGCTTTCATTGGGAGGAATGGGGAGGGATTCCTGTAGCTCACATGCAACCAGCACACCCCATTCTCACGGATATGCTCAAAAAGCAGCTGGTCGAACTCTAGGTTTTCTTTTATAAAACGGAACATCTTGCGGCCCACCTCGATGTCCGAGACATGGATGTCGGCCGCCTCGCCACGCAGATGTTGCGAGTTCTTCACGCCGCCCACGGCTCGGTTCAGTCGTTCACAGCGGTACCCACTGGTGATCCGGATGACACCGAAGCGTTGCCGCAAGGGTTCCAGCACATGTTCACACAATTGTTGCAGCCGTTTGATCACGGCCTCATCCGGCACATTCTCGATGCCGAGTCGAATGGCGGTGCCACTGGCGCACATCTCCCTGAGAGAGAAATGTGCCGTCAGCATCCGCTCATCAATTTTTGTTTTAGATTGTTTGTTCATAATGAAAGACCCTCTACATCCCCCTTAGAGGGGGACTTACATACTGTCAAGATAGAGGGCGGTTTTTTAGTTTTAGTAATTATTTGTTATATATCTTATTCTCTTTCTGTCATTGTCATCGTCATTGTCATTGTCATCGTTTCTCTGGCAATTTTTCTCGACCCTTTCAAAAGTCCCCCTCTTAAGGGGGATTTAGAGGGTCTCCATTTTTCTGTTTGCAAAGATAATACGCACCCGTTCAGCGAGAATGAACGCGGGAAAATATTTTTCAGAGAAAGTTACAATCCGTTGACTTCCAACGCTTTGCGAAGTCGCTTTTTTATCTCTTCACAGAGACTTACCGGACTCATCACCTCCACTTTTCCACTATACTGCAACAACTCCTGCACCAGTTCCGGATTAATAATAAGGTACAGGCGTACCTCTGTATATTGTGGGGTCATCGGACGGAATTGCTGGGAATGATGAATCTTTCGGGAGCGGAGATAAGGAACCAGGTCATTTTCTACGCGTAGTCTTACCTCCACTCTCTCATCTCCAGGCCGGCGGGTCACCCCCACCATATCATCGAAATAGGTTTTAACCTGAGATTCCGGTTCCCGATACGACACCCCGTCAGCAACCCTCATCTTCACGATACGGTCCATGCCGAACACCGACAGATGCTCCCCATGCGTATTCCAGGCCAACAGATACCAACGTCCGTGAAACCGTTTCACCCGATAAGGATGAACGATGCGGCCCAGCGAATGATCACAGTTAAACTTATGGTAATCCAACCATACCGGCTGTTTGTTCTCAATAGCCCGCTGGAGAGGCAGCAGGAAATCGATACCCGCCCCGTTTTGTTCCATCAGCAGTTTCCTGAGACGTACATAGTCATCAGCGGAGACATCACTCTTGAAAATGGAAGTATCTGCCCCGGCGTACCAATAATACCACTGATTACCGCGGCGCTCCTTGTTGATAATCACACGATGATTCGCCTGCATGGAATCGAAAGTATTCATCAAAGTGGTGCGCGACTGAATAATTTCAAAACCATTCTCCTCCAGATATCTGTTCACAAAGTCCATGATCTCCCGACCCGTCATCGCCCGACCATTCTGCAGACATTTGTCCACCAACATCTCCCGTAAGGCGTAGTTCTTATGATTCATATCAAAAATACATTTTTTAAATTTATCGTTGTTGTATATTTCGCGTTTCAAATTTACGGTATTTCCCAAAAACCACCAAACCCAAACCACATAATTTACCCCATTCCCAACTTTTTCTTCCGCGTCCATTCTCGCTGAACACCCCCCACCTATCTTTGCATTTTCAAAGTCGTAAATCGTCATTGTCATCGTCATCGTTTAATTTTCGTATTGCCAAATTCTCGCTGCTAATTTATCTTTTATAGGAAGCAAGCCCTGAGGGCTGTTCCTTATATGGCTATCAGCAGTGAGAGCTTGCTCTCAGCTGTGATGGACATGGAAGGAACACAGAAGTGCCAAAGGCACAGATGTTTCATATAAAATGTCATAGTCATCGTCATGGTCATCGTTAAAAATCTCCGTGTCTTCTGTGTATTCCGTGGGAGAAAAACATTAGTGTCTCATTCGTGTATATTCGTGGACAGAAAGTTTTCGTCTTTCGTCCTTCGTTTTTTAAACAGTCCGAAGGACGCTTAAACAGTTGCGAAGCAACGCTTAACCCCTTATCATTAACCAGCCCGCAGGGCGCTTAACCAGTCGCATCGCGACGCTTAACCAGTTGCGAAGCAACGTTTAACCCTTTATTTTAAAAACATGATTACCTGTACATTAGAAAAACATCGCACCGCCGACCGTTACTTCGCCCGTACCCGCAAGATGGGCCGCGTCGGCTTCAAACAAATTGCCAAGGAAATCTCGCGCAACTGTTCCGCCAAACCCTCCGACGTCAACCTCGTCCTCACCGAATTGGTCGACGTCATGCACCATCACCTGTTAGACGGCCATGAGATCACCATTCCCGACATCGGCAGCTTCCACATCGGTGTCACCAGTAAATCCGTAGAAAACCCAGCCGATTTCGATCCCCACCAGCACATCCGTGATTTCCACATCAAGTTCCGTCCCACCGCCCATCGTGATTCCATCACTTGGCGCCTCGACAGACCCCTATTAAATGGCGTAAAAGTAAAAACCCTGTAAGAAGACCCCCTTCAACTCCCCCCTTATAAAGAGAACTCACAAAACTCACAGAATTCTTTCTTTTTTTGATCCACGAATGCACACGAAATCTCGTGCAAACGAGAGCAGAATCAAGCTTGCTTGAATTATGCCGAGCACAGC
>Ga0310695_10015133_pt1 | contig 10320 bp, 12 predicted proteins | sample RumenRJG_04DNA_FD_203882 | JGI IMG/M metagenome (GOLD analysis project Ga0310695, IMG submission 203882) | Bovine rumen microbial communities from Lethbridge, Alberta, Canada - RJG_04 (v2) (version 2) | ecosystem: Host-associated > Mammals > Digestive system > Stomach > Rumen | place: Canada... | reverse complement strand
CCGAGCGAGAGCGAGAAGGCCAGCAGAATCATAGCGGCGGCACGGGCAATCTTTGACCATACTGAACGATGCTGCCGCTTTGCCCAGCCGTTTGGATCATTGAGCATTGCGTTCATTTGCCATTGAAGGTGAGCGGACATTGGCTCGGGACGGTGATCCGCAAGCTCCGCAGCGTAATCTGCCATAGCAGCTTCAAGAAGGATGTTTCGCAGCAAAATGTTTTCTTCCACTTCTGTCATACAGCGTACCCTTCCTCTCGCAGTTTCTTCAGCAGCAGCTTTCGCCCACGATGGATTCGCATATCCACCGCGCCCTCGCTCAGTCTCAGCAGCGCGGCAATCTCCTTCGTGGAGCGTTCTTCAACGAATCGTAGCTCAAGTACGGCTCTGTAAACATCCGGCATTGAGCAAATCAAGTCTATAATAGGCACGGCATCGCCGAGTTCATCGGTAGCCTCATCGCTCTGCACTTCATCCGCCAAGAGTTCCCTCCGGCGGCTCCGCAAAAGAGACAACGATTCGTTCTTCACTATAATAACGAGATAGCCGCCTCTTTTCTCACTGGAAATTTCATATATTTTTGAGAAATTTTCTACGACACGAAGCCAAGCGGTCTGAACCACATCCTCAACAGCGTGCGGATCGTCTGGGAAAAAACCTTGTGCGATTCTTTGCATGATACCTTGATATTGTTTGTATAACTCAGATAATGCTTTACGATCATTTTCATCAGAGAGCATGGAGAGCAGCATAGTGAGCATTGTGTTCACCTCTTTGTGGAAAAATGCCAGAAATAGTATAACACAACCGCGCAATATGGCAAGGGCTTCAAAGGGTGTCGTTACCGTCCTATATCTCGCCCTTTCCGCTTACGCTGCGGGTATTCGCGCTGCTTCTGCGCCAACGCTTCGCGCTGCTGTTGCTCCCTGCGGTGCTCCGCCATGCCCGCTTCGCCCAACAGCTCGCCGTTGTCCGTAATGCTGCCCGGATAGTTCCAAAAGCTGACCTTACCGCCTTTGACGGTCCTGATGCGGTCATGCGCGGCATCCTCCATCTGCGGACGGAACGCGAGGCGGGCGTCAGTCAGCTCGTCGCGGTCATACTCCTCCGCCTGCTTTTTCAGCAACGTCGCCCACCGGCTGGCGCGATGGCTTTTGCGCCTTTTTGGATTCCCGAGACTTGTGCTCGTTTTTCAGTAGACCCTAAGTTATGGATAAATGAACCGACGGCACACGTCCCTTCTTTATCAAATCCAATAAAAATTATCTGCTATGGGATAGTTCGCCCGTTTTGGGGTTGTAAATATCCACCCATTCGTAAATTCCCCCTACTCTATTTTTGCATCGTGCGATATGCAACTCCTTTTCACTTTGATAAAGAATTTCATAGATTTGTATTTGAAAATCACGATTTTCTCCATCATGCTTTCTGAGATGCAAATATATAAACTCACCATCTCGAAGTGGCAAAGGATCAAGACTAATAGAAACTGTTTGTGCACCCACAGTTTCATCGGCTATATCTGGCAAATCAAGTTTATCGTATTCTGAAGCAATGTCGGTAAAGACATAGCCGTCATTAGCCACGAATTGCACGGACATTTTTTTGCAATCAAACTTGTAAGACACAACGTCACTTCTGGTGGATTCATCAGACGAATTCCAAAACAAGCCAAGCAAAAGGATTGTGACGACAAGAAACAGAATTCCAGTCAAGTATTTTTTCATATGTCATGCCCCTTTCTAAGGCGATTACGATGCCGCCCATGTAAGTTCTGCCGAGAACTTTGCCGTACCCGCAGTATCTCCAGTCAAACTCATGCCCATCTGTGCAACATCAGATGCATAGCGAATTGCAAATGGTGTTGCAACAGAGAATTTAGCTCCTTGCTGTAGCCGATGTGCTCGGTTGGCATACACCGTTGACGGTCGCCGTCATAACCAGCGTATAGGTCTTACCGGGCTTAACATCGCACTGACCATCAGATGTCCCCCCACGTCACATTCGGGTCATTCACCAGCACATAGCGGATCGCGTGATCCCACGCTGCTCCCGGTCCGTCCGGCGGATCCTCCATGCGGAGCAGATCGCTGTATCGACGCTTCACCAGCTCGCCGTCCTCATACCACCGCCAGGTGTAGGCCGTTCCGTCGTAGGTCAAATCATGGAGGTACAGACGTGGGTAACTGTCCTTGAGCTCCTCATAATAGTCCGGGTCATAGCGGGACGGGTCGCCCAAGGTGTAGTTCTCTGCGATACGCACCGAGACGTTTCTCCTGTCGGCGCAGTCCTCCACAAAGCGCAGGAACCGTTCCTTACCCGACGTGATCTGTCCGTCCTCCAGCACAACGCAGCCGTCCGCTTTGGCCTGTTCGAGGCTGTAATCCTCAGGCAGCAGTTCCAAGTTTTCCCACTCTCCCGGAGGCTCGGGCGGAGCATTGCTGACCCCCGCGTCCTCCGCGTTCGTCTGATTTTGTTTTGTCCGCACCGCCACCAATGAGCCACAAAGCAGCGCGACGGCGGCGACCAGCGCCAGCACGATCACCGCGGGGCGGCGGCGCTGACCCTCAAAGATGTTGCGGATACGCCTCTCTGTGTCCTTCGCGGATTTGGAAAGCGGCGCGGAAAAATAGGTTCTGGGTATCATAAGCTCCCCTCTCATTCCATAGGTATCCACTCTGCGTCCTGTTTAGCATTTTGTTCCTCCATTGCACGGAAGTATTCCTTGTGGCTGATATTCTCACCCTCGATGGTACAGGTTTCCTCCCCCGCCGCGTTTTCAAGCCGCCACATAAAAGGTTCAATCAGCAGCCCCGTTTCGCTGAAGCGCAGTCGGCAATAACCGCTGTCGCCCGCGCCGCCGGATGCACCAAACGTTCCATCCTGCTTGAGTCCCATCATACCGCGGTAGTTGAGCTCATAGCCGAACACCTTGCCTTTCCACCAGCGCAGCACATAGAATCCGCGATAGTTGCTTCGCTGATAGACCGCTTCTTCCGTGCCGTCACCGTCAAGGTCGAGAAATGTATACGCCGCCTGCGCCATCGTATCGCCATCCTCTGTCGTCAATTCAGGCAAGGTGACCCCATGGTCGAGGGAATCGACGCGCGTCTGACTGGTATCGAGCGGAAACGCAAGCTCGCCGCGTAATGCGCGCAGGAGTGATTCGCGCGGCGTCTCCGCCTTACTGCGCTCCTGCGTCAGCCGGAACGTCGCAAGCGTCTTTGCCAGCGCCGCGTCCGCGCCGGGAACGACAGTGTCGCCTTGAACGGCATAATAGGTGTTGCTGACGCTCACGGCAAGGGTGTCGGTTTCGTTCAGCGCAAGCACATAACTGCCCTTGAGCACCTCATCGCGGAGCGCAGCGTCGCGCACCAACGTGACAGGGATGCTGTCCGCGCCGATGAATGTTTCTTCGCGCCGGGGGCGCTCCATCTGCCGCTCCCGCTCGGCAAGGACGGATTCCACGTCCGTGTCCGTGTAACGCTCAAAATAAATACTGACGCCTTGCAGCTCTCCCACACCGGTCAGCATTTCCAACTCGCCGTAGGCGATGTCATGGCTGAACTCCCGCAGGTCATAGTCGATGCTCCAACCCATAGGGCTGACCAGATGGATGATCTGCGCACTCTCCGGCGTCTCGGGCGTGCCGGGGATATGCACCGGGTCCCAGCCGTAGGCCTGATACTGGGTAAACGGCAGATTGTTCCACCGCACATAATCGGCAATGTACTGTGCGCGGAGCGCGTCGCCGTCGATGGCGTCCAGCTTCATCATGCGGAGAGTGCCAAAGATGCGGCGCATATCCTTCGCATACGCCCCACCGTCTCCCACAAGTTCCGCATCGAACACCTCATAGCCGTTTTCCGCAGCTCTGAGGTGCAGCAGTCCCGGACACTCTCCGCCGCTGACGCTGAGCAGCGTCGTCCCGACGGCCTTGTAGCTGTGGGCCCAGAAATTGCCCCAGACACGGATATCCTGCGGGTCGGAATCGTCGATCTCCGCAATCAGCGGGCAGGGGATCGTGACCTCCGCTTGCAGATACTTTCTTCCTTCGCCGCTTGTGATCCAGTTGCAGACCGCCGCCAGACAGGGATCATCGCCCTGGTACACATAGGCGGGCAGCGCCGCGCTCCCGTCGGCTGCCGCCGCGTAAGCCGCCTCTTTTTTCTCCCGCTCCCAACGATCCTCCGTGGTCGGCACGGTTCTTTTCACCCGCACCGCCACCGCCGAACCGCACAGCAGCGCGACGGCGGCGGCCAGCGCCAGCACAAGCACCGCGGGGCGGCGGCGCTGGCCCTCAAAGATGTTGCGGATACGCCTCTCCGTGTCCTTCGCGTTTTTGGACAAGGGCGTGGAAAACCATGTCTTAGGCATCGGATACCACTCCTTTCTTCCCTGTCGCGGCCTGCAAGACCGTGTTGCCGTAGGCGGCGCGTTCGCTCTCCGGCAGGACCCGCAGCGCCGCGTCGTCGCAGGCAAGCTCCAAATCGCGCTCCACCGCGCGGCGCATGAGCCATACGGCGGGATTGAACCAGTGCAGTGCACAGACCCACAGTACCAGCGCCTTGAACGCGATGTCATGGCGCTTATAGTGCGTCAGCTCATGCAGCAGGGCGTGGCGCAGCCGGGTATCGTCCATCGGATCGGACGGCAGCAAGAGGCGGGGCCTAAAAATGCCCGCCAGCATCGGCGTGTCCAAGCCGGGGCAGCTTAGCAGCCGGGGCACCGTTCGCAAGCCCAGCGCCGTTTTCCAAGCATCCAGCACGTCCCATACCCTGCGCTCCGCAATGGGCGTTCCCCAGCGGCGGAGGTAGCGGGAAAAGCGGATATGTCCGATGATCGCCCAACCCAGCACACCCGCCGCGCCCAGCGCCCAGAGGAGGAACAGCACCTCCGACAGCTTGAGGGGGCGTCGTTGCGGTGCTTGCTCCATTGTGTCGCGTTCTTCCTCCTCAGGCGCGTTCTGTGACGGCTGCGGTGCCGCGGGTGTTCTCTCCGTCTGCGGCGCGACGGGCCGGTAGAGCACGGCGTCAGCCGGAACCTCCACGCGGATCGGCGCGGTAGGCATGATCGGGTTCATCGAAAGCGTCAGCGTTATCCCCAGCCGCAGGCAGAGCAGCAGCCACGCGAGGCAGCGCCATTTCGCCGCGTAACGCAGTCCCGCGAGCCGCTCGATCGCGAGAAGCAGAAGAATCGCCAACGCGCCGCCCGCGGAGAGGGACAACAAACGCAGCAGCCAATCAGCCACGGCCGCCACCCGAAAGCTCGTCCAGCAAAGCCCGCAGCTCGGCAACGTCCTGCTCATCCAGTCCGTTGGACGCGAGCGCCGCCATAAAGTTCCGGGGCTTTCCGTCGTAGAGGCTCTTCAGCACGCGCCGGCTGTCGAAGGCGAGATATTCGTCGCGGGAGACGAGCGGCGTGTACAGCAGGTTTTTGCCCTCCTTCCGCGAGGTGACAAAGCCTTTCTCTCCCAGCCGGGAAAGATAGGCGTTGACGGTATTCGCCGTCCAGTGGTATTCTGTCAGGTGTTTTTCCATCTCTGCGCGGGACACGTCCTCGCCGCAGGTCCAGATCGCCTTCATCACCGCAAGCTCTGTATCAGGTAAATGCTTCATATCACCACTCCTATCGACGGCATTTGCCGTATTTAATTCTATACTACACATGACGTATATAATTGTCAAGAGGAAAATCGTGGACGGCGAAAAAAGTCTGTCAGATTTTGCCGCGAATGCTGTGTATCGGAGCAGAGACACACAAAGGAGGTTTTCCCTTGCAGGATCATGAGATCATTGCGCTCTACTGGGCACGGGATCAGCGGGCCATCCCGGAGACCAGCGAGCGCTACGGCGGCTACTGCGCCGCTATCGCCCGAAACATTTTGTACGATGCCGAGGATACGGAGGAGTGCGTCAACGACACCTGGCTCAGCGCGTGGAACGCTATGCCGCCGCACCGCCCGTCGATCCTCTCAACCTTTCTTGGACGGCTCACCCGCAACCTCGCCATCAACCGCTGGCAAAAACGCGTTGCCGGGAAGCGGGGCGGCGGAGAAACGGCTCTCATCCTGGATGAGCTGGCAGACTGCGTTTCCGGGGCGGAGGACACGGAGGACGCTGTCATCCGCCAGGAGCTGCTTGCCGCCGTCAATGCGTTTCTGCTGCGTCTGCCCGAGCGGAAGCGGCAGATTTTCCTCTGTCGCTACTGGTATTCCGACAGCGTGGCGGATATTGCCGCACGCTTCGGCATGAAGGAAAACGCGGTCAGCAAGACGCTCAGCCGGGTTCGCAGGGATTTGCGCAGCGATCTGACGAAAAGGGGGTATTCTCTGTGACAGCTTTCACGTTTTATGAGCTTTTGGGCGATGTTGACGAACAGCTGGTATGCGCAGCCCGTCCCGAAAGAAAACACCGGCGGCCTGTCCGTCCCCTGCTGCTCGCCGCAGTGCTGGCGCTGCTGCTGGCAGGCTTTTCCGAAGCGGTCAACGGAAGCGTCAGCAACCTGTTCGCACCGCTCTACGGCAGCTCCCGGACGGAGATCATCGACGGCGTCGGGCGTCCGGTAAACGCCTCCGCCACTGCGGGCGGCTATACCATCACCGCCGAGGCGGTGATCGGCGACCGGTACAACTTCGCCATTGTCTACACGCTCACGCGGGACGACGGCGAACCAATTCCCGACAACATTGCGTTTGATGACTGGACGAACTCCCTGTTGACCGGCTCCGGCGCCGGTGTCTACGGTGCAGAAGATGTAGAGGGGCTGCCGGCCAACCAGAAGCGGCTGATAGAACAGTGGGGGCGTGAATTGCCCCTGATCCTCCGGCGGCATGCTCACGTCCGGTTTTCCGGACTGCACGAACTGGTCGAGGATGGAACTCCCGGCGAGGGGCCGCTTCTGGCAGAGGGGCCGTGGGAGCTGGACTTCTCCCTGCGTTATGCGGATACAACGCGGCAGGTGTCCATCCCGAGAGATTTTGTCGTGACCGATGAAAACGGGCGGGAGTACACTATCAGCAAGGTACAGCTTTCCCCGTTCAGCGTCCACGTCAATCTCACCACGGCAAACCCCAGCGCGGGTTATACCTGGGAAGAATACAAAGCCGCCGGCAGACCGGGCAACGAACAGGAGTACCTGCCCGATTTCACGGTAGAACTCAAGCTGAAGGACGGTATCGAGCCGCCGTGGGTCGGAAAAAACGTCAGCGGTCACGGCACGATTGGCGAACCCACGCAAAAGAACACCGTAAACGCCCATTTCGGCGTCCCCGTCCTGCCGGAGGATGTGGAGTCCATCGTCCTTTGCGGCACGGAAATCCCGGTCAAATGAAGAGCTGCACGGCGCTTGTCCTATCGGTTTGGACAAGCGCCGCGTTTCATTTATTATGATCAAAGCCCAGCGTGAGCATATCCTCCGTCACGGCGTCATACTCACCCCAGAACACTCGATTCTGAAAGCTGTTGGTGCCCGGCCACATCACGCCGCTTTGCAGCGTGGCGCAGTACCGCAGGCCCGTTTGATCGTACACGGTCAGCAGCAGCGCGCCCGCGGCGTTGCCGTGGTCGTAGCGGGAACCGCTCGTGCTTGCCGTCACGACAGCAAGGCGCTCCCCGTCCCAGGCCAGCGCGGAAGGGGTCAAATAAGTGCGATAGGCGGTCTCCTCCGGCAGCACATTCTTTGCACCGTTGGGCGCGTCCAGCAGCAGCGTGTAAAAGCCGTCAGCGCCGCGCTCATAGTATTGCACGCGGGTATCGCAGGCGGCATAAAGCTGATTTCCGCGCGGGCAGAACACCCAGCCGTTCGCGTCCTCGATTTCCTCGCCAAATAGCGTAAAGCGCTGCAAAACCCGCTCTGTTTCTGTATCCAGCATGACCAGATCAGCGCCCTCTTCGGTACGAAGCGCCAGCAGCAACATGCCATTTTCTCCATCGTACAGCGCGACGGGGTACTCGTCCTCCCGAAGCGGGAAGGCAAGGTGCATGGCGTCAAAATCCACATCCACCGCGTTTCTGGCGTCGTCCCTGGGTGCAAACGGCAGGCAGTAGAGGCCCCGTCCGCCGGGTACGGCACTGAAATCCAGGTCCTTATCGCCAATGCCCTGCACCGTGAACCAACACTTTCCATCCGTTACCACGCTGTCCGTGTCGAGGTCGTTGTTCTCCACGTTGGACTCGGTACGCAGCTGCGTAACCATACCCCGGCTGTTCTTTGTCACCTCTACGGTGAGCTCCGCGTCCTCCGGCACAGGGAAGCGGAAATACCCGTTGAACCGCCGCGCCAGATCGTTCTGCATGTCCCCCGCGCTATAAAAGGTATCCTGCCAGTACGCCATGGTCGCTTCTCCCAAGTCCAGATCCACGATCAGCGGCATATCTTCCGTATAGTCCCGGATGCGAAGCGTTTCCCGGCACGTTTCCCCCGCCCCGGTGCGCTCCGCCGCAGCGAGGATTGCCTCCGCTACAGCATCCGAATACCGCGAAAAGTCTCTGCGCAGAACCTCTGCATCGACGCCGTTATCACCGAAGCTGTAGCTGCCACCTCCCCATGGGAAATACATCCGCAGCCCCGAGGGGATGTACCGATTCTCTTCCGGCTTTTTGATGCTCCGCGCCGTAAACGACGTCTTTGCCCGCTCCGGCGCGGCAAGGGGCAGCGTCGAGTCCCAATAAAGCTGACGCCCCGCCGACTGCCGCGCCGTCAGGGTGATACCCTCCGCCGCCGACGCCTCTCCCGCGTAGACCGTCTCCCGGAAGTCCACCCGGTCCGCCGTCCCCAGCAGACAGCCATGGGCGGCGATGACGAGGCCAACGGACAGCGCCGCGAGGGCAAGCGCCAAAAACACGCTGCGCTTCATGTCTCTCCCTCCATCTCCTCGATGGTCTTCGCCACCCGGTCGGCGCGGTAGTGATACGTCGTTTTCACATAGTCCAGCAGACTGCCGGGCAACTCCTCCGTCTGCGTGTCGCCGATGATAACGCCGTCCCGCAGCAGCACCGCCCGCCCGATGAAGCCGGACACCTCCTCGATGAGATGTGTGGAGAGCAGCACCGTCTCCCGCTCGGTCAGCAGCCCCAGCAGCACCTTGTAGAAGTCCTCCCGGTTGAACACGTCGTTCCCCGCGAAGGGCTCGTCCATCAGGATATAGTCCGCGCCCTGAGACAGTGCAAGAATTACCTCGAACTGGTTCTTCTGGCCTGTGGAGAAGGCCTTGAGCGCCTTGTCCCGCGGGAGCGCAAAAAAATCCATCAGGCTTTGAAACCGACGGTCGAGGTAGGTGTCAAAGTGGGCGGCATAGAAATCCCGGTGGGCGTTCGCCGTCAGGTCCGGGAAGAAGGAATGTTCGCTTGTGGCAAAGGATATCTTCGTGATATTCCGGTGGCTCACCGGTTCGCCGTCCAGCGTGATCTCGCCGCGAAAGCGGATGAGGCGCAGGATGCACTTCATCATCGTGGTCTTGCCCGCGCCGTTCTCCCCGAACAGCCCCACGATCTCGCCCCGCGGCAGCGCCAGGTCGACGCCCCGCAAAGCCTCCTTGGAGCCGTATTTCTTCTGTACGTTTTTCAGTTCCAGCATGATTTCACCCCCAAAATCTCTGTCCCGCCGGCAGCAGCCACTCAACCGGCGTCATGTTCAGATAGATGCAGTAATAGATCCCCGTCAGCAGGGCAAACACGGCCAGAAATATCACCGCATAAAACAGAGGCGGCACAAGACAGCGTCGGTGGTATTCCCACGGGTCGCTCAGCCTGCGCAGGGTATAATCCGCTCGCGCGCCCTTGCGGCATGACCAGTAAGCCGCCGGGATGCCGCCAAGAAGCGCGGCGACTGCATAGTAGAGAAAGCCCATGAGAAAGCCCCTCGCCATAGTCCAGAACGGCGGCATACTCCGATAGGCGATACTTGGGTCCAGCAGTCTCGCCGTGGCGGCATCGTGAATGCCGCGCTCAATCAGCGCCGCGCGCTCATTGAAAAAGCACGGGAAGAACCCCAGACTGAACAAGAAAAACAATGCCAGGCCGAGCGCCAGAATCTTTAATTCCTTTCTCCGGTTCTGCCAAGGAAGGAAAAAATCGTCAAGCCGGTTCGCCATCGTCCTCCGCCTCCTTTCCCGCTTTTCTGTACCGGACATAGGCGCCGATCAGGATGAGCAGTGCAGCAACGATCTGAAAGATCACCCAACCAACTCCGTCTCCCATTTTTCGTGGAAAATAGATTCCGGTCGCGAGCAGGAAAAACGAGAGCAGAAACGGCGACACCGTTTCGTTTGCCGTCACGCAGCCCATCATGGCAAACCACAGCACATTCCGCAGGTAGACAT
>Ga0310695_10015130_pt1 | contig 10324 bp, 8 predicted proteins | sample RumenRJG_04DNA_FD_203882 | JGI IMG/M metagenome (GOLD analysis project Ga0310695, IMG submission 203882) | Bovine rumen microbial communities from Lethbridge, Alberta, Canada - RJG_04 (v2) (version 2) | ecosystem: Host-associated > Mammals > Digestive system > Stomach > Rumen | place: Canada... | reverse complement strand
CATTACGGGCGACACCCGCCGCGATATAAAATCCTTGTCGAAAATGGGTTATATGAATATTTATGACACATACGACACGCGGGAATTTTATTTGCAGATTCAATACCGTTTCAATCCGGCAAAATCCAAATACAAAGGCACCGGTGCAGGAAACGACGAAAAAGAAAGGATGTAATATGAAACTCGTACTCCAACATGATGCAATGCAGTGCGAATAGCCTGTCTGTCAATGGTTTTTAACTATTACGGGCGGGATTATTTCAATTTGGTAAAAAATCAGTTGGAATTAGGAGGATAATCAATTTTTTGTAACAAATCCAAACTAATGTTGCAAAAAATTACTAAATTTGTCCCAAAATAAAAATTATAAAAAATGAATGTAAATGTACAAGCCATTTGGACAAAGTTTCTTGAACTGGCAATATCTTACGGTCCAAAACTGATTTTGGCAATCATAATACTCTTTGCTGGTTTTTGGATTATAAAAAAACTGTTGCGCCTAACAGAAATTGTTATGGAAAAACGCAACGTCGAAATATCTCTCCGCTCGTTTCTCAAAACGCTGATTAACATCATTTTGAAGGTTTTGCTGCTGATTTCGGTTTTGCAAATGGTCGGAGTTGAAACTACGGCTTTTATTACAATGCTCGGTGCGGCAGGTTTGGCAATAGGCATGGCGTTGCAAGGCTCGCTGTCCAATTTTGCAGGCGGAGTTCTGATTTTGATTTTCAAGCCTTACAGAGTCGGCGATTTGATTGAAGCACAAGGTTTTACAGGCGTTGTTGCTGATATTCACATTTTTACCACCAAACTTACGACTGCGCAAGGCTTGACAATTATAATTCCAAACAGTCTATTAAGCAACGGCAACATCGTCAATCACAATATTTTAGGATACAAACGTGTTGATATTGTCTTCGGAATTGACTATGCCGCCGATATTGATACTGCAAAACAAGTTTTAACGGAGGTTGCCGTCTCTGCTCCGGGCGCAAAGAAAGACCCTGCACCATCATGCGTTGTTTCCGCACTCGGCGACAACAGCGTCAGCATCAGACAGTCAACGTATTGCGACCCGAAAGATTATTGGGCGGTTTATTATTACAATATGGAACACGGTAAAAAAGCACTCGATAGAGCAGGCGTTAATATTCCGTTCCCGCAGTTGGAAGTAAAAATGAAAAAATAATATAAATTGTAATGAAAAAGCTTTTATTAACCACACTTTCAATCCTTTATATCGCCACTGTATCGGCTCAGAGGCTTTATGAAATGCCATTGGCAGATAATGCTACACGTTTTCGTTTTGCGAATGACAAAGTTAGCGACTTGCCGGAATTGATTTATATGCCGCAAAATTTTAACGATAAGCAGACTGACGTCATGCAGAAAAATGACGGCTATCTTGACAAACTCCTTGAATATTCGCTTTCTGGCGATACGGCGTTTGCATCGTTTAAAGTTTCTGATGACGAATTTTTGTTCGGACTCGGACAGTTTCAGGACGGTCACAGTAACCTTAATGGACTGCCGCGCCGTTTGACGCAGGTTAATACGCAGATTTCAATGCCGGTTTTGATTTCAAACAAAGGCTATGGAATTATTTGGAACAATTATTCCAAAACCGAGTTCAACCTGCCTAAAAACAAGGTAGAATTGAAAAAGACTGCCGCAGAGGGCGCAGCCGAAACCGTCAATGTTACCACTACCGAAGGTGGACGGCAAGAGACACGTCACAAAAATATTTTTGAAGCCGAAATTTTCGTTTCAGAAAGTGGCGAATATGCTGTTTTGTTGGACGTTGGACAAAAAATGGCACGCCGTCACAATCTTGACATCGACGGCAAAAACGTTATCGAAATGCAAAACCTTTGGTTGCCGCCGACTGCATCAAAAATCGTGACTTTGGAAAAAGGCAAACATAAACTTTCTGCCGAACTTACCGAAAACGACCGCCCGATAGTCTATTTTTCAAAAGTGAAAAAAGAATTTTCGTTTACCTCGTATCCGTCTGACGCAGTGGATTTTACGGTGATTTTCGGAACGCCTGATAAAATTATTGCAACTTATAGAAAACTTACGGGCGAAGCACCTTTGATGCCGGCTTGGGCTTTGGGTTATATTCATTGCCGCGAAAGGTTTCACTCTCAAAAAGAAATCATTGAGACTGCCGACCGTTTTGAGACAGAAAATATCCCTGTGGACGTTTTGGTTCAAGATTGGCAGTATTGGGGCAAAAACGGCTGGAACTCAATGGTTTTCGATGCTGACAATTATCCTGACCCTAAGGCTCTGACTGATTATCTTCATTCAAAAAATATCAAAATGATGTTGTCGGTTTGGTCAAAAATCGACAAAAATTCTGTTGTCGGCAAGGAGATGTTGAGTAAAAATTATTATATTCCCAACACCGATTGGATTGACTTTTTTAATCCCGAAGCCGCTGCTGAATATTGGAAAAATTTCAGTCAAAAACTTCTTCCGCTCGGCATTGACGCTTGGTGGCAAGACGCTACCGAACCCGAAAACGACGACCTTGAAAACCGCTTTGTTAACAAAGGCACTCTTGACGGCAACCGCGTGAGAAACGTCTATCCGTTAATGGTAAATAAAACTGTGTATGAAGGTCTTACGAAAGACCAGCCTAACAAACGTCCGATGATTCTTACCCGTAGCGGATTTTTGGGGATTCAGCGTTATGGTTCGGCACTTTGGAGCGGCGACGTTGGAAACGATTGGGAGACTTTGCGCCGTCAGATTACCGGCGGATTGGGACTTCAAGCCTCTGGCGTTCCATGGTGGACTTACGATGCAGGCGGTTTTTTCCGTCCTTTTGACCAATACAGCAATCAAGACTACATCAACCGTATGCTCCGTTGGATAGAACTGTCTGTATATCTGCCGCTTATGCGCGTTCACGGATATATGAGCGACACTGAGCCGTGGCGTTATGGCTCAACAGCAAAAAGTATTATCACACGTTGTATTCGTGAGCGCAAAAGTCTTTTCCCGTATATTTATTCTAATGCCGCAGAGATTGCTTTTAACGGCTCTACTCTGATGCGTCCTTTGGTTTTTGATTTTTCTGGCGATGAAAAAGCGTTAGAGCAAAAATACGAATATATGTTTGGTAAATCCTTGTTAATCAGTCCTGTAACCGAGCCTGATGTTACCGAATGGGAAACTTATCTGCCTGAAAACAAAGCCGGCTGGTACGACCGTCATGACCTCGGCAAATATTACGATGGCGGACAGACCGTCAAGACCAAAGTTAACGGCAGTTTTATTCCTGTTTTTGCCAAAGGCGGCAGCATTGTGGTTCAAACAGGCTTGAACTCCAATACTGAAATAATGGTCTATTCCGGTGCTGACTGCGAGTTTACGCTTTACGAAGACGACGGCGAAACACTTGATTATCAGAGCGGTAAATATTCAAAGACTCTTATTAAATGGAATAATCAAAAACGCACGCTTACAATAGAGCCTTCCGAGGGACAACTCTCAGCCAAATATACTTTTGAAGTTTTGGTATACGAGCCTAAAAACAAACGCGTAAAGCGTAATGGCGACAAAGTTAAGAAAACCACTCTTGACGGAGAAACTTTCCACAAAGTAGCGGAGTATAATGGAAAAGCGTTAACAATAAAGTTTTAGCTTTAGTCTAAAACATCATTGTATTAACTAATATTCATAAAAAAAGGAAACATTGTTCTAATAAAAAATGTCGGCATTGATGATTTTCAGTGCCGACATTTTAGTTCTTTTTATGTTGATAACGCGTTGAACCTAATAAACTTTGTTTACGACCATTATAAAACCGCCTTGAGGTTTACATGTAATTTTATTTAACGGTTTTTCCAAAGTTTTGTTTTCCCATGAAAATTGTTGTTCTCCGTCAGAAAAAAGTGTTGTAGGAAGATTTTGGTTCAAAAAATCCAAATTGAATTCTAAGGTTTGTTCTATATTCTTGCCGTTGATTCCGGCTATGTACCAAACATCGCCTTTACGTCTTGCCAAAACGACGGATTCTCCCGGATAGCCGGCGAGAAATTTCGTTTCGTCCCAGGCGGAAGGTAAATTTTTGAAAAAGTCTTGAACTTCTTGCGGTTGCGACAAATAACTTTCAGGTTTGTCGGCTAAATGTTGAAGACCGCTTTCGTAAAGTACCGTTAAAGCCAATTCATGAGCGTTTGAGGTGATATGCGGATGTTGCGAATCGGAAAAAGCGCAAGGTGTATAATCCATAGGACCGATGACGTTTCTCGTAAAAGGCAGCGTAGCATTGTGTGGGGCGGCTTTCTCGGTGAAAGTCGGAACGTTGTTGTACCATTCTGCACCGTAAACGCCTTCGGTTGAAAGAAGGTTCGGATAGGTTCTTTGCCAGCCTCTCGGAACTGTTGCACCGTGAAAATTAACTGTCAAATGATGTTTTGCCGCACATTCCAATAGGTCTTGACAATACTCCATGTTCAAAACGTTGTCGCCGGAAAAAAAGTCGATTTTAACGCCTGCTACTCCGATTTTTTCGCACCATGAAAATTCCTTTTCTCTGTCTTGAGGTTTGTTAAGACGAAATTTCGGACCGGGTGCACCGTCAATCCAACCCACAGACGAATTGTACCAGATTATAGGTTTTACATTTTGGGATAATGAGTATTTTACTGCATCTTCTATTGTTTTGCCATTTTTCATCTCGTCCCATTCTGCATCAATCAAAACATACGGAAGATTCAGAGTTTTAGCCATATCAACATATTTTTTGATAATATCGTAATCGTTGGAGCCGTGATTATAAGCCCAATAAATCCATGATACGACACCCGGTTTTATCCAATCCGTATCTTGAAGTTTATTTGGTTCACTGACATCAGTTATGAGCGTACTTTCCACAATGTCAGAAAGTTTGCCGATTATAACAACTCTCCATGGAGAATGCCATGATCCTTTTATGATTTTATCGTTTTTGTCGGGAACTACTTTGAAAATTTCTTTGTCGTTGTAAAGGCATGATGCGCTTTGAAGTCTCTCGATGTTAGCCTCAGAAATGAGAGCAAATACGCCTTTTTCAGCCTCTAACAAACAAGGATAACCCCAGCGGTTGTTGAATCCTTCTTCGTCGGTGAAAGTTCCGCTGAAAGAGGGTTCGGGTTTTAATTTTGCCGTTGTTGAAGTCGGGAAAAAGCCTTCATAAGCCTCTGTCCATTGTTGAAACCATCTTGTAATTCCTTCGGGAATTTTGTAAGATGTTAATTCTTGGGGTAACGTTTGGTTTTTAAGACCGCTGATTTCGTAACGGAAGGCAATTCCATCGTTATAAATCCTTAAAACGAGTTTCGTGTTTTTGGAAAGTCCGGCTTCAAATTCTTTGGCTTGATTGGTGCAATGACGTTTTTTGCCGCTTAGCATTTGATAGTCTTGAGAAATTTCTTTTACGAATTTGAAATTTTGTGCAGGTTTGCAGCCGTTGAATCCCGTTTGAGGAATTTCCAAAACTTTAGAATTTTGATAATAAACCGTTAAAATGCCTTTCGGAGAGGTTTTAACTATAATTTTTCCGTTCGGCGAGCTCAAATCCTGAGCGTTTATTGTTATGATTGCCGATAGAAAGAAGAAAATAAACAGAAAATTTTTTTTCATGTGTTTTTGTTTTTTAAAGTGATTTACAAAGATAATCACTAAAAAAAATTAAATTGTTATATTTTGGTAGCAAAAGGTTGCTTTTTGGTAACAAAAATCTTATCTTTGCGGGAAATTTTTATTAGTAAATTTTTTAAGAGAAAAAATCCATGAACTTTAAGAGAGCGTTGTTATATGCTGTAATTTTCTCAGTTGCATTTCTTTCATGTGAAAAAGACTCGCAACTCGATACTGACAAAAAAGACATTAAATCTTACCTCAATTCCAAAAATATCAGTTATGAGGAAAAATCCAATATTTATTATTCTGTCATAACGGAGGGCTCTGGAGAGCAGTGTAAGGAGGGCGATACTATTGCTATAAAATACAAAGTGTGCCTTATGAACGACGAGAGAACGGGAATTGATTCTTCGCTTGTAAAAGCCGAAACATATTATTTGCCTACAACTATTCCTACGGCTGTAAACGACGGTCTTATTCCGGGAGTTCAGATCGGTTTAACGACAATGAGAGAAGGCGGAAAATCAGAACTTTATATTCCTTCGGGATATGCCTACGGCGCTAAGGAAATAAAAGGCGAAACATACGCCAATCTTATTTTTTATGTTGAACTTTGCGAGATAAAACATCATGACTCCAAGCATTGATATAGTTTTTGCACCGGATTTGTACCGTTTTCATGAAAAGCATCAAAATATTGTTTTGATTGATATTTTGCGGTTCACCTCCACGATGATAACGGCGTTGGCAAACGGTGCGTTGTCAGTTGAGGCGTATGCTGAGGCTGAAATACCGTTGAAACTGAAAAAAGAACAGCAGTACGTTATTTGCGGTGAATATAAAGGTGCAGATATTGATGGTTATGATTTCAATAATTCGCCTGTTTCTATGACAAGGAAAAACGTATCGGGCAAAAAACTTGCTTTTTGTACCACTAACGGAACTTATACGAGGTCGGTTATTTACGATTATGAAACGATTTTGGCGGGTGCGTTTTTGAATTTTTCAGCGTTGTGTAAAAGGCTTTCTTTAGACAACAAATCGGTAACGTTGGTTTGTAGCGGAAGTTCTCGCCGTCCTGCCGTTGAAGATATTCTTTTTGCGGGGGCTGTGGCTTCTTACTTGTCGGAAAAATCTGGTTTTGATTATATTGATGAAAGTGTTTTTATGGCTGTTTCGCTTTATAATCTTGCTAAAAACGACGTTGAGGCTTTTGTTAAAAAAAATGCTCCGGGAAAAAGAATTATAACGGAAACTAATGAAAAATATGCAGCCGATTTTGATTATGTTTTTCAAACGGATTTGTATGATATTGTGCCGGAGGAAACCTCTGCATTTAAATTTGAAATAAAAAAATGAGCAAAAAAGTAGTTATCGGTTTGTCTGGCGGTGTAGATAGCGGCGTTGCGGCTTATCTTTTGAAGCAGCAAGGGTACGAGGTACACGCTTTGTTTATGATTAATTGGAAGAATTCTTCCGTAACACTTTCCGGCGATTGTACTTGGGAAGAGGATCAGTTGGTGGCTCAAATGGTTGCTAAACAATTAGACATACCTCTTCATGTTGTTGATTCAAGCGAAAGGTATCTCTCGCACGTTGTCGATTATATGTTCAACGAATACGAAAAAGGTCGTACTCCTAATCCTGACGTTTTGTGTAACAGAGAGATAAAATTTGAAATTTTCAATCGTTATGCTCAAGAGCTCGGAGCGGATTACGTTGCAACGGGACATTATTGTCGCCGTGATACTGTTATCGGCGAAGACGGAAAAGAGTATTCGCGCCTTTTGGCAGGCTCTGACCCTAACAAAGACCAAAGTTATTTTCTTTGTCAGATGAGTCAGCAGCAATTGAAAAACGTACTTTTCCCGATCGGAGATATAATTAAACCTGAGGTCAGAAAAATAGCCGCTTCAATTAATTTGGCTTGTGCAAAACGTAAAGATTCTCAAGGTATTTGTTTTGTCGGAAAAGTTGATTTGCCGGTTTTTCTTCAGCAAAAACTCAAATCAAAGGAAGGTAACATTGTAGAAATGACCGATGATGCTTTTGTTTACCGTTTAAGACATGACGATCCGCAGGATTACCGTGCATTGTCAAAACCGTATGTTTATAAAGAAGACGACGGTTTTATAATCGGCAAACATATTGGCGCACAATATTATACGATTGGTCAAAGAAAAGGCCTTAATATCGGCGGACACGAAAAACCCGTTTATGTTTTGGCAACCGATACCGATACTAACACTATTTATATAGGTATGGGCGATGAGCATCCGGGACTTTTCCGTAAAGCATTGTTTATCAGAAAAGATGAAATTCATCTTGTACGTCCCGATATGGCATTAAAACAAGGTGAACGTAAACGTTATCTTGTAAGGATACGTTATCGTCAAAAACTTCAGAAGGCTGAATTGATTATGGAGGAGGAAGGTCTTTATATACTTTTTGATGAGGCTCAAAAAAGTATAACGCCCGGTCAGTTTGCGGCATGGTATCAAGATGATGAACTTATAGGCTCTGGTGTGATTGCCTAAGTATAAAAAAATAAAAAAAATCGTAAAAATAATTGAATATTCATAATAAAATAATATCTTTGCGAATTATAAAAACTTTTTATACTAAAATTATTATGAGCAAGAATTATTATAACAGCATAGCATTTAGTATTTTACTAATAGGCTTGACATTAATGAGTTGCGGCTCAGGTTCGGGTTCATCATCTCAAAACGGTGGTGTTAATTCTGAAAAAGAAGAAATCATTGTTAATGTTGATTTAGAGGCTTACGGATTGACAAAAGATTTTATGGCGAAGTTTGAAGGCAAAAATATTTCTGACTTCGGAGATTTGATTCAAAGTTTTCCCTCACCTGTCGAGGTTTCGGCAATTATAAAGGATTCTAAAGTTAAATACAATCATAACTATTTGTTTGATACGCAGATAAGCCAAGATTTTGAAACAACTTACAAAAAATCTTTAGGTTTGGGCGTTTATTGTGCAGATTTAGGTTATCTTAATGTATACGACCAAACGGGTGATGTTTTGGAGTATCTTGTTACAATCAGAAGATTGACCGATGATTTGAAACTCGGACAGTTTTTTGATTTTTCTGCCTTGAAACGTATTGCAACAAACAACAACAATCTTGACTCGTTGTTGATTCTTTCAACCATGAGTTATTACAGTATGGATGAATACTTGCGCAGCAACAACCGTGCTAATGTTAGTGCATTGATGGTTACGGGCGTTTGGACGGAATCTCTCTATCTTGCAACAAAGGTTTATCTTGAAAAAGAAAACAAACGCATGAAAGACCATATCGCAAGTCAGAAATATATTTTGGACGAGTTGATGGCTGTTTTAATCCATTATATGGGCAACGATATCAATTATGTAAAACTTGTTTCCGCTTTCAAAGAGCTTTCTAAAGCTTACGAGCCTGTGGTAATCGAAACCATAGAGGGCGAAGACAAAACGGAAGTTGTAAACGGTCAGACTATTACAACGCAAGGCTCTCACACTGTTATCACGGCAAGCAACGAGCAAATGATTCAAATTTGCAAGGCCGTTGAAACATTGAGAAAGAAAATCGCTGAAGCATTGTAGAGAATATTTTTTTAAAAAAGAACTTTAAGAAAAATGTATAAAAAAATGGGAAAGTCTAAGAAAAGAGCTTTCCCTTTTTTTAACGATAAAAATAAGTTAAAAACTTTGGAAATTTTGTTTTTGTTTTTATCTTTGCGCAGTAGAAAAAATATTTGAGTTTTATTACGCTTTTTTCAATAAAGTGCGATGAGATCAGACAAGAAAATTGTATTGGTTATTAATGAAAGTAGACAAGATATTTAAAATTTTTCATGCATATTTAGTGTAATTGGTAAAAAGGATGCGGCGGGCGTTGTGAAACGTATGCCGCTTTTTTTTTAGAATTTTCTTCTGAAAAATTCACTGCAAACAACTGAAGCTGCGGCTGAAACGTTGAGCGATTCGGGCGCGTTTTCTTTGTCGGCTCCGCTTGGGATAAAAAGCCGTTTTGTTATGAGTTTTTCTGTTTCGGGAAGTATTCCGTGCCCTTCGTTGCCTAAAACGATTATACCGTTTGACGATAATTTTTCCTGATAAATGTTTTTACCATCGAGAAATGTTCCGTAAACGGGAATTCCTTCTTTTGCGGCCTTTGATAGCGTTTGAGTTAGGTCGGTGTAAAAAACGTTTATGCGGAATGCAGAGCCCATTGCCGCTTGAATAACTTTGGAATTATAAAGGTCTACGCAATCCTCTGATGCAATTATGTCATTGATTCCGAACCAGTTGGCTATCCTTAAAATCGTGCCGAAATTGCCCGGGTCGCGCACACTGTCAAGACAAAGGTAAAGTTTTTGAGAGTTGAGTTCAAATTTTTGATTCTCTTTCATAAAGACTTCCGCTAAAACTTCGGGCGGTGTTTGCATATCGGAAAGTTTTTTGATTTCTTCAGGGCTTACTTCTTGAATTTCAACGTCTTGAAAGTTTTCTGAATTTTTCTCAATCCAACTTTTAAGGGCGTAAACGGTTTTTATTTTCAGCCTTGAACGCAACAATTCATTAACAACTTTTCTGCCCTGCGCTATAAAAGTGCCGGAGAGTGTTCTGAATTTTTTCAACTCCAAAGAGTTTATATGTTTAATACAATTTTTGCTAATCATT
>Ga0310695_10015128_pt1 | contig 10324 bp, 19 predicted proteins | sample RumenRJG_04DNA_FD_203882 | JGI IMG/M metagenome (GOLD analysis project Ga0310695, IMG submission 203882) | Bovine rumen microbial communities from Lethbridge, Alberta, Canada - RJG_04 (v2) (version 2) | ecosystem: Host-associated > Mammals > Digestive system > Stomach > Rumen | place: Canada... | reverse complement strand
TGTCCATCGAAGCCCGGTTCTCCTTGAACCACTCTTCGGTCTCGTCTGCGAGATCCTCGACATCGCGGCCGTCGTCTTCCTGGTCAACCCAGTCGATAACCTCCGGCACCGGCAGGCGGCGCCCGTTGATGCTTACTACCTCAATCCATGCGTGTTCCATAATCTTTTCCCTCGGTTACCGGCGCCCTCGCGCCCTCGAGATCAGTTTATTCCTCTGCAGGATAAAACGCAAGAGATTTTTAACACTTTTTTATGCCTTTATCCCAAAATGTGATATCAGTCATAAAATTTTACGATCCTGCCAGCTTTGTCGCGCGATATGCCGAGGGCGCGCGCCGCCTCAGCAAGCGTGTCATAGCACACGCCCTGATACCCGCATGGCCTGCGGCGGGGCTTACGCCGCGACGCCTTCGGCCTGTCGCGGCGCATCAGGCGCTCGCTCATGGCGCTATGCGTGATGCCGAGAGCCTTTGCCGCGGCGGTGATGGAGGGATAGTCAACCCCCTCCCAGGTGCAGGGCTTCCGGCTGCTCACCCCCCGGACAGACGACGCCTCGAGCGGGATATTATGCCTGAGCCGGTATATACAGCAGACGTCTGTCAGATGATACGCCGCAGCAAGGGCTGTCATGGAGCAGTACTTTTTGCCCGCGTACTCAATCCTGGCAGGGCGCGTTTCCTCGGCAAAAGAGCGCGCCTTCCCCCAGCCGATGCCCAAAGCGCGCGCCATCGCCCCAATGCTCCGGTAGCGTACGCCCTGAAACTCGCAGTCCAGGCGTGCCGGCCTGCGGGACTTTTTCCGCGGCTTTCCATAGCCGCGCGAGATGCGGTACCACATAGCCGATGCGGTGATGCCGCAGGCCTCTGCCGCAGAGGCTATCGTAGGATACAGCACACCATCCCACACAACCCGCCGGGGATGGCCGCATCCCCGCGGCGCGTCAATTTGAAAACCGCCAGTTTGTTTAGTCCGCATGGTTGTATGACTCCACTTCGGCGTTCTCGATATCGGGCAGGTACACGCGGGCCATGTCGAGATGCAGGTCATAGATATCATCCTCAGCTGTCAGCTTCGGCGCCTTGTCCTTCGCGTACATCACCGCCATGCGCTCCAGCCTGTCGCCGAATACATCCCTGACGCTGAAACGGTATTTGATCTGGCTCTTTGCCTCGGCAATAAAATCCTTAACCAGCTCGCCCTCAAGCCGCGGATCCTCAAGTCCATCAAGGTGATAGTAGTCGGCTACTTTTGTCCTGCAAACACTCATTTCGTGCTCCTTCCTTAATGCCTCGCCCTTTCCGTAGGGCAGCCTCAAATCCTTGTACATCGCGACGTGGCTCCTGTAGTATTTCCCGTCGTACTCGCATGTCCGGCAGAGCGGCCTTGCCGATAGGTGCCCGCTGCGCACGCGGTAGCGCGCGGCACCCTCATGGATGCCTAATGCTCTCGCATATGCTGCGATTGACGGATAGGACATGCCGTCAGGTGTAACAACCTCAACGCGCGAGACGCCCGCGGCGTGCCGCCCTGGTACACCCTTCGGAGCATCCAGCGGGATCCCGGCGTAGCGGCGGAAGTAGTACAGCGTTTTGCTCAGTCCGTAATACTCCCGCAGTGCGGCAACAGACTTAAACAGCCTGCCCTTGTACATCACCGGCCTACATCTCATTGTCATACCCCATCTGATGCAGTCGGTTGTAGGTCTCTACCTGCTTCGAATACTCGTCAGTGCTCATGAACTCACTCATGATGCGGCGCAGCTCCTCCTGTGCCTCTTTGTCGCAGTCCTGCACAGCTGTCTCGTACTGGCTGAAAACCGCGAGCGGCACGAAGTCAGGATCCTCCATCGCGGCAAAAAGGTTGAAGGGCATGTAGGCGTGCGGATCGCGGTCAAGCAGGTAATGCCGCATCGCGTCAAGCGCGAAAAGATCCCCGGCGGCGGCGCGCGCCATTGTGCGCAAGGCCAGCAAAGCTTTAACGTCAACCAATCTCATCTCGTATATACCACCTTGTATTTCTCCGGCAGCTCGCACTCCTCGGCAAGCGTGCAGACCTTTGTAAAAACCCCATGCCTGACAGCTACTATACCGCCGCTGTAGTGGCTGATATAGACCACCGGCGTGCCGGCGTAATACAGGATTATAAATCCCAGGATGGCGCCGCTTACCGCGGCGCAGATGCGCATAATTATTCTACCCATACGAGGTCGTACTCCTGCGGCACATGGCAGTCCTGGCCGCTGCGGCAGGCGTGGTAGCCCTCGGCGTCTTCCCAGCCGGTGATGGCGCCGGAGCTGTTGGAGCGGTAGACCTGCGGCATGTCCGCGAAGCTGTAGCCCGTCAGGGCGCCGATAGAGGCGGCAAGGAATGCCGCCGCGATAAACTGTAAAACCTTCATGATATCCTCCGTAAGCTATTCAGGCTTGCGCCCTCGAGGTCAGTTTAATCCTCTGCGAGATAAAACGCAAGGGATTTTTAACACTTTTTCGTGATTTTCGTCGCACTCTTTATAAAAGTGGGGTTCCGGGTGCGCCCGCATTCTGCAGCATTTGGGCGTTTACCCCAATCCAAAAGGCATCGGGGTAGTCATTTTTATCGCGCTAACCATTGATACAGCGGCAGTATTTCCTTAAATTTCCCGAACTGTCTCAACCCCAAGTGGTTTTTGATCTTATAGATTTATATACGATCCTATTTTTCTGCAATTTTCCCTTATATTCTGCATATTTCCCCTTTATATCCCCTTTTATTTATACTCTTTTATTCTTTGGGTATTCGGGTAGTTAGGGTATAAAGGTTATATATCAAAGAGTTAAGAAAAAACAAAATTGCCCTAAAAGCCCGAAAAACCCTAAGTGCATTTTTGGATTTTCTGCAGAAAAGGGGCGTGTTTCTGCAGAAAATCGTCCGAGGAGCCACGGAAAACCTGCAGAAACCCCGCATAATTCTGCAGAAAACCCAAAACGTGCGAATTTTTGCCGATTTTCTGCAGAAAAACGCCTGCAGGCCTGCAGATTTTGGATTTCGGCGTCTGCAGCATTTTGCAGAAAATGCAGAAAACCCTGCAAAAATTGCAGAAAATCACGTTTTGTCTGCAAAACATCAAATCGAATTGCACTGAGAGCACATTTTGGTCTACAATCACCTCTGCGGGCCGGGAAGCCCGCAAGGAGAAAATCACTATGGAAAAGTCTGTCATACCCTGCGGCGCGTCTCTGCAGGAGTGGCACTATATAGACGCTCTTGGCGCGGATGCGCGCTATATCGTGCCCATCGTCTCAAACCCCGATATTCAGGGCATCGGCGCCCTGCTCCGCGTCCAGAAGACACGCGGCAAGATCCCGAGTGTCAAAGACGCCCAGGGGCGCGTAGTATGCCTCCGCGAGTGGCAGACGCGCGACACCACCGGAGCTGAATTGCAGTACTGGTCGGGAGATCCCGACTTTGGCTACGGATTCCGCACCGGGCACGGCGGCTATATAGCGATAGACTGCGACATAGACGATCCTGACACCTGCTCAGCGGTGCTTGAGCAGCTTGCCGCGGTGCTTGACGTCAACTGGCGCGATCTGCCGGTACGCACGCACGGGCAGGAAGCGAGATGGGCCACTATCGTCAGAGTGGAGGGGATAGATACTCAGCCGAAGCATGTCCTCAAGTGGACAGACGAGAGCGGCAATAAAATCGAATTCCTCGGCACGGGGCAGCAGCTTGCGTGCGCCGGGCGCCATCCCTCTGGGCATCACTACAGATGGTCATGCCCGCCGTTTCCCGCGCGTGTCATGACGCAGGCGCAATTCCGCGAGTTTATACAGGCCATACGCGACGCTTTTCCGATCCAGGTGAGCAGGGACGCCGCGGATCCTATCCGCGTAAAAGGCAAGACATTTTTAAGCATAGACCGCATGGCGGACTGGCTCCGCGAGACGGGGCGCGTTATCGACACCGGCCCTGAAGGACAGCTGTATATAGACTGCCCCTGGGAGGACGCGCACACTATGGACGGCGGCCCCGGGGAGACGGTTTATTTCCCTGTCGGCTCAAACGGGTATCTGGGCGGCGGCTTCAAGTGCCTGCATTCTCACTGTTCTGAGAAGACTACCGCGGATTTTTATGAATGGGCGCGCTCTCAGGGCTTTGAGCAGACAAAGACCGAGGAATATCCTGATGAGACCGAAAGCGCGAAGGCGTCAGAGAGTCTCAAGCAGGCGCCCGCTCCGGTATCAGAGCAGGGGAAAGCCGGAGGGGATAAGGACGGCAAAGGCGGTCTCCTCACTATGGCCGAGTTTCTCGCTATCATCCGCGAGGATCCGGCACTATCGGGCGTACAGCTGAATGACTTCTGCGGTCAGATTGAATTCACAAAGCCGGTGCCCTGGAATCAGCTGGATCCCAAAGATCTGCCCGCATCGGGGCGCTATTTCATAAAAGACGCAGATTACACTTATTTCAGGTGCTACATCGAGGAAACTTACGGGCTTAAGATCCGCATTAATGACTATCCGAAAGCTTTTGAGGCTTTAGCCCAGGAGCAGAGATATCATCCCATAAAGCAGTACCTCGACAACCTGCCGGCGTGGGACGGCGTGAAGCGCGTCGATACGCTGCTGCATGACTACCTTAACGCTGATGATAACGCGTATACGCACGAAGTCATGCGGAAAACGCTCTGCGCCGCTTACATGCGGATCTATCACGCCGGGATAAAGTACGATACTATGCCGGTACTCAATGGGCCGCAGGGCATCGGCAAATCGACGCTCCTCGCGAAGCTGGGCGTCGAATGGTTTAACGACAATGTTTCGCTCCTCGGCGTGCGCGACAAGACCGCTGTCGAGGGCCTGCAGCAGGGCTGGATTATAGAGTTGTCCGAGGTGGACGGCGGCCTGCGGCGCTCGGATATGGAAGGCGTTAAGGCGTTCCTTTCGCGCACTGATGATCGTTACAGACCTGCTTACGGGCGCACGCTCGAGAGCCATCCGAGGCAGTGTGTATTCTTTGGTACGGCAAACGCCGAGAGCGGCTACCTGTCTGATATGACCGGGAACCGGCGCTTTCTGAATGTGCCGTGCCGAGCAGGAGCGGAGAAGCATCCCTGGGATCTGACTGACGATGACATAAAGCAGATTTGGTCAGAGGTCAGGCAGTACGTGCAGGACGGCGAGGATCTTCTGCTGTCGTCCGAGGCTCAGGAGACCGCGAAGAAAGAGCAGGATATGGCTCTTGAGACTGACGAGAAAGAGGGTATCGTCGTTGAATTTGCGAAGAGCAACGTGCCGCATAACTGGGATGGCATGAGTATGGACGACAGGCACAATTGGCTCGCAAATCCTATCGCCGTCGGTCTTGAACCCAGAAGGTGGATCTGCGTAATGGAGGTCTGGTGCGATTGCTTTAACCGCCGGCGCGAGGATCTAAAAAAATCCGACAGCATCAGGATAGGCGCCGCACTGGTAAAGCTTGGCTGGCACAAAGGCTCTGACGCTGAAAAGCGCAAGTGCGGCCCTTACGGCATGCAGAGAGTGTTTTTCAATCCTGATGTAAAACGGGCGTAAATTGTGATACAATCCTGATGTTTTCATACAGAGGGCAGGCAGAAGATGTGGGATCGCGTCGCGGAGTGGCTTAACTCCCATCCCCTTACATGGGGCGGGATCCTTGCCTTTCTGCTTGCCCTTATGCGCATGCGCGGCAGGCGCGCACCCTGGGTGTCAACCCTGTTTGAAGCCGTCACCTGCTCGCTGCTGTCTATCGGCATCTGCGGCGGCCTTTCCTCCCTTTTCCCCGCTATCACTCCTCAATCCTGCATCGGCGTCGGATCCTTGATAGGCTACCTCGGCACCGACGTGCTTAAACGCTTTGTCCTCTCCTTCATTTCTTCCCGCACGGGCGTCAGCCCTGACACAAAGGACAGCGATAAATAAACGCTATCCAAATCACAAAATAATTTACAAAATCGCTTGCGTTTTTCTTTTTACAATTGTATTATTCCCTCAGAGACTTAACCGAGGGAAACAAAATGATTGTAACGATAAACGGCAAGGATACATGGCGCCCGAATTTCGTGCGCACGCGCAAGTCTGAGACCTGCCGTAGTTTTTTCACTGAGATTTACGGTGTGGACTTCCACGGATGTGATGATTACGGCCTTCCGGAGAGTGAGATGGCAAGGCTTGTAGATGCCATCAAAGAGGAATTTTATGACGCCGCGATGTACATCTGTGATGAGCACGGGCTTGATGCCGAGAAGGTTTATCCGGGGCTTGTGGCAGGTACGAACAAGGGTATCAACAGCTGGGCAAAGGACACCGCGGTGTACATCGAGAATGAGAACGAGGTGAGGCGCCCGGCTTACACGATGGAAAAGCTCTGGGATGAGATCTACAAGTACATCGACGCCGCCTGCAGGACAGGGGTCGGGCACTGAGCCGCTGATTGGCTGCCAGTCCGGCGGCATGCCGGGCATTTTACCGAGGGGAAAACACATGGGACATTCTATCTGTATTACCTACAACTATTGCCGGGAGGACAACACCGGCTGGTGGGTTACGGTCGAAGACCGCGGCACTGAGTGGACATTTGACTATTTGGAGGGAAGCCGCTCCGGCTTTTACGCCATCCCGAAGAGCGCAGGATGGCGCCGCCTGATGAAGGAATGCCGCCGCTACATGGACGGCACCGCCTGGATCATGAACTTTCATGAGAACAGGAGAGCGGCATGAATACGTACGAGCGCGACAGGGCTGAGGGCATGCTTCTGAGTCTTGACGACGCGGCGCGCCGCTCGGAGGATTACCGCCGCCGTGCGGTGTCCGCAGGCGTGAAGCCGCAGAAGGCAGCGGCAAGGGCAAAGGCCATGTATGGCCGGGCTTATGACCGCATGGTCAGGGATTTCAACCGAGGGGTGCACGCTGCGCCCCTTGGGGATAACGAGGAGCCGTTTTAATGCAGAAGATGACTAAATCCTGCTTTGATCGCATGGTATCAGAGCAGAAGGAGCTTGCGGAGAGGCTGTCGAAGCTGAACCGTTTTCTCGAGAAGAACTGGATGAGCGTCAGGAGCGACCCTGACACCTCAAACGTCGGATACGAGACCTACCGCTACTTCCAGCTTTTGAAGCGCCAGCGTGAGGCAATGGCTGACTACAACCAGATCCTGCTGACACGCATCGGATATGCAGTACAGCAGGGCATTGAGGACTGAACTAAGAGTTTTTTATGGATGACATACCTGAATTAACGCGTGTCGGCGTTTGGGTCAACCCTGACACCTGGGACGGTGACAGTATCCATCAGGTTTATACCGGGCTGAAAGGCGGGGCAGAACTCCATCGCTTTGTCAACAAAGGCGGCGTGCCTTACTCGGCTATTTACCTTAATGGCATCGAATGCTGCAACCACGAGAGGCGCAAGGAGGCCGGGCTTATTGATTACTGGCAGACTACCGCTTGGGAGTACTGGACTAAAAGAGCACGGTCAACGCATTAACTATCAACTAACCGAGGGAATATCTATGAACAAGATCCGTGAGAATTTGAACAGGTTTCTGACCTGCACCGCGTACCGCGGCGACAAGCCTGTCTGCACCTGGGCAAAGTGTGCCCGCGGGGATGGCACTCACTACTGGCAGACTGTCGAGCATGATGAACTCACCGGCCCCGAGATGGAGCCGGCAGATCTTGCCGAGTCTCTTGCCATCATTGAGGGCACTGGCTGTAGGCTTGACTTCAACAACCACTCTGCGGCGTGATGGTGGCGTTATGACGGTAGAAGAACGCGAGAGCGTGGAAGAACTGCGGGCGAGACGTGCTCAGGTGCAGAGGAAAATTGACCTCAACGAGCGCATGTTGGAGGGCAGATATGGTGAGTTTAGTCTGTCAGAGAAGTGCAGCATAGCGGGAGAGCTGCACCGCCTTTGGGGTTACCGCGATGACCTCGATGAACTGATTGCCAGGAAGGAAAAGACAGGAGATGTATCATGACCGCCATGTTTCAGCTTGATTATGTGCCCAATAGGATGTTTAACCTTTTCCTGAAACAGATCCGGGGGCACTCTCACGTGCGCATCAATCCCCTGCGCGAGGATGTCGCATTCGACTTCTATCGCATCCTCCCGGAGGCAGAGGAAGATTACTGGGTATGCCGGGCTGATTACTGCGGCTTTGATGTTGCTATGTGCCCGTACTGTCACGACGAGTGGTGCCAGTGCTCCTGCAAGGAGGCAAAAGCCGCAAAGGCCGCCCGGTATGACACAAAAGACGTTATCACATTTATGTATGCGGCTTTCCTTTCAGCGCTTTGCGATATTGCCTTTTCGGGGCGTGAATACGATATACCCGTCGCTATGGACTCGGCATACGCTATCGATGATGAGTCACTGCCTGATGAGGCTTATGCCGATGATGACGAGGTAATGCCTGATGACGCGCTGTCATTGCCGTATTGAATACCGCGGCAGGGCGTACGACAGCTGGCAGGCTCTGGCAGACGATTACGGCCTGTCGGTTTTCTGCGCCCGGAACCGCATAGACCGCGGTATACCGCTTGACCTGCCGAAGCAGAAAAACGGCGCCTGGGTGTTTAAGCCTGTCGAGTATGGCGGGCGCAAATATCCGTCTATGCACGCGCTTGCTGAGGCTTACGGGCTTGATGTGTGGGGCGCGCGATACCGCCTCACTCTCGGTGTGCCGCTTACAGTCAAAGGAGCCCCCTGGTGGCAGGAATTATGGAAGCTGATATGACAGGGAAAAATCAGAAGCCGGTAGAGTACGCCGGTGTGTTATATCCTTCAATGACGGCGCTTGCCGCGGCTTACGGCCTGCGGCGCGATACGTTGAATTTAAGGCTTAAAAAGCATATACCGCTTGACCTCCCGCGGTATGCAAAGAAAACGGCAAATTACCGCAGCATCGATTACCGGTGTGTTACCTATAAATCCCTGGGCGCCCTTGCAAAGGCTTTCGGGCTGAAAAAGCAGACCTGCGGCATGCGCCTGCTGAGACATATCCCGCTTGACCGGCCTTTGCGCAAAGGAGCGCTAAAGCCCTGTGAATATCAGGGCAGGAGGTATGAGAGCCTGAAAGACTTCGCGCGCGACAATGATATCAGGTACGAAGACGCGCATATCTGCATAGACGGGGTGAAGGGGAGATGGCTCGATGAAAAAGAATAGCCTGGCACCATGTCCGAAAATCTCGAACGACTGCAAAAACGAGCAGCTTGAACTGAACATGCTCCTGAAAATGTTCCGCGGCGTTCATCCTGTTTTGGTAATACCTGATGTTCACGGGCGCGAACTCGCTGAAAAGCTGAGAGGCGGCGGCGCGATGCCGCCTCACCAGCACTGGCTCTATACAGAGGAGGAGCCGCCGCAGAGTATGTTTTACGCGCTTCGCGGCGCGCTCTGCCTGATGCGCTATAACTTCTCGCTTGCCGGGCGCTTTCAGCTGTCGGCGGAGCAGGCCGGCGCGATAGCCGCCTGCACCTCATGCAAGGCTGCAAAGGCCGGCGGATGGCTGTCAGTGTTTTCCGCCTGGAGGCAGAAGACATGAAGGCGGCGGACTGTGGGCGGCTTGCGTGGGCGCTGTCGGCGTCATGCCTTACAGCTTCAAGAGCCGCGGCGGTGCGGTCGGGGCATTCCCTGATTTACGCGCCGGGCGCTCCGGTGTACGGCATGACGCCCGCTCCGGCTTTGCTGTATGAGGCGCGTTTATACGAGGAGGACTTGAAGCACTGGGCGCGCTACGAAGCCGCCTATATCCTCATGGCCGCAGATGCCAGGGCGCGCGATTGCCTGCGGAAGGCTGTAGCGGACGCGCGCGCCGCGGGCATGCCGCTTGAAAGGTATCAGCGCCCGCCTGTTACCGTGCCGGTGTCGTCTGGGATTGACGTGCTCACTGCCGTAACGCTCCATGCCGCGTATGCCGCGGGCGCTGATGTATGCCGGGCGTATTATTATAGTGCCGACGCGATATATACGCCCTGTACGCCGGGCTATGAGATGCTGAAAGAGTGGAGCCGCAAAATCTCAGCCGAGGCTGTAGAGCACGCCGCCGGGCAGGTGAGGCAGCAGTGCACAGACGGCAGGGCAAGGATCCTGCTGGCGGCGCGTGAGTGCACGCCGCGTTTTTTCGTCTTTGAGACAAAGACGGGCATTTACGAGCGTGAGATCCTGATAAACGCGTCCGATAAAAATATCGCTCCGGCCTGTTGAAATCCGGCACAAATTGTGCTATTCATGCTATAATCTATCTAACGAAATAACAGCCGGGGCGCATCATGATTACAAAGCCCAAAATCCCTGTAGATCTTGAAAAAGTCAAAGAA
>Ga0310695_10015127_pt1 | contig 10324 bp, 8 predicted proteins | sample RumenRJG_04DNA_FD_203882 | JGI IMG/M metagenome (GOLD analysis project Ga0310695, IMG submission 203882) | Bovine rumen microbial communities from Lethbridge, Alberta, Canada - RJG_04 (v2) (version 2) | ecosystem: Host-associated > Mammals > Digestive system > Stomach > Rumen | place: Canada... | reverse complement strand
TGGCATGCGGTTGAACCATCATTCCTGCGTAAATGTTGCCGTTGACGATTAAGATGGTTATGGGATAATGACAATCATAGAACCTCTCTGTGCTTCATCTCACCATCTGTCCGAACGTATATTACATCAATAAAATAAAAAAATCAGGAAACATCCCTGACGGATTTTTCCTGACCTTATGTAATGATCTATTTTGATTTCTCCCGGCAATACTTACCGCTGCTGTTCACCGGAGAAATATTTTTTCTAATAGTCCTTTATTTCATTAGGTTCAAGCTTGCGGAACGAATCAGGAACCGGGACACCAGGATCCACAGCATAATAACGATCGTCACTGTCAACGTAAACGTCATACTTTGTGCTTACCTTGAAGTGTTCCCCGTCCTTGTCCGTGTAGTCATTCTGCTCTTTAATCGTATCGCTTATAGCCTCGTTGACCTTGGAATCCACACTTTTTTCCTCACGAGGAAGCTTACTGATTCTTATCTTCTCGGCGTCAATTTGGTCTCTGATCTGTTCCCACGCAATGACAATGCCACGGTTTATAGCATCTCTGGTTCTGTTTCCGTAATAGTTTGACAGTATAAACCAGTCAGGATACCAGTGCGAGTTCAGGGCTACAATCTGAAACAGTTCATAATTTCTGTTGAAATCATTCTCGGACGCCGCATAGTAGGAAGTAACCTCGCCGTACCAGTTCTGATCACGAGCAATCATGTAAGGCGGCACCTCGGTAAGGTACTGCGTGCCAAGAGTTGAAACTATATGTTCCGAATACGTTGTTACTCCGTTATTAAGAACCACATTGCCTCTGAATCCTGTCATTTCGGCAAAAATATTTTCAAGTTTGGTAGGAGTTTTTGTATTTGCATTGATATAGTTCACCGTAGTATCAGCCTGCTTCTGAAGTAAAGGAACAACAATGTTTTTGTAGGAGCGATCCTGCTCCGGCATCGGCTTGTAATTCATATTCACCGCATACTGACCTCTTATGTTCAATACATAGCGAAGATAGCCCTCGGCTCCGTTGTACGGCAGATAATTGAATCTTTTGGCAAAATTGCATCCCTGGTTATAAATAGGAACATTATTCAATCCGAAATTACTGGCCGAAGAAGTACCCCAGGAGAAATTTTCAGGAGTTGAGAAAATAATTGAAGTATTGCGGTCCGGGCTCATAACTTCAACATATGCATATGCAATGGTCGCGGCGCTGCACATCTCCCAGTTGGAACCTATTGATACAGTCCATCCTTCAGGCAGAAACACACTCATAATCTTGACACCTTTATTAGGATCGATGACAGAGGTATATTTAAAAGATCCAAGATTTGACTTCTGCTGCATATTCTGATGCATTGAAGGCATTATCCCGCCCGCCTGCTGCGATAGAGCTCCGCTGATGCCTGCAGGATTCTGCATGGACATGGTATTCACATTGGCTTCAGGCAGGGAATACCATGAACCTTCCTGCTGCAGACCTATGTTTGCGGTATTGGACAGTTCAGGCTGCTGCACCCTGCCGTTATTCGTATTCAGGTTTAATCCCTGTTCATTCAAAGGAATAATTGTCTGCGGTGTTTTTTCTGCTTTGGAATTCTGTGCATTGGCTGTCTGGATCGCAGATGCTCCGGGGATAATGCCGCTCAATCCCGTTTTTTGGTGTTCAGCCTGGCTGACACCGTAGCCGGAAATCATTAATGCGGAAATCAGTACTGCCGAACTTTTCAAATGAAATTTCATATTGGATGTCTCCTTTTAACCTGTAAGGATAAATTATTGCTAAACCTGTTGCCAATGCTTTCATTATCCATTTTATCCGCCCGGCAATTTGTGATATTAACAGTAAAACATGAAAGATGATGAACGAATTATATTTAGTTATTTGTGGCCTTTCGCTGTTTAGTGTGAAGCTTTTCCTGAACCTACGTTCCTTTTGTCTTTTCCATTACCGTCTATCCTGTGCAGAGCATTGAGCCTGAACTCCGGTTTCCCATGAATATTTCCGTTACCGGAGAAATTTGTAGTGATATATCATTTAAATATGACGGGCAATAACGCATAATATGTATAACAAAATATTATCTAGATAAATATATTATATTTGTGACATTTAGCAGAGATTTCTTTTGAAAAATATGTTATGATGCCCCTGCTTTCAAAGATGAGGTCCCCTCGGGAACTGAACCGAAATTTTATTTGCAGCTGGAGCAGATCATGGCAAAACGTATCTTTACTCAGAAATATCCTTTTTTTCCAATGATCAGGGGCCGGGTACCTATCCATACCGGTGATATCGTTGCCTTCGGCAGTTACAGTTTTACTGCTGACGGAAAAAAATATCCTATTCTGTGGCATGTTCTTATTGGAGGCTGTTTCCCCGAGTGTGTCTGCATGAAGCTGATTTCTGTTTTCGGCGTTGATGCAGTTGCCTATTCCGAACGTGACCGCTGCACCTGGAAGGATTCCGGTTTAAGAAAATGGCTCAACACCGATTTTTTCATCAGTGCCTTTTCCGATGAGGAAAAACAGCTGATCTGTGATAAGAAGCATCCGTCGGAAGATGACTATCGGTTTGATGAGTGTAAAGTCGACGGTGATCCGGTTTCAATGCTGAATGATTTTGATACCGGTACTTTTCTTGAGGGTGACAGCAACTACTGTCATGCCACTCCGTATGCTGCACGCATGATGAACATTGAGGCGGATCCTGCACCGCTTTACATTGATGTAAGCATTCCAACCCACAACGGAATAAGAATTGATGATCCCGAACTGCCACCCGGTTCTGAACCGACCGGAACTACCTATGAGCGTAGACGCAGTGCCGACTTTTTTTGGGTACCTCCGGCAAATTTCACTCTTTCCGGACTCTTCCGCGATCCTGATCCCGCCGAGCAGAAACCTGCGGAGCCCCTTGATTGTGTTGACAAGGTGGCAGTGTGGCTTACTGATGCCACTCCGACCTATGAAGTCGATGATCATTATGTGTTGCAGGAATACAAGAGCGTCGGAGTCCGCAGACATTTTCGCAGCATCAGGCACAAGGCCCTGGCCCGACCGGTAATCAATCTGTTCTACCGCCCGTCGGAGGAGGAAAAGAATCATCCTTTTGCCGACAGCTGTCCGAGCTTTGATCGCAGTGAACTGGAGTTTGTTTTCAGCCACACGGCAGGACTGGAAGGTTATTCTTTTGTCTGATTTTTTAAACTGAACTGATAACGGTAAATTCAACGGAATTTTTATGAAAATTATTCACACCTCAGACTGGCATCTCGGCTGTGCACTTGATTACTACAGCCGGGAATATGAACACAGATGTTTTCTTGATTTTCTGGAGCGGACGGTTAAAACCGAACAGGTTGATGCACTGATTGTGGCCGGGGATATTTTTGACACCGCCAATCCGGCGGTTGACAGTCAGAAGATGCTCTACAGCTTTCTTATCCGCCTTTACAGCAGCTGTCCGCAGCTGCAGGTGATCCTGACCGCCGGCAATCATGACTCCGCCTCCCGTCTCGGGGTGGCCGGGGGACTGCTGGAGTTTGTCAACTGTCATGCGGTTACCAGGGTTGAGTTCGAAGAGAACGGCAGACCACTGCTGGAGCGCCTGGTTTTTCCGCTTAAGGATCACAGCGGGAAGATCTGCGCCTTCTGCGGGGCGGTGCCCTTTATCCGCAGAGCAGATCTGCCGGCACAGTATGCTGAAGGTGAGCATTATCATGAAGATCCCTTCGCCAACGCGGTGTACGCCCTTCACCGGCAGCTGCTTGAACTGATGAAAGGCATGGCGCAGAACGGGGAGAAACTTATTGTTATTGATCACACCGCGGTAGCCGGCGGCAGTATCAGGGAGGAGGATTCGGAACATCAGATCACCATCGGAAGTCTTGAAAGCATTCCTGCAGATCTGTTTGACGGTTTTGATTATGCGGCCCTCGGTCATATCCACAAATATCAGAAAATTACCGAAGGACCGTGCCTGAGCGTCTACAGCGGCTCTCCGATCCCGGTTTCCTTTGCCGAAATCAACTATCACAACGGTTTCGAGCTTATCACGATTGATGACAGCGGTGCACTGTCGCAGCAGCATATCGAGGTGCCCAGAACGGTACAGCTGCAGCGGATCCCGCAGCAGGCGCAGGAGCTTGACGAGGTGATCCGTCAGCTTGAACAGCTGCCGGAGAAAACCGCCGACAGTGAAAGCGATCCCTTTATCGAGGTACAGTTCCTTTCCGACGGATTTGAACCCAGGGCACTGGAGAAAATCAAGGCGGCGGTGGCAGATCGGGCGGTGCGGCTGTTCAGAGTGGAGCGAAAATCCAGAAATACATCGCAGCAGAGCGGGGATGAACAGAGTTCCGGTATTACTGCTGTTGAGGTGGAACGGCTTGATCCGGTAAGTGTCTTCAGCCGGTTCTACCGCAGTCAGACCGGCAGTGACAGTGTGCCGGAGGAGCTGAGCCGGGAATTTATGCAGATCCTGGATGAAGTAAGACAGAACGAGCAGTAACAGCAGCAGAAATTTTTTGAGAACATTGTAAAGAAGGGAAAATACCTTTATGAAGATCCTTGCAATACGCGGCAAAAATCTTGCCTCAATCTCCACCTCTTTTGAAATCAGTCTTGATCAGGGACTGCTTGGTCACAGCGGTCTGTTTGCCATCACCGGGGATACCGGTGCCGGAAAATCCACCATTCTTGATGCCATGACCCTGGCAATCTACGGTAAAGCGGTACGCTTTGACGGGATCGGAAAAGCCGATACCAGAAATGAGCAGGACAGGGAAAATAAGGATTCGATCCATATCGGAGATGTCCGTAATATTCTTTCCCGCGGACAGACCAGCGGTTCCGCCGAGGTGGATCTGTTGGCGGATGACGGTAAAAAGTACCGCTTCACCTGGTCGGTTAAACGTGCCCGCAATAAACCTGACGGAACTCTGCAGCAGGTTGAACGGGGAATTATGGTGTGGGACGGCAGCACCTGGCAGCCTGTGGCATCCAGCATAAAAGATGTGAGCAACCGTATCAGTTCCATTGTTAATCTGAGCTGGGAGCAGTTCCGCCGCATGGTGCTGCTGCCCCAGGGTGATTTCGGGGCCTTTCTTGAGGCTAAACCGACAGAACGTGCCAGACTGCTGGAAACCATCACCGGCACCGCCATCTACTCCGGAGTGGCTGAAGCCGTTAAAGAGCACCGGAAGCAATGGACACAGCGCATTGCAGAAAAACAGGCGCTTATCGATAATTTCGGTTCGGTGAATGAAGAGGAGCTGGCGGCGCTTGATCAGCAGATTGCACAGAAAACCTCCGTGATGCAGGAGGGGGAAAAACTGCTTGAACAAATCGGACAGTTCAACCGTCTGCACGGACAGTACACCGCCGAACGTCAGAATCTGCAGCAGGCACAGGAGACGGTGGGCAGGATCAGCAGCTGGCTGGAAGAGAACCGGACACTGCAGGAGTCGGTTGAACGTTATGACCGGCTCAAGTCCGGAGAACTTCCGCTGAACAGTTTCATCAGCGCCGACAGTGCTCTGCAGCGCAGTCTTGCCGATGAAAGCAGAACATCCGCCGACATTGCCGTTCAGCAGGAGAAACATTCCGCGCTGGAGTGCAGACGTGCCGAATGCTGCAGCGCACTTGAAAGCTTCAGAGGTAAGAAGCAGAAAATCGAGGCGCAGATCCGTGAGGCTGAAAAAATTCAGATCAAGGCGGAGGAGAACTGCAGAGCATTAAGCCTGGCGGAAGCAGAGCAGAGTAAACGCACCGCCGAACGAAATGAAACCGCTGCACAGCACAATGAGTGCAGCAGAGAACTGGAAAAATGCCGCAGTGAGCTTGAAGGCGCGCAGCAGTACTGTGAGAAACACAGTGAATTTAAAGACTGCTGGCAGAACGGACAGCTCCTGGCGCAGCGCATGACTGAACTTCTGGAGCAGTACGGCAGACGCGGTGAGGTTGAAGCTCAGATCGGTGCGGCGCAGCAACAGCTTAAACTGCAGGAGAGTGAACTTGCGTCAGTACGCGCAAGGAAAACTGAATTTGAATCCCGGCTGCAGCAGCTTGCACAGCAGAAAAACGAACTGGAAAAAGCCCTTGCCGCCTGCAGTGAAACTGAACTCAGAGCCGCCATGGAGAAGCAGAATACCGTTGCCGCCGACTTCCGTGTTCTTACGGCCCACGGGGCAACCATCAGACGAGAGCTTGACAGTCTTGCCGCCGGCCGGGAAAAACTTTGCCGTGAGCAGTTGCGTGAACAGCAGCTCAGTGCTGATACAGCTGAACTGGAAAAACAGTGTACAGCCGGTCAGGCAAAGATTGAGGGACAGGAGGAACTGGTGCGTAAACTTGAAGTCTCCATCGGTCTTGCCGCCTACCGTGATCTGGTGAAGGAGGGTGAGCCGTGCCCGCTGTGCGGCTGTACCGTACACAACCCGGGTGTCTGCAGTTCTGCCTCCGATGATTTGATGATGCAGGCGGATGAAATTCTTAATCAATATAAAAAAGAGCAGAAAAAACTCGAGAAAAAATTCGAGAAGCTTAAAACCGAACTTGCCGCCCTGCAGGCCTCAAACAAATCTGCTGCCGATGCCAACGCTTCGCTCAGCGCCGGTCTGAACCGGCTGCAGCAGGAATGGAATGAAACCTCCTCGGACTATGCTGAACTTGCATGGAGGGAGGATCCCGGCAGTGAAGCTGCTGTTCCTGAATTTATCAGGATCAGTGATGAGCTTGAAAAACTGCAGCAGCGCAACAGTCAGTACCTGGCGGAACTGGAGCAGAAGCTGGCTGAAGTTAAAAAAATCAATGAAGAACTCAAAAAGAATTCGGAAATGATCCAGAGAACCGCAGAGGAGCTCAAAGAGGTGGAAAACGGGATCAGCAGTGCTGAAAGCGCAAAAAATACCGTAATGCAGCAGCTGAGTTCCCTTGAGGCGCAGCTTGATGCAGCTCGGCATAATATTGAAGCCGCGGTCAAAGCGCTGACTGAAACCGGCGGTGCAGGACTTTCCGCCATGGTTTCATCAGATCCGGCCGAACAGGAAAACTCCCGCAGCAGGATCGCCGCCTGGCGGTCCGGCTGTGACAGCTACGGTGAAAGTCTGCAACGGGCCCGGGAACTGGATAACCGGGTGCAGGTGCTGACCGGGGAATGTGAAAGCCTGTCCGGCAGACTGGCCGCCTGTGAGCATTCTCTCAAGGAAAGTACCGAGCGGGTTGAACTGCACAGAAAAACCGGCGATGAATATACCGCACAGATCAGTCAGATCCTGAACGGCGATACGGTGGAGGAGGCCGGTCGTAAAATCGCGGAGCGTCAGCAGCAGCTTGATAACGATCTTGATGCCTGTGACAGTGAAATAAAAGAGGCGGCCGCCGCTCTTGCCGCTCTGGAAGGCTCCCTCGAACGCATCAGAACCCAGAGTGCCGAGCAGCGCACAACTCTTGAGAACGCTCAGCATACACTGCAGGAATTTCTTGATGAACACGGTCTTTCCGACCGGTCGGAACTGGAGGAGATCATCAGAACTGATCCGAAGACGGTGGAAAACAGCCGCATTCAGTATCAGAACAAAAAGGATGAACTCAATGCCGCCGCCGGAGCAGTGGAGAATGTAACCGGAAGGGTGGAGGAGCTGGCGCGGCAGAACAATGAACTGCTGTCACAGTTTGAACCGGCAGCGGTGCAGGATGATCATCTTGACAGCTCCTGGTGTGATCTGCAGAAACAGCAGCAGGAGGAGCTGGGCCGTTCACTTGAGCAGGATAAAATCTCCCGCGGGCAGAAGACAGATCTGCTTGCCCGAATTGCCACCGCCCGCAGGGAAATTAAAAAACTGGAGGATGAGTCCTACTGGATTTCCAGACTTGATGAGCTGTGCCGAGGCAGCAATCTGGTTAATTACGTGCAGGATCTGGTATTTACCAGACTGGTGGAATTTGCCAATTTGCATCTTGCCAGAATGATCCCGCGCTATACACTGAAGACCGATGATAAAAGACGTCTGTCGCTAATTCTGGTGGATCATAACCAGGCTTCATCGGAAAGACCGGTCAATACCGCCTCCGGAGGTGAAAAATTTATTGTATCCCTGGCGCTGGCGGTGAGTCTTGCCGATTTGTCGGGAACCGGTGTTTCGGTTGATACCCTGTTTATCGACGAAGGTTTCGGTACTTTGGACCGGCAGAACCTTGACAAGGTGATCAAGGCGCTTGAAAGCTTCCATTCCCGCGGCAAACAGATCGGGATTATCACCCATGTTGATTCAATTATCGATCAGATGGATGCTAAAATTGAAGTAAAGCGCAGAAACGGCAGCGGCTTCAGTGAGGTGTTCGTGCCGGTGTAGGGTCCGGAAGGTGCAGCAGTTCCTTTTTACCTGGCAGTGCAGGCGCAGCTGCACTGATGGTTGGATTTAGTGCTGCAGGTGATTTTTTAAGCCGTGGAAAGGCGGAGTATTCTAACATGCAGAATGACAGATCAGAAGAATCAATTAAGCCGGTGACGGTACCGAATAAAAATCCGCAGACGGCGGAAACGGATAAACCCGGGAAAAGCGAAGAACCCGCGCAAACAACGGAAGCCCGCAGAAAGGGAAGGATAATTCCCAGGGATGAAGTAATGAAAAAATTTGAGGAAATCTATCAAAATCACAGGGCGGTTTTTGATTATTTGAAGGAGCATTAATCGCCGGGAGCCGGTACTGCTCCATGAATAAAGTAATATGGAGATCGGGACGACAGCTCCGGCTGCAATGTCCGCATTATTGCACTTCCTGCTGCAGGAACTGTGTCTATGTATTAATAAGGGGATTTTTTATGAGTGTTGAACCTTCCTCCTGTTCCTGCGCTGATACGCAGGAAAAAGTAAATCTGTCCCGCCGGCGCTACGGGATGCCCGCCAATATAACCATTTCGGCCAAGGGTAATGCCGGCTGTGCACCGGTAATTATGATTCAGACTTCTGATCTTGACCGGATGGACTGCCGTCATCTGCTGACAATGTCGGTAGCCGATAAAAAAACTGTCGGTGAACCTGGGGATTTGTCTGATTCAGATCTCAGGTATTTTGAACGCTTTATCGATGCCAACAGGGAGCTCCTTCTTCGCTACTGGAATGAGGGTGAGTCAATGTTTATTGATGATATGATTGAAGCGCTGAAGTTTGATGTCTGATGTTTGATTTCTCACATCCGTAAAACTGAGCCTGTTTTTCGGTCTGACTGCGCCCTTTGTTCCGGATGGGTTAAATTTTTTCTGGATCGTCTCTTCAAAATTTGCGGAGCCCGATATTCAGTGATTTGTAACTGAAGTATAATCTGCTCTGCAATTTTTAAGGAGATTATATGAAAAAATTTAAAGGCAGTATTGTGATTGGAGATCCTTCCTACTTTATTAAAACAGAAGATGACTGGGAACGCTGTGAGTACGGCAGTAATCTGGCTGTACTTGGTTTTACCGATTATTTATATCTGGATTTCCCTGATGATCCTCAGATTGTAATCAACAGCGATACCGGCGAAGTTCTGGGAGGGATCTGCCAGGATTCATGTACGGTGGCTGTGGTATACAAATCCGAACTTGAAAAATACAATCCTGACTACGAAAAAGACTTCGGCCAGGCTAACAACCGCGCTGTCATTGAGGATTTTGACGGTGAAATTGACTGTAAAAAAGTGCCGGTTGAAACCGAATTCTGTGGGGATCTTGAAACTGTGATTGACACTGTGATTACCGGTACCGGCAATATTAATTTCAGATCTTGCTATGAGGAGGATCTGTCCTGATTTACCTGGTTCAGATTGGAACCGGTGTATAAGAAGGCGGGCAGTGACCCGGGGAGGTGGCAATGGCATCCGGCAGAGATTATCTTGAATTTATTCTGGAACAGCTTTCAGATCTTGATGGTATTACCTATCGGGCAATGATGGGGGAATACATTCTTTACTTCCGGGGCAGAATTGCCGGAGGAATTTACGATAATCGCCTGCTGATTAAGCCGGTTCCGTCAGCAAATGCCATGCTCCCGGATGCTCCACTTGAATGTCCATATGAAGGCGCCAAACGCATGATCCTGGTTGAGAACGTTGACGATCGTGAGTTTTTGTGCAGTCTATTTGAAAAAATTTATGACGACTTACCGGTTCCGAAAAAAAGATAGAAAATTTACGAGAACAGTTACAGTGATATTTCCTTGCAAGAGACAGGCGTGTATTCCAAAATTAATATTTATTTTACAATATGCTAGTCTCAATAAGAGCCGAGCTTACTCCTTGACTATTGCACCTATATCAAAGGCGATAATTAAGCATGTTCA
>Ga0310695_10015126_pt1 | contig 10326 bp, 9 predicted proteins | sample RumenRJG_04DNA_FD_203882 | JGI IMG/M metagenome (GOLD analysis project Ga0310695, IMG submission 203882) | Bovine rumen microbial communities from Lethbridge, Alberta, Canada - RJG_04 (v2) (version 2) | ecosystem: Host-associated > Mammals > Digestive system > Stomach > Rumen | place: Canada... | reverse complement strand
CAGAAGAAACAAGATGATTAACGACGATTCCAAAAGCTGAGATTACGACATGAAAATCAAAATTTTTCAAAAAAGCAACAGAAGAGTTGAGAGATAAATCTGATGGTCATGCGTAGGCCCTGCTGTTGCCGGTGAAATTCCGCAGGTGCCGGCTGCAGTGGTGATTGATGCAAGAAATTCCGTATATAAGACAAAGGAAAATTCTTCCGGCAGTGATCTTAACTACAGTGAAAATTTCATTAATGTCACCGCCGGGAAAAATATTGTAATACCGGTTGCATCCGGATTTACCAACCGTTTTGTTACACCGTTTTCAGATCCGGTTGTGATTTCAACTTCGCTGTCAATGACAGACGGGCAGGGCAGCGGTGAAATTTTCATTCGCGGAAATATTGTTTATGTATCCACAAACAGAGAATATCCGGTAACCATGTTCATTACCCAGAAGGATAATGAAACCGCCGCGATATCCCTGACGCTTGTTCCGAAAAAAATTCCACCCCGCGAGATTACCTTTTCTCTTGCCGGCTATGCTCCGGAAAAATTCAGAAGCAGGCATGATCTGAAAAACGAATCAGAAACCGGTTCCGATCCCGATTATCTGACTGAACTGAAAAATCTTCTGAAAACAATAGCTCTTAATGAGGTTCCAGACGGATACAGCCTGCAGAACATTATCAGCGGAACATATCACCCGGACTGTCAGTCGCCCGGTTTCAGAGTTTCATTTGCTGACGGACAGCTGCTGACCGGAAGAATTCATGATGTTTACATCGGCAGAGTTGCCAATATTTCGGGAGCAACTGCGACGGCGGATGAAAAAATGTGCGCGGGACGTGAGGTTGAGGCAGTTGCACTCTGGCCGAAAATTCTGCTGAAGTCCGGAGAAAGCACGGAAATTTATGTTGTGACGTCGAAATCAGGGTACGGGAAACGCGGAAATTTTCGTCCTAATCTGTTGCGGGTGAAATAAAAATGGCAGGAAATATATTTAAGAAACTGCCGCCTAAAATCAGGCAGTATGCAACACTTGGCGGTGTATCGGCGGCAATTCTCGGAGTTGTTTATCTTGGTGTCAGTTCCCAGGAAAGCGGGCAGACGGTCAGGAATGACAATGTGATTAAAAACGTTCTTACCGACAAGAATACCCGTGAGATTACCATTGATAACATGGCGGCTGACATGCGGCGCATGGTAAAGGAAAATACCAGGCTGCGCAGGGAACTTGAGGCTCTCAGGGATGAGGTTGACCGCAAGGATTACAATGCGGGAGTTAAAATCGATCCCGAGGTTCTGAGAACTCAGATTAATAATCTTACCCGACAGCTCAATCAGCAGAAGGAGAGAATAATTCAGCTGGAGGGCAGAAAACCTCAGGTTTACAGTTCAGACAACCGGTATTTCAGTGATCTGCCTGAATCGGAAAATACGGAGCATGGCAGCGTCAGTGAAACAGTGCCGTCTTATGACAAATCATCTGTTCCTGCCGTCATGACTCCTGATAATTCCGGTGAAGCAGGCACCGTCATTGATGTTCTTCCGGCAAATGAAAAAAAATCCTCTGAAGCTGTCATGCCTGTTTATTCGGTGGTGGTTAATAAAACTCCCGCTTCAGCACCTGAAAAAAAATCTGAAGTGCAGAAAACCGGCTACAGCATTTATCTGCCTGCAGGCACGATAATTTCCGGCGTTCTGCTGAACGGACTTGATGCGCCTACAGGTCAGCAGGCGCGCAAGGAACCGTTTCCTGCAGTAGTAAGAATTCAGAAGGATGCTGTTCTTCCGAATCAGTACACAAGTGATATCAGGGAATGTTTTCTTATTGTTTCAGGTTTCGGAGATCTCAGTTCCGAAAGAGCATATCTCAGAGGAGAAACTGTTTCATGCATAGATCGGAAAAAAAATTTTATCGAGGGACTGCTTAATGCATATGCAGTGGGCGAGGACGGCAAGGCGGGGATCCGCGGAAGGCTTGTAAGCAAGCAGGGGCAGATTATTGCCAAAAGCATGATGGCAGGATTCCTGTCAGGTCTTTCTGATGTTTTTGATGTCAATGCTGTGCCGACCATAAATACCTCTACATCGGGAAAAGTAAGCTATGAGCATGTGTACAGTGCGGGAGCACTGCAGGGAGCGGCAGCCAAAGGAATCAGCAGTTCGCTGAACCGCATTTCGGATTTTTATATAAAGATGGCGGAAGGACTGTATCCGGTAATTGAAATTGATGCCGGCCGAACAATAGATCTTGTTGTTTCTAAAGGTTCTGTACTTTCAGTTCGCGGCGAAGAGACACCGGTAACACGGAAAAACAGCACAGGTTCCAGGGGAACTGAGGGTTCGGAAAAATCAAAAATAACGGATAACTGGATTAAATAATGAATGGATTTAAATGTAATTTGGCACTGCTGATTATGAGCGGAGCACTTTGTTCCTGTTCTTATCTTGATATCGGCGAGAGTGAATATTCATGTCCGGGTAAAAAGTACGGAGTTACCTGTGCCGGCACAAGGGATATTTACAATCATACCCATAACGGACGGATTCCGGCCGGTGTGCCGATTGAGGAAGCCCGCAGCGGCGCAAGCACTCTTGAATCGGGAGAAATAAAAAATAATGCCGGTGCCTATGGTAACGGCCGCAGAATTTCAGATTCCGCCGGAGAACAGAGACAGCAGGTAATTGAAAATTTTGTAACACCTAATTTACCTGATAAACCTGTTCCGGTAAGAACACCGGCAAGAGTGATGCGCATTTGGGTTGCGCCATGGGAAGACCGCGACGGAGATCTTAATGTATCAGGTTATATCTACACTGAAATTGAGGCTCGCAAATGGGTGATTTCCGAACCGCATAACGGAACGGAAAATTCTTTTGATTCTTTGAAATGATTTTTTTAACTTTATATTAAGGATGTATTATGTATTGTAATTTTAATTTTAATTTAAACCGCAGGCAGATTCTTGTTGTTTCATCACTTATGTTTCTTGGCATGATTGCGGCAGCTCAGGTGCATGCAGGTACCGGAGGGGATGAATTCAAGGATTTGTACGATCAGCTTATGGGCTGGGTACAGGGTACTCTCGGCAAGGTTGTTGCGGTATCCATGATTCTTGTGGGCATTATAGCAGGTGTTGCCAGACAGTCGATTATGGCTTTTGCAGTCGGCATAGCAGCAGGTCTGGGTCTGTATTACGCTCCTACGGTTATTGATAAAACCCTGTCTGCTGCGGTTTCCCTTGAGGCGGATCGTGAAGCACTGGCTCAGGCATTAATGAACTTTGCCGGAATGTAGCAGAAAATTAAAAACACCTTTTTAAAGAAGCCGAAAAGCATCAAAGAGAACTGTGACTGTTATGCCGGTTCTCTTTTTTTTGTTTACTTATGACGGTCTTCTGCCGCCGGAAGGTGACAATACTTCTTTTTGCACAGTATGACGGTGAAATCACTGCTGCGGATAATGTCCCCTGGAAGACGTCAGTGCCGAGGTAATCATCAATCAATCTTTTCAATAATGCACTGGTACCTTTTGTTTTCATATCAACTTACTGCCGATCCGTATGCGGTACTGATTATAATTTCAGATCTGAAATTCAACTGTCAATAAATCAGTAACGTCCTTGTTTTTTTTCTGACTGTTTCTGGAAAAACATATTTAGTCCAAAATTGTCAATCAGAAAATTCCACATGCCTGTTGGGCACATTTTTCCGGTAATCATGCTGAAAAGAAAAATACAATTCGGATTATTTATTCGGGGAGAGGGTATGAAAATACTAGGTAAAAAAAATATCAGACGAAGGATAAGGCTGTCAGAAGAAGAGAAGGCCTGTTCGATACTGTCGGTGGCTGCTTACAATCCGGATAATAAAATGTTTATCACTCTGGATAACGAGGCCGGTTTCGCATGGCTGTGCGAACCGATCTGTTACGAGGATGAAAATATTCTGGAACGAATCAAGGGTTTTCTCAATGATGAATTTCCCAAAAACACCATAATTCAGTTCTGTCTTTTCAGATCTCCTGACATATCTCTTGAAATGTATGCGCTGAAAGCTTTGAGACGCGGCGGCACCAATACATTCCTGAAGCAGATAATCAACCAGCGAGTCAGGTTCATAAAAAAATATTCCCGACAGAATCTTGTAACCAGATCTGACCGCGGTACGTTTGACAATGGAATTATTCAGGATTTGAAACTGGTAATTACGGTCAAATGTCCTGTAAAGGGCATAGCTCCCGATCTTGAGGAGGAAACCAGACTCATTACCATTGCCGACAAGGTGCAGACGAGTCTTTCAAATTTAAATCTTTATCCGCTTAGAATGGATCAGAAACTGTATATAAGATTCATGCAGGTTCTTTTAAACAGATCTCCTGAAGCAGGATGGCGCAGACACAGAATCACCGGACAGGAGGTACATGCCGATCGTCTTATCAGTGAACAGATCTTCGATCGCGACTGTCATCTGTCGGTTCACCGTGACTATCTGAGACTGGGCAGAAAAAATTTCATGCAGTGTCTGTCAGCCAGACGTCTGCCGGAATCCATGTGGCCCGGAGACGCACTTAACTATATCGGGGATATAACCAACGGACTCAGCAATATCAAGGCGAATTTTCTGATTTCCTTCAATGTATATTACCCGAATGCCGAACAGCTTAAGCCTGCACTGGAACGCAAACGGCAGATGGTTGTGAATCAGTCTATGGGACCTCTGGTAAGATTTGTGCCGATCCTTGCGCGCAAACAGGAGGGGTTCGACATTCTGGATCAGAGCATGCAGTCAGGCTACCGTCCGCTGAGAATTTCCTACACGGTAACCGTAATGGGCAAAAGCAGAGATGAACTTACCAGACTCGGCACCACTGTCAGAAATTTATGGCGCGAACAGCATTTTGACATGATGGTTGATGACTGCTGTCAGCTTCCGTGCTTTATCAATGCTCTTCCTTTATGTGCCGACAGCAGATCAGTACGTGATCTGTTCCTGTATTTCACCATTACTGCGGAAATGGCGGCTCCGATGATTCCGATAATGGGCGAGTGGAAGGGAACAGGAACCTTTCACATGGCGCTGTTCTCAAGAAACGGACAGCTTATGAGCGCATCTCTTCACGACAGTCAGACCAATAAAAATGCCGTTATTGCCGCAGAGTCAGGATCGGGAAAATCCTTTTTTGCCAACGAGCTTCTTCTTGCCTATCTTTCCGAGGGTGCTCAGATCTGGGTGATAGATGCCGGTAAATCATATAAAAAACTTGCTGAAATTCTGCACGGCGATTTTCTTCAGTTTGACGAAAGTTCAAGTATCTGTCTCAATCCCTTTGCCTTGATCTATGACTATACCGAGGATGAGGATGCGGTGGTTTCCCTGATTCAGAATATGGCCTCCGCTTCAAACAGTCTTGACGAGTTTCAGGTGGCAGGTCTGAAAAGGATCATGTCCGGATTGTGGAGTCAATACCGCAACAGGCTGACCATTGATTTAATAGCAGAACAGTGTCTTGCCGAGGATGACAAAAGACTCAGAGATCTCGGAGCTCAGCTGTTCCCGTTTACAGCCGGCGGTTCCTACGGCAGGTATTTCAACGGCAGCAATACCATTGATTTTAAAAATGATTTTACTGTCCTTGAACTGGATGAACTTAACGGAAGACGTCATCTGAGACAGGTGGTGCTTCTGCAGCTCATTTATCAGATTCAGCAGCAGGTTTTTCTCGGCAGCAGATCCCGCAAAAAAATAATTCTAATAGATGAGGCGTGGGATCTTTTAAAGGACGGTGACGTCGCGGTGTTTATGGAGCATGCCTACCGTAAATTCCGCAAATACGGCGGAAGCGCGGTCATTGCCACCCAGAGCATCAATGATCTGTACAACAATTCCACCGGTCAGGCCATTGCAGAAAATTCGGCGACCATGTTTCTGCTGGGACAGACCCCGGAAACCGTGGAGTCAATTAAAAAGAGCGGCAGACTTGCGGTAAGCGAGGGCTGCTATGAACTTCTGAAAACAGTGCATACCATGTCTGGCGTATATTCGGAAATTTTTATAAAGTCCGCAAACGGCATGGGGATCGGCAGACTGATTGTAAGCGAATTCCAGAAACTTCTTTATTCAACCAATGCCGGTGATGTGGCGGCGATAACGCATTACACGGATCAGGGACTTGATGTTTTCCAGGCAATCAATTCCGTGCTGAGAGATCGCGGGATCACCAGTGAAACATATGAACAGATAGACGAGGAATATCTTGAGGAGGAAAGAACAGATCTTTCCCCTGTACAGCTTCCGGAAAACAGGGACTGCAGAGCAGTGAACCTGGCTGAAAAAATTTATGCGCATTATGACGTATGCTCCGGATCCTCCGGCAATGCCGGCAGCGAAGGTTTTTCATCTGAAAAATCCGGAGGAGAGAACCATGAAATTTAAATTTACCGCCAGAACTGCTGTTATGCTCGGGGCCGGTCTGGCGCTTGCCGTGCCCCTGGCTTTAAACTCCAGGGAAGGACATCTTCTTTTCGGACGCTACCGGATTTTTTATGATTCCCAGACGGTAAAGTGTCTGCCGCAGTATACCTGGTATCTCGTTGATACCGGCAACCGCAGAATGGAAAGAAACGCCCTGTATTCATTCAAGGCGAAATCACTGGGAATCTATCCTGACGGAACCAATCTGATAAAGGTGCTGAAGGGACTGCCGGGAGATGAGGTAAAAATTTTTCATCAGCAGGTTTTCATCAACGGCATGCCTGCCGCAACAGGATTTCCGCTGGCGATTGAATCCGGAATTAACCCGGAAATTTTTGAAAAAAGCTATGTTATTGCTCCTCACAGGTATTTTATGCTTGGAGAACATTTCAGATCGTTTGACAGCCGTTACTGGGGGACAGCGGATGAAACACAGATTGTCGGCCGTGCCTATCCTCTTTTTTAGTGCGGCAGGTCTGTGCGGCGGCGGCGCGGATTTTTGTCCGGCGCGTGATATGTACAGCAATCCGGCAGTAACGGCCGCACCTGCGGAATTTTCTGAAAATTTTTCCCTCCCGGAATTCGATGAACCTCATTATTATGTTTTTATTTCCCGCAGTATGCCGGAACATGAACTCGCAGAACTTTTTCAATGGTACGAGGGAGATGAAAATGCAACACTGGTTTTAAGAGGTACTGTTAACGAAAAAAATCCGGGAGCGGAACTTGCTGCTCTGCAGCGGGAACTCAGGAAGATCGGAGACGGCGTGAATATTGAAATCAATCCGGCTCTGTTCAGAAAATTCGGTATAGAAACAGTTCCGACAATAATTGAAACCGGCAGATACGGCAATGCAACCAAGCGTCTTGCCGGTATTACCGATACAGGCTATCTGAAAAAAATTTCAACAGATCAGAAAGAGATGTATCACGATTACGGCACAGCCGGACAGACCTTTGAGATCATTGAAAGGGATTTGACTGAGGTGATGAAGGAAAAAATCAAGACTGTTGACTGGATGCGAAAAAAAGAGCAGGCAGTGGAAAATTTCTGGAGCAGACGGAAAACTCCGGCTTTGCCTCACAGTGCAGTGTACCGCAAAAGGAAGGTGGATCTCTCGTTTACTCTTAGTCATGATGTTGCCGGTATCGGCCGTGATGAGATTATTTACCGCGCCGGTACGGAAATCAATCCGCTTAAAATCCGTAAATTCCCGCTGAAGCTTATTGTTTTCGACGGTTCCAGCGGCAGGGAAATCAAAATGGTTTCGCAGTATCTTGCCGGTACCGGTTCAGCGGTTTCCGATTCAGCCGGGGATAAAGGCGGTGACGGCAGAAAAAGTGAAATTATGCTAGTAGTCAGCAATCTGGATGCATCGTCCGGATGGAATGGTTTCAGACAGCTGGAGGAATATTTTGACAGCGGAATATTTCTGCTTACTCCGGAGCTGATCAAACGGTTCAACCTCGAATTTACGCCCTCTGCCGTATATCAGGAACCGACCGAGGATGTTATTACAGTGGAGGAACTGGGAGAACCGCATAATTGAAATTAAGAAACAGCGCCGATCTGATTTTTTTCAGAAGAATCAATTTCATCGGCTGAACCGCCTGAATTTATTATCAAAAAAAAGGAGACTGAACTGTGAAGAGGAGTATAAACCGCAGCGCCTGCCTTAAAACCGCCGCTGTTCTGCTGGGGCTGACTGTTTCATTGCAGAACTGTCATGCGCACTGTGAAAAGTCGGATCTGCTGTCATCAAAGCTTATTACCGATGTATGCTGGGACTGTATTTTTCCCATTGTGGTCGCTCATGTGAAAATGGGCTCCCGCTCATCGGAAATTCCGGAAGGTGCCACTGATAAATATATGTGTGTCTGCCGTGATACCTCCGGCATGAATACTCCGGGCATCGCCACATCTTTCTGGGAGCCCGCCCGCCTTATTGAATTCGAAACACAGCCAGGATGCATGTCCGCTCTGAATATCAATCTCGGCACCTCGGACAGCAGAAATTTCTCCAGGGTTAAAACAGGCACTCCCGGGTTTCATAACTCGGAGCCGGGAGATCATGCCTTTTATCATTATCACTATTATGCATTTCCGCTTCTTGAAATGCTTGATATGTTTACCGGGATCAGATGCAATGCCGACGGATACAATGATTTTGATCTGATGTACCTGTCGGAACTTGATCCCACCTGGAACGATCCTGCGCTGGCTTTTTTTGTCAATCCGGAGGCCGCACTTGTCGCCAATCCTGCGGCTGAAAGCCTGTGCATTGCCGACAGTGTCAGTTCAACGCTGAGAAGAAAGCCTCTCGGTAAACTGTTCTGGTGTGCCGGTTCCTGGGGAAGCATGTATCCTCTGTCCGGAAAGGTTCATATGCCTAACAGCAAACTTAAAACCACCAGTCTTCTTACCGCCAGAGTGCTGGCGGCGCTCCACCGGCGCGGTTTTGCCGTGAGAACCACCGGAAACGATGCCATGTGTCAGGGTGTTGCAGATCCGATGCTGGTCAAGGATCAGTACAAGTTCAATCTCATTTATCCTGTTCCTGAAACTCATAAATCCCATGTAATGGGGGAATCGGTGATTAGGTGGGGAAACTCAAAATCGGTTCCCGCCGCAGGAGAAAATCCGATTTACATGATTTTCCGCTGGCATGACTGCTGCAATACACTCAATATCAATGAATTCTGAACAGCCGGTGAAAAAATATCGCTGCTGCTGAAACCGTAAATTCTGCCCGGCAGACATGGAATTTGCGGAACCGTGAAATTCCGTTCTGCAAATCCCCGGTTTTTATTCCCCGCGTATGATGGATGACAGTGCCTGATCTGCAAGTGACAGCAGTCACAAATCAAATTTAACTTTATGATCATTGAATCATTCGCCGTCCTGTTCGTAATATAATGGCAAGGCTGTACTTTTTTTTTTTACTGAGGATCCATGTTATGAGCAGATCGCATACACAGCAGGAAGCGATTGACATTATGGCGTCAAGGCGCAGAAAATATTACGATCATCTGTGCGAATCGGTGATTTTCAACTACAAATGGATGATGTTCGAACTGATGGTTATTATTATTCTGTTCAGCTGTCATTATTTTGCACTAAGGGACATATACGGGGTTCAGCTCTCACGGCTTTACGGCAGTTTTGTGCAGACCGAGGGCATAGTTGTGGAGGTTAACAAACCAAGTTCATATAAGGTGGAAACGCAGGATCACAATACATTCAGATTTCATGTGGAACACGGCGGACTTTATAAAAATTCAAAGGTTACGGTATGCTATGATAAAAGCAATCCAAGACTTGCGTATATTGATGATTTTTCCTATATCCTTGACAGGATAACACCGTCGGTGTTTTATGCCGTTTTCGGCACGTTGTTTCTTTTTTCGTTGCTTGCTTCACTGCGTAAACATTCCATTCTGTCCGGCATAAAAAGGAATGGGGGCTATTTCCCTGTGACCAGAACGGACAGATTTGAAACAAGAAGAGACAGGGACAGCGGTAAAAATTCAATCAGTTATGCTCCTCTTTATAAACTGAAGATCAGCAGTGATCAGGAAATTCTTTTCAGAGGCGACTGGACCGGACGTCAGCCGGAGGGCGAATCCATCAATCACCGGGCGGATTTTATCATATATATGCAGAATATTGATGATCCGGACAATGACCGGTATTATCTGATTACCACATTGCTGAAAAAGGTGCGCTGACGTTCCCGTCAGCAGTGTGGCGGCAAGGAATGATAAATCAGCATTCAGTAAACGATCCATAATAACCTTTAAGGTAATTATGGCTTTTGCTTAGTCTAAGTGATTTCACTGAAAAGTGAATGAACTACG
>Ga0310695_10015125_pt1 | contig 10326 bp, 7 predicted proteins | sample RumenRJG_04DNA_FD_203882 | JGI IMG/M metagenome (GOLD analysis project Ga0310695, IMG submission 203882) | Bovine rumen microbial communities from Lethbridge, Alberta, Canada - RJG_04 (v2) (version 2) | ecosystem: Host-associated > Mammals > Digestive system > Stomach > Rumen | place: Canada... | reverse complement strand
GCTGTTCATTGCCAATCGCATTGATTCCAACACGGCGGAAACTTTCCGCATCGGCGTTTGGTACACAAAGGACGACGAACGGCTTGATTTGCACATCGTGCCGTTTACATTGGCGCAGTTTGGGGCGTTCTTCAAGGCGCTTTTCAATAGTGGTAAAGTGTGTCCAAATTCAGTTGTGGAGCTAATGCAAAGCTGTGAGCAACATAGGAAATCCAATGAAGCTCCAAAATGGAAAGAAATCATCTCGGATCTTGTTTTGCAGGCTATGCAGAAATAAATAACAGGAGATTAAATAATGTATACAGAGAAAAAACGTTTAGGCTTTTCCGAAGTTGCAGAATCATTAAAGAAATATAGACGAGCAGATTTAGTTGATCAAAACGGTCAAAGTGTTCTTGATGAATTATATGTTGATTTACTGGAAGGGAATGCAATATTAAGTAAATGCCTGCTAAATAATACGACCTTTTTGATTGGTAGAAAAGGCACAGGAAAATCAACAATTTTTTTGAAGCTAGAAAATGAATACCGCAAAATGAAGGGGTACCTTCCATGCTATGTTGATGTAAAGACCGTATATGAATCTTCTCAGGCAACTGCTATAAATCAGGGATATTTAAACGAATATTTTGATAGCTACGAGTTAAGAAAATACCTAATGGGAAGAAGCTTTATCCAGAGCGTTTTGAAGCAAGTATACGAAGAAATTGACAAGCAACATCAAGGACTGATTGGAAAAATAGTTGGTGCAATTACTGGAATAAACAAAAGTAGCATTAAGGCCGAGATACAGCAGCTAATTGAAGAAATTGATGATAATGAAGTTCTGAAAAGCATAGAGATACCAATATTGCAGCAGGTTAAAAAGAAGCACAGTGCATCATCAAAGAGTTCAGAGGAAGATGCTGTCAAAATAGCAGGAACGCTGTCATTACCTTCCTCTAATGAATTGAAGGGAGAGGGAAATCAAGTCTTATATGGAGAAAGTGGCTATAGTAATGAAGATGAGTTAATAAACATTTATTTGAAAGTGTTTGAAGTAAAAAAAGTAATCAATAAGCTTAAATCAATTCTAAGCGAACTTCAAATTAGCCATTTTGTTATATTGCTTGACGATGTTTCGGAAATAGATGGTGATGCGCTAAGACTATTTGTCGACACAATAGTGGCACCGCTAAATAATTGGTCAGATGAGTTTATAAAATTTAAGATTGCATTTTATCCCGGACGAGTACACTTTGGAAAAATCGATCCTGGTAAAGTCGATGTTATCAATTTGGATTTCTATAATCTTTATTCCGAATTTGATATAAGCAGAATAGAAGAAAATGCAATAAATTTCACGAACAGGTTGCTAAGCAGCAGATTTGAATACTATACGGATGGAATAGAAAAATATTTTGATGCGAAACCGGGAGAATTATATGAACTGTTTTTTAGGGTATCAATGAATGTCCCTAGAATAATGGGTTATATTCTGTCATATTTGCACCAGAGCTCAATAATATATGGTAAGAAGATATCAAAAAGCGATATAGAGAACGCATCGGTAAAATATTACGATGAAAAAATCGACGCCTTCTTCAAATCTAGCACCTATTGCTTACTTACTATGCAGGAAAGGCGAGACATTACACAACTCAAGAAGATAAGAGACGCTTTAGTAGATCGGGCAAAGGAAATTAAGCGTCAAATTACATTAGGTGAATTAACTGGGAAAACATACCAGAAATCACATCCGTATTCGAGTCATTTCCATGTGTTAAAGGAATCCGATAAATATATTGATTCTTTAGAACTCAATCACTTTATCACGAAATATGAAGAACGCTCAAACCGGGATGGCAAGCAAGTAAATATTTATTGCATCAATTATGGATTAGCAAAGAAAAATAATATTGTTTGGGGTAAACCTAAAGGGCTGGAATATCGCACATACTTTATTGAAAGGCCATTTAATTATACTAGCATTATCTTGGAACAAATAAAAGCGGTCAAGATAATTAAATGCTCCAATCCGCAATGTGGTAGGATATTCAGTGAAGATGAGCAAAAGGGGCTGGAATTTACCCATTACAAATGCCCAGATTGCAATTCTAAAGTTATTACTGAAACAAGAATCGATCCTGAAATTGAGCAAGACTTAAAAGAGGCAAGCAAGCAGCCCGCAATTTCTAAGGATGAATTGCTTATCCTACTTGAACTTCATTCTCAAGCACAACCTGTCTTTGCAAAAGACATCGCAGGAGAGGTTGATATGAATTCGCATAGAGTTTCTAAGATATGCAAAAAAATGGATGAAGAAAAAGGACTTGTTGTCAGAAACAAATGCATGAACCCTTACAAATATTCCATTTCAGATCAAGGAAAGCATTATTGCATTATTTAGCAGAAACTTGAATCTCCTTTTCTAAACTGACAAAAATGCAAGATTTTCTCCCATAAAGTTGCTATTATTAGAGTTTTATCGTCCGCAAACAGATATACTTACGTTTGCGGACGATAAAAATATCCTTGACAAATCTCTTTCCAAAAGGCTATGTTGGAGCGGTACGCCAGAGAGCAGGGCTTCACAAACTGCCAGTTTTTCGTGGACGACGGTTACAGCGGCACGAACTATAACAGGCCGGATTTCCAACGGTTGATCGGCTTGGTCGAGGAGGGCAAGGTCGCGGTCATCATTGTGAAAGACCTCTCTCGGCTTGGGAGAAACTACTTGCAGACGGGGTATTATCGCGAGGTTGTTTTTCCCGAACATGATACGCGCTTCATTGCCATCAATGACAATGTGGACACCTACGGCAGCGATAACGAGTTTGCCCCTTTCAAGGAGATCATGGACGAATGGTACGCCAAAGATTGCAGCCGCAAAACCCGGTCAGCGTATCGGACGAAGGCGCTCAAAGGTGAATACACAGGCCCGCATCCTGCATACGGATATCGCAAAGACCCACAGGACAGACATCACCTGATTCCCGATGAACACGCTCCGATTGTCAAGCGGATGTTTCAAATGGCGGTAGAAGGAAAAACCGTTTGCCAGATTGCAAAAACTTTGGAAGCTGAGCAGATTCCTACGGCAAGAGCTTATCTGATGGACGAGTACGGCAAGTACAAAACCGATGAACGCGCGAGACACCCTTACGCATGGACAAAACGCTCCGTGTATCAGATTCTCAGCAATCCGATTTATACGGGTAAACTCGTCAGCCAGAGGTTTACGTCACGATCGTTTAAGGACAAACGCATTATTGAGCGGCCAGAGGATGAATGGGTAATCATTGAGAACACGCATGAGGCACTGGTCGATCAGGAAACCTTTGATACGGTACAGCTGCGTATTCAAGTCAAGCAGCCGTTCCATCAGGAGAATCCTAAAAACATTTTCCGCGGTTTGATCTTCTGCGCGGATTGCGGCGTCAGGCTGGTATTCCGCGCCAGAAATAAGGGGAAGGGCAAAGGTCGTTCACCCGGCGAGTTCTCCTGTGGGAAGTATCGCAGGTATGGCGGCGGCGAGTGTTCCTGCCACTATATCACGTTGGTACAGTTGAAGGAATTGGTTTTGCAGGATATTCGCACCCATGCGAGTTTGGCGTCAACCGACCGCGACAAGTATGCGGAACATCTGGCGTCTCTGTCTGAGCGGGAGTGGAACGGCGAAAGAGCGTCTTATCAGAAAGAGACAGAGCAATGCCAGCGCCGCATTTCCGAGTTGGACGCCATTTTGAAGAAGCTCTATGAGGATCGGGTGTTCGGCGTAATCTCCGATGATCGCTATGTCGTTTTGTCTGCCGATTATGAAGCGGAATCGAGCAAGCTGAAAGATAGGTGCAAGGAGCTTCAGAACTTGCTCGACAGCTTCACGAAGCGCAGTCGGGAGGCAAGAGACTTTGCCGCCTTGGTGGAGCAGTATACCGACATCACCGAGTTGACCGAGGAACTTGTGCATACGCTGATTGAAAAGATCGTGGTGCATGAGAAGATGGTCGCAGATACCGAGACGACCATGCGGGTAGATATTTACTATCGCTTCGTCGGAAATGTCGGCGGTTTGGATGGAGAGGTCTTGAAAGCGAAGAAGCACCAAATGAGCGCAGTCAACTTCTAAATCAGTAGCAATGCGCAGTCATACGCAAAGTGTACCGCAAAGGACATAATACGAACGTCTACGCCCCCGGAGGACTGCCCGAGCTGCCCGCACCCACCTGCGACTGGAGCCTGTTCAACGACGCGGCACTCCCGAAGATCGAAGTCAAGCGATACAGCGACCAGTACGGCGACGACCTGTTCGTCCGCAACCTGTTCGAAACGCGGCGGATGCAGTACACGATCTACAACGCCCTCGGCAAAGAGCCGACCGCGTGGAAGGACGGCAAGCCGCTGGCGACGGTCGAGCTGATCACCCCGGCAGAGTACGAAGCCTACACCGCGAAGTTCTGGCCGTGGCGGGAGAGCGAAATCACCAAACACGTTGAGAATATCCCACGCGGTCGATTCCGGGTGGAGGCGTGGGACTTCTATTCGGTGGGGGTATTACATTTATTGCGCACATAAAATCAAACCCACAAAAGTTTCGAAAACAACAGATTTCAGACGTGTCGCATAATAAACCGCGGCGTATGGCCGGAAAGGACATTACGATGAAATCTTTATTTGAACAGCTTGGCGGAACCTATCACCGGGAGGGCGACTATCTCATCCCCGATCTCGAACTCCCCGACGAGGGCAAAACGCCCATCGGAATTTGGGGGCAGCGACACGGACACTGGCTGAAGCGGGAGCATCGAGCCTTGTATGATAACCTGCTTTACTCGTTCAAGCTCCACGCTCATCTTGTCGAGGCGGACGAGCGCGCGGAGCGTATGTTTGCGCAGTTGAGCGCAGAAATGGCGAAGCGAGAGGGCGTAACAGAGGCTCTAAAGGCGACAGATCAAATGGAATGGGTACGCCGCATGAACGGCATCCGAGCAAGGGCGGAGGAAGTGGTCTATAGCGAAGTAATCTACAGATTATAGTATAAAAGCGGATAGGCAATGCTGCTTGCCTATCCGCTTAATCTTACGAGCTATGACAGCTCGCTTCTCAACTCACTGCCATGTGCCGTTTTCCTCACACGCAGTTTTTGCGGGATGCTTTCCTCCAGCTTGTCGACGTGAGAAATAATGCCGACGAGCCGATTGCCCTCTGTCAATTGGTTCAATACCGTAATGGCATTGTCGAGCGCACCGCCGTCCAGCGCGCCAAAACCCTCGTCGATGAAGATGGTGTCAAGCCCAATTCCGCCGGCATGTCCCTGTACTACGTCAGAAAGGCCCAAGGCGAGGGACAGCGAAACTTGGAAGGACTCTCCGCCGGAAAGGGAATTCGCCGGGCGCTGCTTGCCCGTTGCCACATCAAGCACTTCAATCTCCAGCCCAGCGGCGGCATTCGCCCTGCTCGCGCTCAGGCTGTGTACCAGTGAATAGCGACCGCCGCTCATAATGTCCAGACGGCGGTTCGCCATCTCCAGCACCTCTTTGAAAATCGTACCCATCACGTATCGTTCAAAGCTCAGCTTGCCTCCTTCGGCATTAGCACCCAAGGCAAGGTCAGCAAGCTTGTCCAAGCGACTCCACGCAGAGTTGGTCTTTGCCAGCTCATCCAAAGAGGCAGCGGCCTTTCCCCGGACGCTCCTGTGATTGTCCAGCAGCTTTTCCTGCTTGGAATACGCCTGATCTGCCGCATCACGCAGCTCTCCCGCCTCACCGAGCTCTTTGATCAACTCCTCAAGGTTAGTATAGCGCAGATCCCGCGTCTGCTCCGTCAGCGTTTTGATCCGCTCCGCTGTGTTGGCGCAGTCATTCCGATAGGCGTTAAGATTCTCTCGCTGTTGTGCAAGCCACTCTTCGCCGTCAGAATCCCCAATCGGCGCAAGGGCTGCCGTAAGCGCATCTTCGTCAGGAAAACCGTTCGCGGTGAGTGCTGCCGCATAGTCGCTCTTGCTGGTCGACTCCGCCGCTTCCTGCTCCGGCAGCGCCTGCTCTTTTCCGGCAAGCTCACCCCGTGCCTTGTCAATAGCCTCCTTTGCGACGGCAAGCGCAGTTTGGTGGCTGTTGATTCGCTTTTCAAGCAAACCGCGCTCTTTGTCGAGCGCCCTATCTATTTCTTCCGCCTCCGTGCGCGACCCGAAGGGGAGATTGGTTTTCAGGCTGTTTACCTCGGCTTGCAGGGAGACGGCCTGCTTCTCCGCCTCGCCCTTAGCAGCCTTAGCGTTGTCGATCTCCTTGAGGAGCTTTTCCAGATTTTCGGCAAGCTGCTCACAGCTTTCCTTCAGCTCCACCTTTCTGTCCTGCTTTCGGCGAGCGCCGTCATAGAAGGCCTTTGCGTCCTGTTCGACCTGATCAAAACGCACAATTGCTGCATCAAGGTATTCATCCCTGGACAGCACCTCCCAGCCAACACAATCAGGAAGAAGTTTTCCTGCTCGTGCAACAAGGGTATTCCGATAATTTTCCAGCTCCGCTCTCTTACGTTCCACGGTGCTATGTTGAGCGGCTCGCTCTTTTTCACAGCTGTCATAGCGTTTCTTCGCCTCGTCGACCTCTGCCTGTGTCGGCGTTCCTTCTGCGTACTGTGCGAAGTCGTGCGCGGTGCCTGCGCGGTGCTCGGTGTGACAAACAGGGCAGAATGCGCTCCCGTTTCGCTCCAGTTCCCTTTCCAGCTCTACAGCCAGCAGGCCAGCTTGCCCACTGACAAACGCCTGATACTTTCGGTGATGATCTTCCTCTGCTTCTGCCGCTGCCGCAGCCAGTCTGGACAGCTCCGCTTCTTCCGCAGCAAGCGGTGCTTCTTTCCGCTTGGCGGAATCCACGCCGGTCTTAATACCGTCCTTCCCATTCAGTTCTTCGGCATTCTTTTTTGCCTTCTCGTACTCCGTCTGTGCGCGTACTGCGTCCGATTCCGCAGTCTCCAATTCACGAAGCTCGGCTTGCCCGGCATCCAGCGAGGCTTTGTTCTCGTCGCGCTGTTCCTCGGCAGAATGCAAAATGCCTTGGATTTCCTTTACCGCGTTCGTTTTCGCCTCCAACTCGGACTGCTTCTCCGAAAGCTTGTCGTACCGAGGCAGACTCTCTTCGATGATACGGTGCTCGGCGTCGATCTCACCGACCCGCGCTCTGGCATTCGCGTCGGACTCCACATCTGCCTCAGCCTTGTTGTAGTCGTCCTGCAATTCCGCTTCTTTCGTGCGGAGTGCCGCGATGTCCGACTTTGCTTTTTTGAGGGTTTCTAACGCAGTATGATATTTGTCCCGTGCAGGACAGACCTTGTGAAGCGCCTTTTCCGCCTGTGTGTACTGCTGGTCAAGACGCTCCATTTCGTCGCGCTGCTCATCCAGTTTTTCCTCATGCTCCCGCGCGGCAAAAAGTTCGTCAAGTTTTTGATTATTGCCCTCCGCTGCGCCCTTACGCATGTTGATTTCGTCGACAGACTTTTGTGCAGACGCTTTCTTCTCAGACAGCTCCGCCGCTTTCACCTGATCGCGCTCAATGAGACGATCGAGATTGTCAATCAGCTGCGGATTGTTGGCGTTATACGCAAAGGCATCGTATTTCTCGATCTCAGGCGGTTGGAAGGTCGTGCGCATGATGGTGTCCACCGACTCCCGATACTGCCTGCGCTTTGCGTCCAATGCCGATCTTGCGCTGCCCAGCAGATTCTGATACCTCACATATTCCGAGCTGTCAAACAGTTTTCCAAGAATATCGCTCTTCTTGGCAGAATCTGCGGCGAGAAACTCTCGGAACTCGCCCTGCGCCAGCATAATGATCTTTCGGAACTGGTCGGCATTCAAACCCAACAACTCTTCACACCGCTTTGTGACGGCTGCGTGTCCGCTGACAGGCGACCCCTCCGGCAGAACCAGATCCGCCGACAGAGTACCGTCATTGTATTCATCTTCCGTTCCGCGCTTTTTGCGGAAGTGAATCGTTCTTGTGACTGTATACCGTTTGCCGCCGTGGTCAAACACCAGCTTGACCTGGGTATCCTCCGATTTATCCACATAATCGGAGTGCATCATATCCGGTTTCCGGTTGCTTCCACTGGCGGCGCCAAAGAGCGCAAAGACAATAGCGTCAAAAATCGTCGTCTTCCCAGCGCCAGTTTCGCCCACCACAAGATACAGACCGCTTTGGAAGTCCTCAAAGGGTACTTTTGTTTCCTTGGCAAAGGAGCCAAACGCCTTCATGGTCAAGGATACAGGCCTCATGTTCAGTTCCCCTCCTTTGCCAGAAATGCGAGCACTTGGTTAGACAGCTCCGGATCGACATATTTGCCATCTGTTCCTGCCTCGCTATTGCGCAGCAGCTCCGCCGCAAAATGCATCAGCGCGATTTCGCCTTCGTCTGGCAATTCGCCGCCGTTGCGTTCCCCGTAAAACTCAGTGAAGAGTTCTTCCACGGGCTTGTCCCGCAAATCCTTTGACTCAGGGGCGTCCTTTACGTCGACAAACCGTCTGTATTCGCTCATGCGCTCCATCAGGATGCTCCCGCGCGACTCAAACAACGCCTGAAAATATGCACTGATTTCCGGCGTCATCGGTCGGTCGGTCAGAACGATCTTCACATATGCGCCGTTCTCAACTGCGGATGCTTTCACGCGCAATTCATCATACGCCCCGCGCAATTCGCACATTGGATGCAGCGGCTGGATCGTCATCGTTTCGATGGCAGGCTCTACTCCCTTTGCACCAAGCTCAATCAGCAGCGCTCCTTTCTTCGGCTGACGCAACTCATCGAAATGATAGCACATTGGCGAGCCTGCATAGCGCACAGACTCTCGCCCCACGGCATACGCAGCGTGGATGTGCCCAAGCGCAGCATAGTCAAAACCGTCGAACGCAGTGTAATCCACCTGCCCGACGCCGCCGACCATGGACTCAGAGCCGCCGCGAATGCCCTCGATGCCACCCTTTGTCACATTCTGATGCGCAACGATCACATTTCGCACAGAGAAATCAACGTTCTGTTCCGCAAGCAAGCGACGCACGGCGGTATCGTAGTCGCGGATCGTATCGTCGCCCAAAATCTGCGCAACCGCAGCAGGGAATACATACGGCAGCAGCCAGAACGTCACTGGGCCATGCTCGTCATGAAGTGTAACATGGGTCAGCTCCCGCTGCAGTTCACCGGATATGTATACGTTTTGACGCGACAGGATGTCCTTGAAGCAGGAAAGCCGCTCCCCGGAATCGTGGTTGCCTGCTGTGATCAGCACCGGAACATTCCGGCTCGCCAGCTCCGTGACCATGTGGCTCAAAAGCTGCATCGCCGCTCCGGAGGGCATACTGCGGTCGTAGACGTCGCCGGCGATCACCACGGCGTCGGGCTGCTTCTCTGCGACGATAGTCAGGAACTTTTTGACCCAATCAGGCTGGTCGCCTTTTTCCAGAAGGGAAACGCCGTGCAGCATTTTCCCGAGGTGGAGATCGGACAAATGGATAAATCTCATGGCTTGTTTCCTCAACAATTTAAGCATTTATTTTCCAGACAGCCTATTGAAATGATTGATCACGCTGGCAGATTTGTTTTTGAATACATCCAGGATTTGCTTTCCTTTTTCCGCTACCGCTTTAACACTTTCATCGTCATAGGGGATATTGGCAAGATTATGAATCAAATCATTTCTTGCTTCTGTCCATTCTTTGATATCATCAACCATTTTCGCAGGGATGCGGTCACGGACAAATTTGTTTGCAAACTCCGGCCTATCTCTGAGTTTGTCAAGCTTTCGGGAAATCTTATCCTCGTGACCATTTTTGTTGATATACGGAACCCCAGCATAGCGGAGTATAGCGCGAAGGCGATCTTCCAGTATCGCATATTCAATAAAGATTGCCTGATAATAATATCCCGCGCGCATGGCTTTTGCAAGGCTCTCGTGCATGGATTTGTAGATTTCGTACTTTTCCATGTTCTTCTGCATATATTCCTCCTCATCGCTTTCACAACTACCATACTGCTCCGGCAAAAAATCGCCGGAGCAGCTAAATTGCCTGTGATGTTTATAAAGAATGGCGCTATCTTAATGTCAAAGCACAACATCCTTTCAAGCCAATTCTCTAAGGCAACACCGCACAACGTAAGCTTTGGCAAGCAGCATTGCGTTAAAATGCAAATTACTGTGGAAAACCCTCACATTTTCTATCCGCGGGTACACTGATTTAGACTGCCAGGCAGGGCCTGTCAGCCAGAATCAGATTCGCCAGCGCGAACATGATGTTGAATTTTGCCTCTTGTTTTCGCAACCCTCGGTATCGGGTCTTTTTGAATTTCAACTGCCCCTTTA
>Ga0310695_10015124_pt1 | contig 10326 bp, 10 predicted proteins | sample RumenRJG_04DNA_FD_203882 | JGI IMG/M metagenome (GOLD analysis project Ga0310695, IMG submission 203882) | Bovine rumen microbial communities from Lethbridge, Alberta, Canada - RJG_04 (v2) (version 2) | ecosystem: Host-associated > Mammals > Digestive system > Stomach > Rumen | place: Canada... | reverse complement strand
CAAATAGTGCTTGACCAACTCAGTGAGAGTGTTCAAACGCTGGTTGAGAAGAATTATTTCAGCGATGAGGACTATGCTATATCTTATTTAGTGGATGTAGTGCGTTTCTTTCAGTTGAATATTGACCTATGATAAATGTGGGGAAGGAGATTTTGTGGTGAATCGTATAACGAACAATTGGAATGTCCTTTTGCCTAGATTGTAGCAAATTTTTGGGGATCATTTTTGGTAATTTTGGACGAACTATAAAAAATAAAAATTCGTTTCCTTTGTTTAATTTGTGAACGAAAAAGAAAGAGAATTTCACGCCATATTGGGGGAACATTTTTTTGACCAAAGAAAAGTTAAGGGCAGCTTCGGCTGCCTTTAGTGTGTTTATTTGCCTAAAATGTCCACAAAAGATATAAAAAAGACCTTTTCTCTTGCATATATCAGAAAAAAGCAGTACCTTTGCACCCGAAAATGTTTTGGTTTTTCGGAATCTGGTAAATTCATGGTATCCAAAACATTGAAACACTATGTGAACAATATGGCGTGGATTGTTGTATTGTTGTTTGGATACCAAGGCATACCAGAGCCTCGAAAAACGAAACAGCAAGATTTCAGTCCCGCTTTTTGTATATATGCGGGATAGTGTGTCACTTTTAAATAGCATTATTATGGACAGAAGTCATGCATTAAGCGAAAAAGCTATCAAGAAAATGGGGCTTGACAAAAAATCAGACGAAACCCCCTTAAGTAAAGAAGTTGTTAAAGAATGGACAACGGAACAGGAGTACTGGGATGAATGGTATGAGGAATTGGAAGATCGTCATGCGAAATGGTCAACAAAGATTAAAGATTTCTTTGTGTACCGTATAGGCTGGCGAACACGGGAGTGGTGGATAAACACAAAATGGTATTTCCATAACCTTAGAACATTCCAACCGGTTCTTAAAACATGGCGTTCTTTTGATTACCATTATCAGGTGGATTTGTTTAAGTTTGGTATTGAGCAACTTATTAAAGCCAAAGAGTATTATGGTAACGAGCTTGCTGAAGACGCAGAAAAACGTATTGGAGCGATGAAAGCTTTAATTGCCGAAATTGATAGAGACTATGACAAAGAGGTTCGTGAACGAATGAAATGGGACCGGCGAAATAGTGGACGTGTAACAAAATATGCTGACGGCTCTGTCTGCTTTCACCATGACAGTGAAGGTTACGAAGATGAATTGCATAAGTTATTTGAAGAGATAGCCAAAGAACGTAAGTTGCATTATCAGAAGATTTTTGATTTGATAATCGGGCAGAGTAAAGAAGATATTGAAAAGGAAATGGAACGCCGCATTGCAATGATGCCGGAAGAAGAAAAGCAATCTATGTCCAAGGCTGAGTTGAACCACAAAGTATATATGGAAGTGTGGGACGGCTCTGGAATAGAAGGCTGGTATGATTAAGTATAGTTTCGGGGATATTATTGGCAATTTTTTACAAACTAAATTATTATGAGAGAAATTCATTTAAATCAATGGGATGATAGATTGATTTGGTGCCCGAGTCAATGCTATTATTACTTCAAGGATAAAGAAGGGAATATAAAATGCATCTATTTGCGTTGGAGACATAATGATCCGTGGACAGCAGAGATAGCACCTCTTAACGAGAAGTTGGAGTTTGATTTTAATGCCCCATGGGAAAATCTTAATCCACCGTTCTTTAAGGACAGCGAATTGGACCAACTCAAAGAATGGTGTTTGAAACAGTCTAAAGTAAAAGATATGTTACAAACGAAAAGTTAAGGGCAGCTTCGGCTGCCTTTGATTTCGGCTTGTGAAGGTGTAAAAATTGACGAAAATAGAGTAAAAATCGCGCACGTGCCATCACGCGCTTGCGTATATGGAAAACTTTGTGTATCTTTGCAGCGAATTAAAAAAATAATTAGACCGAAAGGCAAACACAAATAAATAGTAAAGACAATGAGAACGATTGAAGAAAATATGCACGCATGGACTTTAGATGAGATGATTGACAAGCATGTGGCTCCAGAAGGAACCTCTAAAAGAGAGGCTTTTGAGGCGAAAGTAGAAGAGAGAGTTCGTGAATATGAAGAGAAGGCGTCTATGCACATTGTTGTGCCTGTTTATGTACGAGATGCAATTCGCCGTAATGCGGCGGCTTTGGGTGAGAGTGCTAACGCGTACATCAATAATATCTTTGAGCAAGTCGTAAGCCCTTCGGCTTTTGCATAACTTGCAAAATAAAATAACTCAAAATAAATCAATAAAAACCAATTTTTTTTGTTTAACTTTTAAAAATTTAAGGGATATGAAAAATAATTTCCAAACAAGGCAGGAGTCTGGAGAATGGCCTATAAGCAAGGCGATGGAGCATGGTATCTCTTTGGAAGAGTCGAAAAGACGTGTTGAGAATGTAATTTACGACCATTTTCACTCAAGAGTATGCGCGTAATTGTTGATGACAGAGTCCATGATATAATTGAGAATTTCTATAAAGTCTCATTACGTTTGCACCCGACATTAGATGAGGTGACGGTTGAGAATAAGAAAGATCGTTTATATGCAGCATTGGAGACTTTAAAAGAATTTCCGTTTAGAAATGCAGCAGCACGGCACAAAGAAGAGTGGAAAAGGAGAAAGTATCTTGTGCTGATTTGTGAGGACTTCTTATTTGGGTATAAAGTATATATAGACCCCGAGACGAGAGAACAATATGTATATGTTCACGATGTGGTATATTCGTCTCTTTATATAGATTAAGCAGCAAAATATTGAGAAAACTATATTAAAAACCAATTTTTTTGTTTAACTTTAAAAATTTAAGGGATATGAACATCAATCAAATGAAAGAAGCCCCAATGAGGGGGGATTTAACAGGAGGCGGCGCAGAGAAACGCTATCTTACTGTAGACGAATTGATGGCAGAGTTAGAACCCAAAATCCGCGCTATGTTCAGATGAAACAGGTTCGATTCGCTCAATCCGTGGTTATCCTACTTGAAGATAGTGTAAAGGAACTCGTTGAGAAGAATTATTTCAGCGAAGAAGATTATGCTGTGGCGTATATTCGGGATGTCGCAAGTTTCTTCATGCTGAATCTTCCTTATCTTATGAGTGCGGACGCTCCCGAGTATTTTAATCGATATCGTGTGGACGGGAAACTACTAAAAATGGTGAAATATCGCAAGAGTAGTCGGACTACATGGTATGCTTTTTTTGAGGAATTGGACGATATATATAGCATTGTTTACGTTGCTAATAATCATCTAATTGGACATAAATTGAATATCTTGCTTTAGTTAATGACAATTTTCAAATCAAAATAAATCAATAAAAACCAATTTTTTTGTTTAACTTTAAAAATTTAAATGCTTATGAAAAACATTGTTAATCGTGCCCTTGTGGCTAAGAAAAAACAATTTCAAAGTAAGTCTGTTCCGCGAGGAACACGAACTATTTGGCGCTATTTAGGCGCACTATTCCTATTATTCACATTCGGCATCGGCAATGTGTGGGCGGATACGTTCACAGCATCGGACATGATTGTCCAAAACTCGGGAAAGACGGCTGTTATTGGAACGACTAAAAATCATGTGACTGTTTATTCTCCTGGTATAACAAGCACGTCATCTCAGCAAATATGGAAAGACGGCAATACGGCTAAAAAAGAGACTACGGTTGTGATTAGTGCAGATGCTTCAAACTCTGATTTGCAAAACCGTTCTGGTAGTTACATCGAAATTATTGCTGATGATGGATACACATTAGGCACTACTATAGGCATTCGTGGAGGAGCAAAAAACTCTAGTGCTAAAATTGCACCTATAGTTTGGTGGAAAACAACTGTGTCTTCTACTATTGATGGTGGTAAATTTGACTTATCTCTGCCAGAAAATACTATAACAAGTTCTTCGGGCGCGGATCTTGTGGTTACAATTCCTTCTGGTATGAAAATTGTTCGTATTTATAGAAAGGTTCGTTTGGACAAAACTACGCATACTAAATTTCAAACATCTAATTATGATGATATAGGCGGAGGAAGTGCAGCTATCTCAAGTATAACGGCAACCGCGGTCGCTGATTGTCAAGCTGTAGCTCCGGGAAATATCAGTAAGGGCGCTTTGAGTGCAGGTGAGCTGACGCTGAATGCAGATGGAACTCCTGCTGCAAAGAATGTTTGGTATTGGCAGACATCGGCAACGGGTACGAGTAAAGACAATAGTGGAACCTCTTTCAATGTAAGCGCTGCGGGTACATATTATGTACGTTCTTTATATGACAATAGTTGCTGGAGCGATGCGAAGTCGTTTACCGTTACTGCAACGGATTTGGTAGCAAACTATACAGTTGTTTACAAAGATGGAACAACAGAATTGGGTAATGAAGTAATTGCTGTTGATTCTCATCCTGAAGGTATTGCAGATCCTAAAAAAGACTGCTACACTTTTGCAGGCTGGATGAACGGAACTACTCCGGTAGCAGATGTAACGGCTATTTCTGGTACTAAAGATGAGGTAATTACTTTGACGGCTTCATGGACACCGAATTATGCAAGTGGTGCATATGTATTCCAAGGAACGCCTGTTACTACGAGTAAAACAGCAGCCACGATATTTAATGGTGCTCTCTACTTTAGCGCTATGGACGCGACATTGGATACAGGCGATGCTTCGTACTATGGTTGGAAGATCAAGACGAACAATGCAACTGTTAAATTCTTGGTTCAATATGCTTCGAAAGTAAAGATTACGTTAAAAGAAAAATCTGCTTTGAATGTGACGTTCACTCCGTTAGAGGGTGCAGAGACGACAGAAACTGCATCTAAGAGTGCAACCAAAACCATTCTTGTAAAGGCAGGTACGATGGTTACTCTTACCACGACAACAGATGCTACAACCACTCTCAATAGGATTGAGATCGCTCCGCTATACAATGCAACCTATACTGATGGTAAGGGCGATGCAAGTGGAAACGCAAGTAATGTGACTGAGGTTACGCTGCCGACTCCGAGTGCAACAACTGTAGGTGGTTATTCGTTCACAGGTTGGGTAGCTGATAAAACTGTTTATAAAGGTGAGACCGCAAAGACTGCCGGCTCAGGTTTGGATGCAGGTGAGACTTATACTCTGACTACTAATACCGAATTTACTGCACAATGGCAGTTAATTTCTGATTTTGACGTTAAGTTCTATCAAGGTTATGGAGATCCGGATGTACAAATCGGTGATAAGCAGACTATCTCAACGGGTAACTTTGCAGTTGCTCCGACAGATCCGGAACGTGCAGGTTTTGCGTTCTTGGGTTGGTCGTACGATGCGACAGAAGCCCATATCGTAGATGTGGCTACCTATGGCATTACTGCTGCAACGAACTTCACGGCAATGTGGAAAGCCGTTTGGACGGTTACGTTTGACGGCGCAGGTAATGTGGAAGTACAAGATGGCACGACGGTTGCTTCTCCGAATTCTCCTGTAATGGCCAAGGTATTCCAAGGATGGTACAACGGCGAGAGCAAATATGACTTCTCGGCTGCCGTAACCGGCAACTTGGCTTTGACCTCCAAGTGGGCTGATGCAGATCCTAACCATTATGTGTATGCATACAACGATGATTTCCACTTCGATGGTGTTGTTTACAAGACTCCGGAAGGAAAGACTACCGACCCAGAGGCTTCTGAGGCTACCCTCAATTTGACTACTCCTTATACTTTGTTCTCCGGAGCAGAGGGTATCACCTCTATCGTAGCAACCAAGGCTGTTTATGATTATAAGAAAGGAGATAATACCAAGCATATAACAGCTTATTTGAAACTGAAAAAGAGTTCAGATGATGCTAATTCAAAATTGATTTTCACCATAGCTTCTGGTTATACAGCAGTCTTGAAAGTTAAGATGGGTGGTTATTCTAAGACTCCGACCGTTACTTTGAAGAAAGGCGATGATGCAGTAACAGGTACTCCTGCCGCTGTTTCTGGTAAAGCTGAAGATAAAGACTATGCTGAGATTACCTATAATTTGGTAGCTGGTGTCTATGAAATGACGACTGCAGATCAGACTTTGTATTTCTCGCATATTGATTTGCAGGCAACTGCTCTGCCGACCTTTATTGTTACGTATGTGCCAGGTGAAGGTACGGGCGACGAGGTAGTTGATAATGATGCTACAATGGTTGCTGACTGTCCGAACACGTTTACCGCTCCGACAGGAACAGTATTTAACGGCTGGAAAAACGAAAATGACAATACTGATGTTGAAGTGGGTGCGGCAGTTGCGACAGATATGAATCTAATTGCTCAGTGGATTAATGTATATGCCGTTACTTTCAACATGAACGGTCACGGCGCTGCTATTGATCCGCAAGATGTTAAGGAAGGTGCAAAAGCAGCCAAGCCGGCAGATCCGTCTGAGAGCGGTTGGATTTTTGGCGGCTGGTTTACTGACAATGGCACTTTCGAGGTTCCGTTTGATTTCAATACTCTGATTATCGCAGCTACTCCGTTGTATGCTAAATGGACTGAAGACCCGTGTCCGACTCCATTCAGCCTGTCGAAGGTAGTGCTGACGTCTGCTACCGATGGTACCGTAACCGGTTATAACAACGAGGAGTATGCCGGCGAGAAAGTTATCGGTGGCTTGAACTCCACGGAGACGGCAGAAGTAGATCCTTCTCATGAAGGAGTTGAAACCGGTTATAAACTGAATAATGGCGGTTCCGCTATTGTATTTGCTACCTTGAAGAAAGGTACATTCCAAGAAGGCGATCGAGTAGTTGTTACTATCACAAAGAAACAAGACGCTTACAAAGTAGAAGAAGTTTCTCAGCCTATTTTGGATATTTATTACGGAACCAACAAAGACGATGCTACCTTCTTGACGACTATCGATAATGTAACTGCTGCCGGTTCTTATACTTATCGTTTGACGGCAGCTGATGTAACGGCTATCGGCACTAAGAAAGGAATCGGTGTATTCCGTCCGAGCAGCGGACGTACCCAGAACCCGTACGTATATAGCGTAGAGATCCAGGGTTGCCGTAGTTGGGCTGTTTCGCACGGTGTGACATTCAACATGATGGGGCACGGAGCGCAAGTAGATCCTCAGTCTGTTCCGGAAGGTGACTTGTTGACCAAACCGACAGTAGTAGAACCGGAAGGTTGGGCATTTGTCGGTTGGTATAAAGAGAACACGCTTGAGAACGAGTGGGATTTCACCACGGATGTCATGGGCACAAGCGATATGACGCTTTATGCTAAATGGGAAGATGAGGCTGGCGTTATTAAACTTTTCAGCAGCACAGGTGACTTGAATACCGCCAACTTTGTAAGTGCAGCCAAGGCGGACGATCCTATAGTGATTGATGAGGTTCCGTACCCGACGTTGGTTGCATTTGGAAGCAATAGATCTGATTTGAAGGGTACAACACCGGCAGATATGGTTCAGTACAATGCAGCAACTAATGCGGCGAAGATTAAACTGGATCTCTACAATAATAATTCCGGTGCAAAGAGTGCATACTTGTGGATGGTGGAAGAAGGTGATGAAACCGCTACACCTATTGAGATATCCATACCGGGTAAGGAACGCGTAATCACTTCTTACTATACATTCAATAGCGAGAAGAACCGTTCGTTCTATCTGACATCCGACGCGAAGAGCGATATCAAAGTGCTTCAAGTGAAAGTAATGGATAATGGTACTGCAATTCATCAATTCGGTCAAGCCGGTTATTCGGTGAACTTCAATAAGGGACGTATAGGTGCTGCAGCAGCAGTAGCAATTCCGTTTGAGGGTGCAATTATATCGGCAGATGCATATTCTGTACTGAATAGTTCGAACCTTAAGCCGAAGAATTATATCCAGTTCAATAATGCAGTTGCAAATACTGTAATTAGAATCACTAAGTCGAGCAGTAATGCTTACTATGTAACGAACGATTTGGAAGAAAAGGGCGATTCTTACACGACAGATAAAGAGATCGTTCTGCCGACTACTGGTACATGGTACATCGGCTCTGTAAATCCGGGCTCTTTGGCAGCATTCACGAAGATTGAGTTCATCGCTCCGAAGTGCGAGCAACCGACGGTGGTTGATATGGAGAATATCGGTCTCTGCGAGGGTGATGCATTTATTGCTCTGAATGTTAGCGCAAATGTAGCAGATGGTGGTACACTCCATTATCAGTGGTACAAACATCCGGCAGAGGGTGACGATGAAGAAGTTGGTACGGACGCTGCTTCTTATACTCCGACGGCTGACGGTCAGTACTATGTAGTTGTTACCAATAAGTTGTCAGGCTATACGGACAATGCTAAGATGTCAAACATGGTAACAGTTGCGCATTTCGCTTCGGCTGCTATTACTACTGCTCCTGAGAATCAGCGCAAAGAGGCTGGTCAGGTTGCAACGCTGACTGTTGTAGCAACTGGTAAAGCTCCGTTGACCTATCAGTGGTACAAATGTGATGAGGCAGGAAACAACCCTGTTATCATTGACGGTGCAGATGAGGATACTTACGAAGTGACTGTAACGGCTGCTATGAGCCAGTACTACAAAGTAGTTGTTGGTAGTGGTTGCGGTAGTGCTGAGGCTGTAGCTCTGGTAGAAGAGTGGCATGAAGTTACTCCTGCAAATGTTACCGGATCTATCACTTGGAATTGGGCAGGTAGTGCTTGGGATGGTATCTCTGGTGATATCGCATTTGATAATACTGGTGTTGAACAGCTGATGGCTAACGTAAGCAGCAAAGTTCCTGTAAGCGAAGCTGGAAACTTCCGTGCAGATATGCTTTATGGTACAGGTAAGTATGTATGGCGTTCTGGCAACAAGTTCTTCCAAGGTACTAAGATTCGCTTCATTACTGAGGTTCCGGGCTTCTTGATTGTTCATTATCGCAATACAAGCGGAAGTGCCAATACTCGTAAGATAGAAGTCGTTAACAACGGCGAGACCTTAGCGGAAGATGGTACATCTACTACTAACAATTGGAAGTGGACGAATAAGGTATTTGTTCAAGCAGGTGAAGTAATTCTTAACGGTATAGCAAGCGAGGCAGATGGTCTGACACGTATTGACCAGATCGTCTTCAACGCAACTCCGGATTATTCCCGTCCTGTATCGAACAATATTGGTACGCTTTGTGTAGATCACAACGTTCCTGCTGGTCAATACTTTGGCGCTACGTTCTATCAGATTGCAAGCCGCAATGAGCAGTACAACGACAAGATCGACTTCGAAGAGGTTCTGCCGAACGAAGAGTTGAAGGCAGGTGAGCCGTATATCTTCAAATCGACTACCGGTAAGATCGAGTTGTTCTATGGCGAGACAGAAGCAGAGAATCCGGTTCCTGTACGTGGTATGATCGGTTCGTTCGTAGATACACAGGTTGACATTGACGAAGAGAACAAGAGCAACATCCTGTATATCGCAAGCAACAAATTGTGGAACTGCGAGGATCTGGTTGGCGGCCATCTTGAAGTTGTAGAGAACCGTGCATACATCAACATGAGCGGTGTTCCGACTTACGCAGAGTATCAAGAAGCTCAGACGAGCAACCCGGCTCCGCGTCGTCGCGTAACACTTGGACGCAATGCTGAGCAAGTAGCTACCGGCATTGAGGATGTACAAGGTGACAAGGTACAATGTACAAAGATGTTGATCAATGGTCAGCTGTTCATCCTCCGCGGTGAGAAGATGTACGACGCTAAGGGTCAGCTTGTAAAATAAAGGTATTTCAATCCTGTATGCGGGTTCGTCCCGCATACAGCGATTGTCTCTCACGAACAAAATAATTTAAATATATGAAACAAATGTATAAACAACCAATTACAGAAGTAGCTGCGTTTAAAACGGAGTACTTGATGGACACAGCGACGATGTCAACGGCTGGTCCTGGTGGTGGCGGCAAAACGGAAGCCCCGAAGCGCCATAGCGTAGCACCGGCAGTGCCGGGAGACGGACTTTAAGTCGTAGACGTACGCGCGAACAATATTCTTGCGCGCGTATGGAAATTAAGAATAAAAGGCAGTCGAAAGGCTGCCTTTTATTGTAATTGAAAGGTGAAAAATGATAATTGGATAGGACGTACATGTCCGTAATGGTCACGATGTGGTCACGGTGAGGTCACGGTGAGGTCACGTGAATGACAGGTGAGTGAGAGATGAAAGGATGAGAGGATGAGAGGTGAGAGATGAAAGGTGAAAGATTGTCTTGTCCTGAAATAAGTAGACACATTTAGGACCAAATAAATGTGTAAAACTTATGGCATATTCGAAAGAAGAACGTGAGAGAATTATTCAATATCATCTCACAAGTGGAAACTCGTTATCGCGA